>PDWI01000538.1_pt1 | contig 61795 bp, 40 predicted proteins | sample 1430891 | NCBI WGS metagenome assembly PDWI01 (sample SAMN01162508, study PRJNA174530) | Oral metagenome, whole genome shotgun sequencing project. | biome: Marine environment; feature: Marine mammal; material: Swab sample of the gingival sulcus; isolation source: swab sample of gingival sulcus... | reverse complement strand
AATTGGCTGCTTTTAAGTAGCAACCGGATATTGATATTACGCACGGGTCAATTGATGGTATAGATTTACTGTGTGGAATATTAAGGAAATAGATATGAACATCTATGTAGGAAACTTGTCTTGGGATATGTCCAATGGCGAATTAAGTAATATCTTCTCAGAATTTGGAGAAGTTACAGAAGCTAACATTATTACTGACAGAGATACTGGACGCTCTAAGGGATTTGGTTTCGTTGGAATGAGTGATGATAGTGTTGCAAAATCAGCTATCGAAGCACTAAATGGCACTAGACGACCAAGACGTGACTACTACTAAGACTTATCTGAGTGTTAATAGATAGATTACTGAAAAAGGGGTACACCGTGTGTATCCTTTTTTCTTTATGGGTATATGATAAAACTTACCTAACTCCTTACCTATCCCCAAAAATTTCACTTAAACATTTTTCCAAACGGCTAAGCCTATCACAAAAAAAAAGAACCTCGTTTTTTCAAACGAGGCCCCTTGTGTATTTTTGAATTGGACTAATTCCAATTCATTTGTTCATTATGTTATTTAATGATTAATACTCTTTGAGTCAAAGTATATTCACCAACAGTAACATAAACGATATAAGTACCTGTAGCAATGTTAGTCGCGTCGATAGCGAAGGTATGAGTACCTGCACCATAAACTTGACCATCAATGATAGTTGATACTTTGTTACCTGAGATATCATACAATTCAGCAGTTACATTTTCCATTACAGGAAGAGTGAAAGTCATTTCAGATCTTTCCGCGAATGGGTTAGGAATTGCTGAACTTAGAGTGTAACCAAGAGCTGCAGGATCATTAACTGCTGAACCTTTGCCTTCGATTTGGAATTTAACTCTGCTGTATTCTAATTCAGGGTTGTTGTTATAGATCGCACGGATAACTGCTTCTTCAGTTGGAGCATCAGGAACCAACCACATTAGAAGATTATCAGCTGCATATACATCATCAGCGATTAATCCCCAAGTTTTACCACCATCTTTAGAGAATTCGATATCGAATTTTTCAACATTGTAGTATGACCAGTTAATTTCAGCTTCTTTACCAACTTTTTGGAATTGAGAGTTTAAGTCAATCGTCAAATTACCGGATAAGATTTTGAACGGAGTTGAAAGTGCAAGCACTTCACCTTCCATATTAACCATTCTAATTACCGCTGTAGAAGTGTTAGCTTCAGGGACAATCCATGAAGTAGATAATAAAGTTGAGCTTACTACATCAGTTACTTTTTCCCAGTTGTTCAAACCATTTTCAGAATATTCAAAGTAAACTTGAATATTTTGATCAGTTGTCCAAACGATTGAACTTGTATTTCCGCTGAATAAAGTACCGCAGTAAGTACATGGTTCAGTAATATCAATTGGAGCAGCCAATACTGAGAAGTAATGAGAAGTTTCATCAATGATAGATTCAGTTTCTACTTCACGCATTTGGATTTTACATTCACTTGAATTTACATTTGGAGCTACCCAATAGTATGAGCGTTCGCCAATAGCGATTGGGTTAGGAGTAATAACTTCCCAGCTGTCACCACCGTTAGATGAGAACAACAAGTCGATCATCATATCATCAGCTTCAGGTTCAGTCCAAGTTACATTGTAAGCACGATTAGCTTCTAATCTATCACCAGCTAAAGGATAAGTAATTTCAACGGATTTATCAATTAAGATAGGGTCGATATATTTGAAATCGCCATTATCTGTAATTGACAAGCCATCTACGTCATGTACAGTAGTGATTCTGTGCCATTGGAACATATAATCAGCAGTTCTGTTAATTCTGAATCTTAGAGTACCTAAAGAAGTATTTTCAAAAGGAACTTCTACACCGTCAAGATTACCTTTGGCATCTTGAGCGTGAACGATATCAATAGTTCTCAAACCTGTGATTGGATGTGGAGTTTCAACAGCAGGGTTAGAGTAAGGTGAGTTATAACCATATTCTAAGCCATTGAAAATCACATTTCCGGTACCAATATATGAATCAAATTGTAATGCAGTTTCATCGTATTCTAAACCAAATGTTGAGTTACCCATAGCCCATACATCACCTGTATTTTTAACAAATACTTCAACATCAATAAATTGATCAACTTTCTTAGCAACAGCAGATACTTCATAAGAAATACCGCCTTTACCTTGTAAGCGAGCTTCAATATTGTATTTAGGTGAAATACGATCAGCATTAGTACCACCATTTTCATAGTAATATTGCTCAGCACGAACCATTTCAGCGACCTTAGCGTTATTCACGTTATGGAAATCAGCCATGTATAATGGAGCAGCGATTGGAGCAACGTCGTCTTTAAGAACTACAGCACCAGCTGGGTGGTCGCCACCTGCAGTAGTGATACCTGCATTTCTATAAACGATGATACGGTCATCAGCGTTAACAAAACCGTCGCCTGTTACGTCAGCAGCAGCTGCAGTACCAGCAACACCAGAGTTAACATCAACACGGTCAGATGCATCGATAGTACCGTCTCTACGAACGTCACCACCAACCATTGCAGAAATCATACCAGTAGTTTGACCACCTGCACGACCATTATTGTAAATTAATTGTTTTGACGCATACGCACCTTCGTTAGGATCTGTTTCTGAAGGACCTCTTGCAGCATATTTATCACCCATTAGAGGTGGTACAGCCATTGCGTCATTTTGTGTAAGTTCGTTACCTTTAACACCATTCCAACCTGTGAAATCCCAACCTGATTCAATATCCCAAGTTTCTTGATCATCACCTGTATAAACGAATGGAGCTGCATAAGCAGAAGTAATAGGTAAGTGGTTAATGTGATCAACAGTTACGAAATATCTTCCGTCTTTCAACTCAGTAAATACGTAAGGTACATTACCAAAGCTATTATCGCCGGCATTTCTGTTTTTAATTTGACGAGCGTCTGAATCGAAGTAACCATCTTTAGAGACTGATTCAGCAACGAAAAGACCAGGTTGATTAGCTTGGTTTTCATACAATTTAATTGATAAACCTTTACCATCGAAAGTTTGTCCGATATCATTTTGAATTCCACCAGTAGTAGCATCAGTACCAGTATGATACCCTTCCAAAAGAACACGTACAGTGAAGTTTGACGGAGGAGTAATATTGAATAAATCTGATTCTGCCAATAGGTGTTCTACGTAACCATCTTCAGCATTGTCATAAGTTAATTCAGAACCGTTAATAGTTGAACGTCCGATTAATTTGAATCTACCATTCACTTGAGAAGCAGTGATAGCACCTTGATCTGAATAAGTATAGTCATCATTCATATCAGGATCTGTATAAGCCATGTCCAAATCAGCAGCGTATTGTGTACGGCTACCTGTGCCTAAGAATTCATAAGCTTTATCTAAATAGTTGAACATCATTGCATTACGATAAGAATCGTTATACGCTTGTGATGCAACCGGTTGATAAGGTTGGATCATTGGTCCACCACCGCCGCCCACGGAGAAGTCTAAATCAGCCATGTTAGTTGCGTCGCTACCATTACGGAATGGTGCGTCGCCATCATTTCTATCGTAATCCCAACCTACCCAACGAACGCGTAAATCGTGTTCTTGGTTAGAAACATTTTGTTTGTAAGAAGGTTCTACAATTTTAATAAATGGTTCAGTTGCTTCGTATTTGAAACCGCTACCGTAAACAACAGCGATAAGATCTTCATTGTTTGTTTTCGGATAAACAGCTACGGAGTTTTGAATACCTCCGTTAATCCAGCTACCGCCATCGAATGTCCAAGCAGCTACCAAGTTTTCAGAGTAATCCACACCAGCGAAAGTAGTTAATTCGTTAGCACGTACACCTTGAGCACCTTGAATGAACATTGTCAAGTCAGATGGTTCAACACTTAATAATTCAACATCACCAGGGTTACCAGCCCAGAATCTAACTTCTTTAAGTTCACCGATGAAATAAGTTCCATCTTCGTAGTTAGTTCCGAATGGTTCATAACCGATATAAACTGGATAGTTATTATTTCTATCCACACTCACATTTGAGCCGAATTGACCAGTAGATTCTGCATCAGTTTTAGTAGCACCATCAACATAGAAGCGCACTTGAGTACTGTTACCACCGTCAGCTAAGTTTACCCATGCTACAACATGAGTCCAAGTAGAATCAGAGGCTTCAGTATCAGGAGCAACAACTTTGTTGTCAATACCGGAGTAAGCAGTTAATGTAGCTTTAGTTGTAGTATCATATACACTTAATGCTAATTGACCATCACTCATTAATCTGAATGCGTAATGTAAGTTATCATTTAGTTTTTTAGTAAAGATAGGGAAACTTCCTTCAGTTTCAGTTGGGAATCTGTATGGTTTAATCCATGCTTCAATCATGTTAGTATTACCAGTCAAAGACAAGTCTCTATTCGCAGCAACTTCAACTCTTGCATTACCGTTATTTGACAATGCGAAGTGCGGAGCAACTGTGAAAGCTCCTGATTGATAGTAAATACCATCTAAACCATCAGCTTCAGTACCTGAGATACGAAGGATAACATCCTTAGCATAGTTATTTTCAATTGCAACCACAGATTGCAAATCATTATCATAGTCAGAAATAGTTTTGTTGTTATAAGGTGACCAAAGTGCTGAACCATCTTCGATTTCAACTTGATCCAATGGAAGTGCTGGAGAAGCATCAGGACCGATAGCATCAAACCAAGACACACCATTATCACGAGAAATCATTATTTGAAGGTCAGAAGTATTTGGATTCACAGAACCAAGACCAAAACCAGCCCAACGTACTTCAAAGTTATCACCTTTCAAGTTAGATACACCTTCACCACCAATTGGAGATGTAAGCACAACGTGAGCACGGTCAGGACGGAAATTAATTTCGTCATTGGCTGGAGCTGTGCCACCATTATAGAAATTAAGTTCTTGATCGCCCCACTGAAGTTTTCTTTCAGTAGCGTAATCTTTTCTGTCAGCTTGAAGAGGGAAATAAAGTTCTAATTCTTTTCTCTTATCGGCTGCATTTAAAACAACATTACTCGGTTCGTAAACACCTGCGATGTATGAACGGATTTGATCTTGTGTCAAAGCAGTTCTCCAGAATTTTACTTCTTTGATACCGGCATTAATATAATTTTCAGTTTTATTTAAACCGCCATTATTAGGATTAACACCAACATAGATAGGGAATTGCATGTCATACATACGTGGTAAATTAAGTTCTTCATTAGTTTTTTGAGCAACAACTTCACCATTCATGTAAAGTATCACAGTACCTTCTTTTACAGTAGCAGCAACGTGTACCCAGTTGTTACCATGTTCATACACGATTGGAGAAATATCGCCAATAGTACCTAAAGGATTAGGAGATACCACTCTCGCTAATTCTTTACCAGGGCCATTTTCATCTTTAAGATGAGCACGGAAAGCTGGATAAACACCATTGGTCAAATAAAGCATCCAAGGGCCTTCGTTGCCAGAAGTAGAGTTACCACTTACGATAATGGCAGGTTCAGCATCTTCTTGTGCAGAAGAATTTAAGTTTATCCAACATCCAACTGTTATTTCTGTTGGAGTAGAAATATTCTCAACTGTACGGAAGTAGTCATTAACACCGTCTAGCTGTGCAAAGAACATACGCCCTAATGTAAAATGGTGATCTGTAATATCCCAACGTCCAACGTCAGTCAATACATCTCTTTCATTAATTGCAGCATTTGTTACAGTATGATCTACATCATCTGCTTCTAATTGGCTGATTTTCAAAACAGCTTCCTCTGAACGGAAAGCATAGTTTTCATTATCTGCCCAAACAAAACGTAATATACCACCGTATCCTTTTTCAGGACGAGCAGCTGCATTTGGCAATGGATTACCATTACCTTGTGTCACGTAGTAAGGTTTTGTTTGGCTTAATCTTGAAATTTCACCTGATACGTAATAATCATTGTTACCACTCATTGAATTTGCATCCAATGGAGTTTCAGCAAAACGGCCAACTTCAGCCCAAGTACCATCTGCACCACCTTGAAGTGACAATGCCACTTGGTATGCTAATGTATTAGTTCCATAAGTTCCATAAGTATCCATATCTTTTAACAAACCAGAACGTTCGAAATAGATTGGATAACCATGATTAGGAGCAACTGAAGCTAAAGCAGGATCAACATAACGTCTGATTGCTGAAGAAGGATTATTCGGTGATAAGATCGCGATATCACGGATTGCGAAATCTGGTGTATTAGCGTAAGTAACTTTAGAAGTTACATCATTACCAAGATAATCAGTAATAACGGTAGTAGGAGCGAAAGAGTAAGTAGTATTAAAATTGATTTGTGTCAATTCTGCGTCTGACAACTCAGTCATTTCAGGCTGGATAATATCAAATTTCAAAACACCTACCAAGCTACCTTTACCTGACATTTGTGGTTGATAACCATTTCCGCCATTTTGTAAAAGAGCTTGTAAGGTAAATACTCTACCTACCGAACCGCCATCATTTACTTCAACAGCTTGAGCAGCCAAGAAATCATAGCCATTATTTGGATCACCAAAAGGTGATTCAATTGTAACGTAAGGTTGAGCTACATTCATATCATAGTATATAGAGTCTGTGACACTGGCAGGATTGCCAGTGTACAGACCGTTAGCGGACTCGATATTAGATGGTTTCAAGAACACATCATTATATTCGAGTGATATTGTCATGTTACCAAGTCTAGGTGCATTAGAAGTGAGAGTTTTAGCCCATACTTCCACACCAATTTGGTCACCCATACGACGTTGATTCAACATCAATTCGTAATCTTGAGCCAATGCACTTTGTCCCGTAAGGACTACCGCACAGAGTAAGGCAAAAAATGCTTTGAATACTCCCGGGCTCAGAAAATTGCGTTTATTTAATGATCTTGTCATTTTATTTTTTCCTTTTAATGTTTGACAAAATTATTAGAATTAAGGAGTAACGCTAAATACTTCACTACCTTTAGTTTCTATCATAAGTTCGTAAGTATCAGTTGTACTGTAAGCACCGTCTGTTCCGTAAACTCGAATTACATAAGTGCCAGGAGGTAAGTCGTTAACAACAGCCGCTTCAGGATTGTCATTATGTCTGATTGCACGACGAAGACGACGTTCACTAATGTTATAAATATCGAAGTTATAGTTACCCGGTAAGTCAACCAATGTAGCACGGATATTTTTCGCTGCACTCGTTACAGTGAAACAATACCAGTCTTCATCAGAAGTAGTTTTAATCGTACCACGTACAGGTGAGTTAGTACCGATTGATTTAGCATATGCACGAGAATCGTTATTACCATAAGCTAAGTCATCATCAATAGTACCTGTAGTAGTAAACGGTTTAGGATTATTCAAACCTGATTTTGTAGTATAAGCTTCAGAACCTTCAGCTACACTTGCACCAGTGGTTGCATCACCATAGTTAAATGCATAGATATAATACTGAGTTTGTGGAGCCAAACCATAAACAGAAGTATTTACAGTACCAGAAGCATTATAGTCTTTATAGATTACAGATGCTTTACCAATTGATGAACCAGCACCAAGTAGAGTATTTGCTTGGTAAGTTACACCATCAGATGGATATTCGTTAGCATCTAATAATGCATCAGCTTTAATCATTAAGATTGTATTTGCATCTTGACCGTTAGTAAATTCGATATCTGCTGAAGACGCAGTAATATTTGATACTTTAATGTTATTTGCTTGAATTGTTGGTTCTGCAGCTAAGCTAGAGAATATTTGTGAGGTAGTAGGCAACCATAAGTCACTACCACCAGTAGTATCTGCTACTAACTGCACACGTGCAGCAGCTGTAGTGTAGTTCAAGTCAAATACTTTCATTGATTCTCCGGCAGGGATTACATTAGTATAAGTATAATCCCATCCACCAGTACCAATGATTTCACGGATTGTGAATTCGAAAGGTTTTGTAGTAGTTATAGGTTGACCAAATTGATCTTGTAATTGAACAGTCATTTGAGCTTTTTCAGCACCACCAACAGGTAGGTTTGTAATGCGTGAAATTTGAACTCTGTTTTTAGCTGTTGCAACCGCATCTGCTCTTTGAGAAGCCGCTGTTTGAGCAACACCAGTATCATCATCAGTGATTGATGCATTTTCAGATGCATTTGTAAAGATACCCCATGCACCGGAAGTTTCACTAATTGGAATAACGGCACCATTTGTTGATAATGAACGAGGATCAGTTGCGTTAGTCATAATGAATGATTCTAATTTATCTTTATAATCAACCCATTTCATATTGAGAGCATCCCAACGAGCTGCTGTTGCATTACCTTGAGTTGCGTTTATTCTGCCACTATATGCTGGATTAACACCATCTTCAGCAGATTTATCCCATGTCCATGAAATCTCTACATTATCCTTAGCAAGGTCACCTTCAGCAGTGATATTCCAAACATTGTTAATTGCATCATCAGGTTCACCGCCACGGTGTACTGTTGGATCAGTATTTTCCGTAGAAACTAAGTAAGTCTGATTAGTTAAAGTATTTTGAGAAGTAATTTCTAATGGTCTATATGTAGCAGCAGTTCCATCGCCTAATGGGAACTCGGTAGTTTTACCAGAGTTCAAAGTACGACGTAAGTTACCGATAATATGTGCATTTTCACTGAATACCGGAACTAGTGCTGTAGGACCAAACTCTAATACGTTATCTAAGGTGTAAATATTAAGAACTGATTTTAACTCAGTATTCACAGTTAAGTCACCTTCAATTGTAAATGCACCGTTAACACCATCAATAGTTGCACCTGCAGTTTTTTCTAAATCTAATGTACCAACTTTACCACCAGTAAATAAGTTTGAAGGCATTACCCAATCGTATGCAGACCAAACTACTTCACTTGAGTTATTTGCAGTGATACTACCTGAAATACGTGCAATATCGTTTACATATTGAAGTTGTAATAAGTTACCACCCAAATCAAATGTATTAACGCCACAGTCAATAATAAGATCTGTTTGATTGTTTGCAGCAGCAGCACCTAAATAAAGGTTACCGGAAAGAACTTCTTCACGTCCGATATATAGATTAAGTGGGAATGGAGTAGTTGCTGAACCCATATAATTTGCACTACTTAAATCTTCAAATGTACCTGTACCTAATAATTTTAATGTACCTGTGTTATTACCTGCAAATAACGGAGCATTTGCAAAGTTACCTGAAATATTACCCCATACAGTCAATACCTCATTCGGCATATTAGTAGCAGCAGTAACATCAAGAGTAGCATTCAATGTCAAATCATTATTTACAGTCAAGTCATTATCTGTATTTTCATTAACATTAATTGTCAAATTGTAAAGTGTTGGTTTACCATCAACTAAGAAGGTATAATCACGTAAGAAATTATGAGCATTACCAATATTTTCAGCAATGACAACTGTACCTTTAGCACCATTGATACCACCAACTTTTCCAGATACAGGAGTTTGAACATAAGCTCCATTAGTACCACTACCAAAGTTATAAAGAGTTAATGTTTTTGAACCTAAGTTCAAGAAACCTTCTGTAATGTATAATGCAGTATTGGTATTTGTTGAGTTCCATGTAACATCAAGATCCATTAATACTTCAGCTTCATTACCTTTGATAATTTCAACACCTTCAAAAGTAATAGGAGTAGTTGCTGTTGTATTACCAGTAAGTTTTTGTTGTGCTTCACCTGTAAATTTCAAATGAGCTTGTATAGCAGTATTCGCAGCTTGAACAAATGTAGGAGCAGCATTATCATTATCACCATTGATTATGATGTCACCAGTAATTGTCAAATAATCATCTGCTGCTAAAATACCGTTAGTACCTTTGAAGAGAATATTATCAAATATTACATTGTCATTAGCACCTCTTGCATTCACAATAGTGGCATTTGCATTTGCAACATCATTTTGACCATCAAATGTAATTGTAGAACCATCTGAAGCTACAAAAGTACCACCTAAATCAGCATAGCTACAAGTAAATGTAGTACCACCAATATTGAAGTTTGATTTAGTAGTTACATCATTGTTTGCTGCATTTGCAATCACAACATTATTCAATACTAAATTACCTTTTTCAGAAACTTCGATTGTTTTAGGATTACCTTCACCAGGATTGGTTTCAACAGCATTTGCAAGAGTAGTAAACGTTACTGTACCTGCAGTTTGCTTGAATGAACCGTTACCAGTTACAAAAATACCTGCATCATCTTTATAAGCATCAGCATCACCATTATTTGTAATATGGAAATCAGTTGCTGTTGTTAGACGAGAACCTTCTGGAACTTTAAGACCGTGTAGGAATAAGCTACCACCATTAGTGATTGATTTTGTAGAAGTATTGTTAAATGTAATTGTACCATCATAAGCATCAAACGTACCTGTACCCATTGTGAAATCACCTTGGATATTGAAATCAGAGTATGTGTAAATATCATTACCATCTGGAATTACTAAGTTATAGAACCAAAGAGTATGATCTGACTTATTCTCGATGAATAATTTATCAACATTATTTTCACCGTATTGCATTGTGATATCACCTGCATCTGCAACGAATGAACCATCATTTTCAACATAGATAGCACGTTGAATATAGAAATCAGATACTGTTTCTACTGAACAGTTACGCAATACTTTAATCACGTCAAATTTCAATGATGCAGCATTTGTTGAACCATGATTGATACTTGAGATTGCTGATTCATTTGTAAAGATTACTGCGTTACCATCAGGATGTGAACCATGGATACCAGCTACCGGATTAGTATTGTGATTAAAAGTACCTTGAGTTGCACCAGTACCAGTAAATGAGAAGTTACCCATAATATATACGTTACCGTAAGGAGTAATATCTGCACCATTACCTGCAGCCATTGTCAAGTTATCAAATTGGCAATATGCACCTTCAAATACATCCCAACCATCAACATCTGCTGACGCTGCGAAATCTAAGTATGCTGCCTTACCATTGATACCTTCTTGAACGAAACGAGCTGCTGAAGATGTCAATTCAATTTTACTTTGTAAACCAATAGAGTTATTTGTATAAACATTTGCGTTATTATCCAATACGATATCATAGAATGAAGCAGAAGCAATACCGTCAACTACGATATCTTGTTGTTGTTCATAACCGCCGTAGAATGTGAATGTAGGAGTATATGTACCTCCACCTGTTGCATCATAAACTGACACACCATTCAATTCTAAATCACCGGTACAAAATACATCATAGCTACCGTATTGTGTTACGTTTGCATTATTCAAAGTAATATCATGGAACATAATACCTGAGTCTGAATCATAGTCAGCGGCAGGGTTAATACGAACTGAAACAGGTTCTGCAGCTGCATCGCCAAAGAAGAAGTTCAGACGACCTGTACCGTTATTACCTTTGATAAAGTTACCGGCTGAAGTTAACTCAATATTACCCATCAATTGTATGCATACTGTATCGCCTGAAGAAGGACGAAGAGTACCAGTACCGTTCAATACCATTGAAGCGGCTGCGAAGCAACCCGCTGTTTCAGAAACTAATGTTGGAACAGAGATAATTACCTCATCTTCGATAGTTGGAATTCTATTCAAATCCCAGTTACCTGCGTCATTCCAAAGACCAGTACCTGCAGCATTATTAAATGTAATAATTTCGCCATTTGTTGTTGTTTGTGAACCAAATGCAAAACCAGCTGAACCTGTATTAATCAAATCAGTAACAGCACCGGAAACTTCAATTTTTACAGTACCATAACCTACATACGAAGAGTTATGAGTAATTTCGTAATCAGCTGTAGGATGATCATCATCAATTAAATCTGGGTTATTTGTAAAATCAACAGGCTGGTTATTAGCCAAAGCACCTTCAGCCCTATAAACTTCTAAACCACTAAATGAGTTATTGCCCAACTCATCATCGTCTATTCTGAAAGTAACAGATGTAAAATCGTCAGCTTCTACGATAGTATAATACCTTTGAACTGATATGCGAGTATCATAATCACCTTCGATTACAGTCATACGTGGATAACGACGAACAATGATTGTAGCAGCAGTATTAGGTTCAAACTCTGTGATACCAATATTTGAAGCAATAATATTGGTTGCAGTAGTATTTTGAGTTTCAATATAACCACCATCAACCCCAGTGTTTATAACATCACCACCAACTTCAGCAAGAACTGTTTCGATATGTCCTAAAGTAATCTTGTGTTTACCATTCAAGTCGATATTACCACGTTGGATATTGATTGAGTCGCCGGTTGCATTACCAACAGCCAAATCTCCAAACATTTTCATACCGGCAGTACGTTTCAATTTCAATTCCTTAACTGCAGTCAAACCTGTAGGCAAAGTGAATTGTGAAGAAGAACCTTCTGTACCTTCGATAATGTTAAGTGTCATATTAGTAGCAGTATTTCCACCATACAAGTTAGCAAGAGGAATTGCAGCAGTAGTATGATCACCATCATAAAGGTTGCCATAAAGATTCAAATTAGATGGACTTGCAGTAAAGTCAATAGGAGTATTAGTAGTACCATCATTGCTCACAATCATATCACCATAAACAGTAATATCAAACCCTGCTGTTGTTAAGTTAGTTACCCCAGCAGTACCATTGTAAACTTCTAAGTTGCCGTGGCATATTAAATCTTTAGTCAGAGTTAAATCTGCTGCATTTCTTAGAATTAACGTATTCAATTCAAAAATATCATTTGTTGCACCTAGATCAAGAGTTAAATCACCTGATAAATCTGCATTTGTATTTTCATTGAATACAATTTCTCCTACAACGTTACCAGCACTTGTAACAGTCTCATCTGTTTCTAATGCACCACCAATAACTAAATTACCTTCAGAGGCATCTAATTTACCATTCTCTTTAATTAGCACATCCCCATTTACTGTTAAACTATTTTTAGATGTTACAAGAGTTGAAGTAACAGAACCTGTTGCATTAGTTATACCAACCAATGTCAATGAGTTTGTAACCTCTAAATCACCTTGTAATTTAACAGTGTAATTCATTGTACTTGCAGCAGCAGTTGAAATAAGCAAGCTATTACATCTGTCAAATGTAGCAGGTAGGTTTAACTGTACTGATTTTGAATCACCATAATTTGTCATAGCTAACGTTACATTAGCATATTCATTTGCAGCGAATGTACCTGTTACTTGTAACTGACCGTTATCTGAGTTTGTAAGTGCTCCCGGAGCAGTTGGATTAACAGGATCAGCACCGGTATAACCCAAGCTAAAGTCAACCAATTCTGTTCCATCTTTACCAAACAGAAACAACTCACCGATTACGGTTAAGCGTGAGTCTTGTGCAGTACAGAATACCGCTTCACACTTACCAGCACCAGTCATATCAGTACCACCAACAACTAACTCTCCGTGTTGTCCCACTTCTACATTACCGGAAACAGTCAATATGTCATCTGTAATGTTATCATAATATTTGATTGTACCAGAGGTAACTGTCAAAGCACCTAAAGTAATATCATCATCATTTTGTAATCTAAGTTCTTCTCCCGGTCTATCAACCGTTAATGAACCTAATGACCAAGCAGCACTAGCATCAGCAACAGGCAAGCGAGCAGCAGAACCGCCCAATGTACCAGAACCGCCGAAGGTCAAGTCTGTAGTAGCAGTAGCCGTTAATGTGAATGTAGTCAAATCAATAGGGCCATTAAATACAACATCTGAATCTGTTGCATCGATTACAACATCAGCAACAGCACCGCCTGCTGTAGTAGTTGTTGTAGTACCGTCAACAATCAAAGTATGTGCACCGATTGTCAATGTAGTTGCATTACCAGCAGCTGCATCATCTAACAAAGCTAAATTTCCATAAATATGAAGATCCGCACCTAAAGTGAGACCTGTTGCTTCATCAGTATCTTCATCTAATGTAAAGTTTTTACATTCTTTAAATGATGTAGGGAAAGTACCCTGTAATGCCGCATCATACTTTAAAGTAAAATCAGTCTTTGAATTTGTTAAATAATTAAGTGCACTAATGTCAATTCCACCGGCTGTTTCATCAATGATTAAAGCTGCATCTTTAATATCTAAATTACCAGCAGGCAAAGTTGAATTTGTAGCAGTTGTAATTGTTAATTTATTACCACTACCAACAACTAAAGTACCATTAGCAGATAAATTAATATTATTAGCATTTGTTCCATCAGCTCTAATTTCTAAATCACCACTTAGAGAAACCTTATTAGTAGTTGCACCACCAATAGCACTAATCAAATTAACAGATGCAGGTAAAGTAACATCTCCTGCTTTATCAGCAACAGACAAAACAGTAAATTCATCTGTAAGAATTTGTGCATTAGCACCAATAGACGCACTAAAGTTAGCAGTACCATCACCTAATGTTAGAGTAACGGCGTTCGCAACGGCAGTGGCAGCAGAGAGGTCTAAAATAGCATTTGCATCATTAGCCATAGTTAATGACTCGTTAATTGTTACAGTAGAACCTGCACCATCAACAGTAGCTAATTTACCTTTAGTGATTTTTAAATCACCAACTGTTAAAGTACCAGTAGAAACCAATGATATCGCACTTGGAGTTCCATCAGTATCATTGATAGTTAAACCACCCAAAGTAGTACCATCTGGAAAATTAGTAATATTACCCATTGGGCCATCAATAATTATAGTTGAAACATTTGAACGTGTTAATGTTAAGTTTGTCGCATTTGCAATTGTAGCAATACCACCGTCAAAATTATAAACGTGAGCATCTGTATTAGCACCGGCGATTAAACCTGCACCTGTTGTTGCATCAATTGTTGTTAAACCGGTAACATCCATGTGTACTGTTGATGTTGCCGCAAGTGTAAGTGTAACAGCAAAGTTAGAACCATCTAAATTAAAAGTTCCTGCCACATCAATATCTGTCAAGCCTGTACCGCCAACTAATCCTGCAACAGCATTATTGCCATCTGTGATATTCAAATTACCTGCGATATTTAATCCTGTTACAGTATTAGGCAATGTTAATGTAGCAGCAGCTGATGCACCTGTTACAGTTAAGTTATTTACATTCAAAACACCTGTGTTAGAAATTGTAGCACCTGATAAATCAGCAGCTACTGTTACGTTAGGAGAGTCTGTCCCCGTAAAGCTAATACCATCAGTCAATGCTGCATTAAAAACAACATCACCATTAGCTATAATAGTTGCACCGCCGCCACTAGAGTGAGCAGCACCAAATGTAGTAGAAGCACCAGAATTAACTGTTAAGGCTCCGGTATTCGTCCATGCACCCATTGTTAGGCTACCATCTGAAGTAATGGTAGCACCATTTGTTCCAACAACTAAATCAGAGGTAGCTGCAAATGCAGATAAATTCAAAGTACCAACACACTTTATTCCACCACCATCAATATCAATAACGTCAGTCCCAGAACTAAAATTAGCTGTGGAAAAGCTCGAACATGTAAGCGTATATCCGGCTAAATCAAGAGTAAAGTCCGTAGCAGCAGCACCAATAGTAAAAGCACCAATAGTAATATCTGATGTCAAAGTAATAGTACCATTTCCGGTAGCATTAATATTGAAATTATCCGTCGTGGAAGAAAAACTCTGTTGATTTATTGATATATTTCCACTAGGATCTATGTCTGTAGCCCAGAGGTTTCCTGCCAAGAGGAAAGAAAGAAGAAAGACGAGTGTAAAACTCGCTTTTTTGATGTAGGGTCTTTTCCCTACGTTAATTAAATTGTTTGTTTTCATTTTAAAACCTGCGAATTAATTAAGAATAATTTATTTTTCGCATTCGTAGCGGCTTCCCTGCCGAACGAATATTGGCTTTTTTCCCTGAGAGAGCCAGAACTCCCTTTCATTTCTCCTTATCGGCTAACGGCACCGACACGACCCGCCTCTAAATTTCATAACGGACAAAAATGTAACGGATTTTTTGCAGGATATGCGGACGCTTGGAGAATGAATATTTTCAACAGCCTTGCTGTAAAACAGCCATTGCTGTAAAGTTAATTTCAGTGTTAAGTGCGTCGTCCGTGACGTTATCAACGAACATCCCCGAGATGCCGTCGTTACGGTGGTTTAGTTTTAATCAGAATATCATTTCTATTCATAAGTCCTCCATAAATTGTTACTACCATTCCATTGGTTTTACCAATTGTTTATCTATATTTAAAATAAATACTTTACTTATCTATTTAGCAGTCGAAAATCCATCTTACGACTGTCTGATTTTACCAAATTTTCAACATTTCGAAACCTTTTCTCACCTTGCCCCCATCGTCACGAGTGCGTTGTGCGAAAAGTAATTTCTACTTTCCATTACTGTTCTATATCGGCTACTTTCGGAATTTCTTAACCCTCCCATTTGTTTTTTTCAAGACACCTTTACTATCTATTTATATTTTCCTACAAATTCCTACAAACAACGAAAGTGGGCTGAGAGAAACCAAAAGCGTTTTTTTATCCACTTATCCAATAAATATAAGTAATGTCTGTCTCCTATTTTTTATGAAATATGAATATGAGACCATGATTGACATACCGGGAATTTTGAAAACCGAATTTGGAGTACAGCAATTCCAGATAGACAATGCGATTGAATTGCGAAATGAGGGGGGGACAATTCCATTCATAGCCCGTTATCGAAAAGAACGCACTGGAAATTTAGATGAAAATCAGTTGCGAGATATTTTCGACCGATTGGATTATTTGAACGAATTAGAAGACCGCAAGCAGACAATTCTTGATTCCATAGATTCTCAAGGAAAGCTGACCGAGGAACTGCGAAAAAAAATTGAGGATTGCTTAGTTAAAACCGAATTGGAAGATTTATACCTTCCATACAAACCAAAGAAACGCACGAGGGCACAAATCGCGAGAGAAAAAGGTTTGAAACCGTTGGCAGATTATGCGAAATCCTGCAATGATATTTCTTCTCCATCTTTCGATATTGAGACAGAAGCAGCGAAATATTTGAGTGATGAAAAAGAAATCAAATCTGTTGCGGACGCAATCAAAGGTGCATCGGATATTATCGCCGAAGAAGTTGCCGAAACCGCACAGTATCGTGCATGGATACGTGAATTTTTGACTACTTCGGGAGTATATTCCGCAGATGTAAAACCGGATTTTCCAAAGGGTAGTACTAAATATGAAGCCTATCGTGAATTTGAAATGTCTGTTCGCGATATTACGGCTCATGCGATGCTTGCGCTCCGCCGTGGCGAAAAAGAAGGATTCTTGTATCTCGAATTGAAATTCGATGAGGAGGAAATTCTTACCTATCTCGAAATGAAAGAAATCCAATCTACTAATCAAGCTCTGTATGATTTTTATTCATCTTCTATTCAAGACGGTTTCCGCCGCTTGATGAAAAATTCAATTACCGCCGAAGTTCGTTTAGAATCAAAAGGCCATGCAGACGAGCAGTCAATCAGCGTTTTTGAAGCTAATCTACGTGAGATGCTATTAGCTGCTCCGGCAGGCATGAAACCGACTTTGGCCATTGACCCGGGATTCAGAACAGGCTGTAAGGCGGCTGTTATGGATACAACAGGGAAATTCATAGAATACCGTCAAATATTCCCTACGGGTTCACAAATGCGAGTAATCGAAGCAGAACATTACATTTTGGATACTATCCGTGATTACAAAATCGAATTAATTGCTATCGGCAATGGAACTGCCGGCCGAGAAACATTGGCGTTCGTGCAGGACACAATCAAAGATTTAGAAAACAAACCAATAGCCGTAATGGTAAACGAATCCGGTGCGTCAGTTTACTCTGCCTCTAAAGTTGCAAACGAAGAATTTCCCGATATGGATTTAACAGTTCGTGGTGCTATCAGCATTGGCCGCAGACTTCAAGACCCATTGGCGGAACTTGTAAAGATTGACCCGAAAGCTATAGGAGTTGGACAATACCAACATGATGTCGATCAAAAGTTACTGATGAAAAAATTGGAAGAAACGGTTGAGAGTTGCGTAAACCATGTGGGCATTGACTTGAATACAGCCTCAAAACAATTACTGTCTTATGTATCTGGTATCACTTCAAAAACAGCCGAAAATATCGTAGCATTCCGCAATGAAAACGGTGCTTTCAAAAACCGTAGGGAGCTGCTGAACGTTCCAAAATTTGGCAAGAAATCGTATGAGCTTGCAGCGGGATTTCTTAGGATTCGTAACGGAGATAATTTTTTGGATAATACGGCAGTTCACCCTGAGAGCTATCATATCGTCAAACAAATCATTAAGGATATGAAGATTGACGAGAAAAATATTACTGATTTGCAGAAGAAAGCAAGTGGAATTGATATAAAAAAATATGTTTCCGAAGAAGTGGGCGAGCTGACGCTAACCGACATAATTGAAGAATTAAAGAAACCAGGGCGTGATCCCCGTGAGCAGTTCAAATATGCAGAATTTGCAGAAGGTGTAAACGAAATGAAAGACCTGAAAATCGGCATGGAGCTCGAAGGCGTAATCACAAATGTAACCAATTTCGGTGCTTTTGTTGATGTAGGAGTACATCAGGACGGCTTGGTTCACAAATCTCAAATCGCCTATAAATTTGTCGATGACCCGACGAAATTCGTTAAGACCGGGCAAATTGTGAAAGTAAAAGTAATGGCTGTAGATTTAGAATTAAAACGCATCAACCTAACTATGAAATTAAAAGGACCGGACAAACCACGTGGCCCGAAAAAAAAGAATTATTCAGTGGGTGATTTAGCAAATAAATTCGGAAAATAAAAAAATCAAATATTTTTAGAGGTTTTTAAAATATGTTCAAAATGTAGTCGTCGAGGATAGTAGATTTTATTTTCTTCATAATAGATAAAATCCTTCTTTAATTTAGTTTTATAAATTGTTAATTTTACCCTCTATCATTTTTAGTGGTAGAGGGTTTTATTTTTATAACACTCCTCAAAATAGTATCCCTCATACTAATCAAAGATAAATAAAAAAAAGACTAAGCCGTCCAATTGCAAATATATGTCAGATATAGTTTCTAATTGGAGAGAAGATGGTCAATGCGAAAGAAAGAATATCCGAACTGCGGACTTTAATAAATAAATACGACAGGGCATACTACTTAGAAAATCAATCACTTATCACAGATAAAGAATATGATTTGCTTTTCAGAGAACTGCTGGATTTAGAGCATAATAATCCCGAACTCCTTACCGACGACTCACCTACACAGAGAATAGCAAGCGATGCTATCGCCGGGTTTGAACGTAAGAAGCATGATGTACCGATGCTTTCCCTTTCCAATACCTATTCGGAAGAAGAAATCCGTGACTTTGACAAACGCATACGAGCTATGCTTGAAAAAGACCATAATTTAGCAAATATCAAAATTCTATACTCTGTCGAATTAAAATTTGATGGGGTCTCTCTCTCTCTTCGCTATAAAAATGGAAGCCTTGATTATGCACTTACTCGTGGAGACGGCTATCAAGGAGATGATATTACTCATAATGTTAAAACTATTCGTACTCTGCCATTATCCATTGAATCCCCTAAAATTAACGGAATTACTCTTAATGATTTCGAGGTACGTGGCGAAGCGATAATTTTCGATAGCGACTTCAAAAAAATAAATCAGGAACAGATAGATTTAGGAGAAAAAGAATATGCTAATGCCCGCAACCTTACTGCTGGCACACTCAAACTATTAGACCCGAAATTAGCTGCAAAACGAAAACTCAATATGTTTGCATACTACCTTAGAACCGAGCAAACAAATATAGAAACTCACAGCCGGGGTATAGCTATTCTCGAAAAAATGGGATTCAATGTTTTCGAAGCACATAGAGTATGTAGCAGTATCGAAGAAGTCATGGACTTTATTAATGAATACCAGGAAAAACGCCCGAATTTAGATTTTCAAATTGATGGCGTAGTAATCAAAGTTGACAGCTTGGATATGCAAGGAAAATTAGGGTTCATCGCTCGCTCTCCTAAATGGGCAATTGCCTATAAATATGCGGCAGAATCGGCAGAAACAAAGCTAAACAAAATTTCACTAAGCGTTGGGCGAACAGGCGTTATAACTCCTGTCGCTGAATTAAAACCCGTTTTCTTGGCAGGCTCAACGATTAGCCGAGCAACACTCCATAATGCCGATTACATCGAAGATAGGGACATTAGAGAAGGCGATATAGTCTATATCGAAAAAGGCGGAGATGTTATTCCCAAAGTAACGGGCGTAAATACGGATAAACGTCCGGCGGATAGTAATCCATATATTTTCCCTGCAACCTTGGAAGACGGAACGAAAATTTTCAGACCGGAAGGGGAAGTAAATTATTATTGTGAAATTGAAGGAAGTAAGGATATTCTCAAGAAGAAAATCGAACACTTCGTCAGCCGAAAAGCAATGAATATTGAAGGATTTGGCGAAAAAGTAATTGATCAATTTGTAGATATAGAATGGCTAAAATCCATAGCTGATATTTACCGACTAGAACAGTATCTTCCTGAAATGAAAAACTTAGACGGGTGGGGCGAAAAATCCGCTTATAAACTCATGCAGGCTATCAAAGAATCAAAAAATCAGACTTTCGACAGAGTGCTATTTGGGCTTGGAATACGATTTATCGGCGAAGGCGGAGCGAAGATTTTAGCAAAAGAATACGGCTCGATTGATAATCTGAAAGCAGCCGATAAAGAATCATTAATTGCTATTTACGATATAGGTGAGAAGATGGCTGATTCCGTCATTGATTTCTTCAAAGATGAAAAGCAATTAGAAATAATCGAAAACCTTAGAGAAAACGGCATTAATTTTGAGTATAAACAAGATGAGTTTGCAAGCAATGCTCTCGAAGGAAAAACTTTTGTTTTCACAGGTGAACTAAAAACTATGACCAGAGCAGAGGCAGCTGCAAAAGTAGTTGCATTAGGGGGCAAGGAAACTAAATCAGTAAGCAAGAAAACAGGATTTGTTGTAGTCGGAGACAAACCGGGAAGCAAATTCAAAAAAGCACAGGAATTAGGAATAACAATTTTGAATGAAGACGAATTTATGCAATTCATTGAAAATTATTCGTAATAATAATGACAAATGAATAAACTGGTTTGTACAATCCAAATCTAAAATTAAGCTGAGGCCGATATGTCAATAGTCAAAGATGAATCAAGAAAAGTATTTATACTAACCAAACAGGAAGATTTTTTTAACTCTATCCGCAACTGGTTCCGTGAAGACTTCCATTCCATACAAGCGAAAAGTATTTTCGACATACATACATTTGTACAAAAAGGACTTCACGCAGGTTTGATAATGATTGATACTGCTCTTGACGATTTAGAGGGTTTGTGTCGAAAGACAAAGAAGATTTTTCCGATTTCTCCAATAGTTCTACTTCCTACCGAAGAACAACAAAAACAATATACAGAATTTTTGGACACCAAATTAGCAGATTTGATGATTACTCAAGAATCATTATTTTTTGGAAGTAAGCATATCATTCTTTTCGCTTTAGATAGCTATACAAAATCAATAGATATGATTTATATGCAGAAGGAAAAGAACGAGTTAAACAAATTAATTATGGCCCTAAGAAATCAATCTCTCAACAATCTTACTTTTGAAAATGACACCTTATTCAAATCTTTTATGCAGATTTTATCTGGATTCCCGTTTGATTTTGAGGTATTCTATTTCTCTAATCATCTGCGTACTTCAAACCTTCTTATCAAAGCTATAGCGGAAGAATTAGGATTAGATAAATCAAAGATTATATCTGCGATAACAGCAAATTTCATTCTGCAATATATCCTGAATTCTATGCCAATTTACCTAACAATAATTGACCCTGAAGAAATGCCGATTGAATATCAAAGAGATTTTTTCCAGCTGTATATCAAAAAAATAACTCCTATGAAAAATATGAGGAAATTTCAGAAAATCTATCACTATCTACAGCAGATTTGGGAGCATTATGACGGCACAGGATACCCACTTCAATTATCAGGTAATTCTATCAATGAAATATCACAAATAATCTTATTAGCAAATAAATATCATAACTACTCAAGCCGTCTAATCGAATCTGATTTGCGTGAAATCATCGTTCAGGGACACAAAACATTTGATGTTGAGCAGATAAGACTGAAATTTGATTTTGCCAATAAAATGATTATGCACCAATCATCAATATTTGCACCCGAGCTTATCCATGCTCTAAAGAATAAGATAAATGAAAAGTCAAATTATGCCTTTATTCCTCCTCATGAGGAAATCACAATGAAATCACTTTTTGATTATAGGTGCCTCGAAGTTTTCGACTATATAGCTAAGAAAAATAAAGAAAAAAAAGAAGGGACTAAAGAAATAAAAATCGGTGAAGAAACTGAAGAAAAATCAGTTAATTCTGATAATTTTTATTCTGAATCTAAACCACGTGAAGTATCCCATAAGCAAAATATAATAATTGAGCTTTTGGAAGTAGGAGATTTTATCTTAGAACCAATCAGAAACCGCAATGGACAGGTAGTTATCAAAGAAGAAACCGAGATAACCGCAACAACATTGAAAACACTAAAAAAATTGTTAGAAAGAGATGTGATAGATTCAGCAGAGGAAATAAGTTGTAAGATTAAAGATTAACTAAAACCAAAAACCTCAAACAAAAATGTTCGAGGTTTTTTAATTAAATTGGGCTTCAAGTTTATTTTGATTTTGCTTCAGTCATTTTTTTATGGTCGGCTAAGAAACGCTCTAGACCTGCATCTGTTAGAGGGTGCTTCAATGACTGCATAATCACTTTGTAAGGAATTGTAGCAATATGAGCACCGCAACGAGCAGCTTGAGTTATGTGCAACGGATGGCGGATTGAAGCAGCTATAATTTTAGATTCAAATCCGTAAATATCCCATAATGAGCAGGTTTCTTCTAAAACTTCTTCAGATGAAATTGCAATATCATCTAATCTTCCCATGAATACAGAAACATAAGTAGCTCCTGCGTTTGCAGCTGCCAACGCTTGAGTAGGGCTGAAAACAAGAGTTACGTTTGTATCGATGCCTCTCTTGGTTAGTTCAGCAGTTGCAGCCAAACCTTCAGCAATCATCGGTATTTTGATTACAGCTTCAGGACACCATGATTTAATTTCTTCAGCTTCTCTTAAAATTCCATCTTTTTCAGTTGAAATTACTTCTACTGATAAGTGCCCGCCTACCAAATCATGAATTTCCAAAAGACGTTTCTTGATATCGATATTTGGATCTTCTTGAGCCAATAGCGATGGGTTTGTAGTTACGCCCGAGATAAAGCCAAGACTTGCAGCGTGACGAATGTGTTCAATATTTGCAGTATCAACGTAATATTGCATATTCAATCCTATTTATTTATAATTTCAAAAGAGTACAGAGACGAAATAAACACAATAAATTGTGAATAATTATAAAATCAGGTACCCTCCTGTATTTGTTTTGATTAATAAACCTAAACAGACTGGTCAATCCAAACCTCAATTTTCCATGGATCTTTGGGCTTCATACGCCGCAATTTGAAAAACGCATTCCCCATTACATCGTCATAAATAGTAGAAGAATAATACACACGTAAACTAAATCTGCGATTGACATTAACAAACATCGTATCTTCAATCTGATACGGTGTTTCTGACCATGCTTCGTTCCATACTAACTCGATTTTGTATGCTGCTTGGAAGAGTTTGTAAGTTTTCAGCATATCCATTTGCCTATCCCATGACGGGTTATCCCCCCTGTCAAAATTTTTGTATGAGAAAACAAAATCATCATGGAGAAGACTGCCATAGACCAAAGTATCTTTGAAGCGATATGCGTAATTGAAATTTTGAAATACCCCGGCAACAGTTAATTGATCAGTGATTACTGTGTTTCCTCCACCCTCTTCGGATATTGCTGGAGCAAACGGATTGCAAGCCTTGACAAGAAACAAAACCGAAAGTACAATCAATATTACAAATATTTTTTTCATGGTCAATGCACAATTAACATTTTTCTAATTCTTGTTTGCGAATACGTTCGTAGCACATAATAGTAAGCTCCTGACGCATATTTTCCTGTCTCAAGCTTTGCATTGTAATCTCCGGGAATAGCCATTTCGTTACGAATAACTTCTAATAATTTTCCTTTAGAATTATACAGCTCCAAAGAGTACTCCCCTTCTTCCAAAATGGAAAAATTAATTTCTGTTTCAGACTTAGCTGGATTTGGGTTGTTTTGAAATAGTAGGATAACTCCTTGCCGACTAATCAAACCGCTATTTTCGCAAACGTCTTCAAGATTAAAGAGTCCATTTTCGACGGCAGTTATTACATCGCTACCAATGGGAGTAACGCTTTCGATTCGTATTTCTGTGGAATCGCTATTTCCGAGAGCAGTCATAAATTTCATTGTATAAACTATTCCATTATCATTGGGATTAGCTACTAAACCATTGAATTTATATAGATTTCTACCATTTTTTAAACCAAGATTATGCCCTGTCTGTTCAAAAAGTATGGTTGCATTTGTAGAAATAACAACATCGTAGCTTTCAACCTCAGGAAGTGCCGGATAATACGGAGAAGTCAATAAGATAGGAACATCGATCAACATTCCCGGCGGTGCAGAAATATCTTTCGAAATGGAGAAAACCGCTTGCGGATATTTCGCAATTTCTGCGATAATCATAAGCTCTTTTGTCAAACCACATTCATCAATTATTTTTACTGTTTCAATATATTCTTGGTCAGCAGTTCCGCCCGGAAATGTTACAATTATTTTTTTAGAATTATTTTTATTAATTGCAATATCATTTTTACTTAATTGGAATATTTTTGTTCTGGATAGAATATATTCCATTTCGTAATTACCAAAATTTGAGATGGTAAATTCTTTCTGAGCAGATGTATTTTCTAATATATTTTTAAATCGAAGAGTATCCGTAGAAAGCTCAAATTTATTATCATAATAATTAGCGAAAATATCAATTAGTATTTTCCCTTCTTCGTAGTTGGACGCATTTGACTCAATATTTATTTTACTGTGATACTCACCAAAATCATTTGGTTTAAATCGTATAATCAGCGTATCTATTGAATTTACATCAATCTCATCTGGATAGCTTATAATCTCAAAATTATCAGTATCAGCGATATTAACAGAATTAATTTTTAAGGCTTGCATCCCTTTATTTTTCATAATAATTGCAGTATCTTTTGTGTTAATTCCACACTTCAAATCGGAAACATAAAATTGAGATATTACATCTACGTTTGCAGATTTTTCTCCAACAACTGCTTTGATTTCTACATTATTTTTTATTCCGCAATTATCAATAAACTCATGTATTTGGGTTATCGTAGTATCTTCACTGTATCCTTTGAAAAATATTTTTGCATCAATTTTTTCGTTTGGATTTATTATATTTTTATCCGCTTCAATAAAAAAATACTTATAACTATACGGGAAATCAAATTCGTATGCAAGAGTTCCTGTATTGGTGATTAGAATTTTTTTTTCGGCGGTCTCGTCATTTGAGACCATAAAATCTATTAGTTCAGGCTCAATTTGTAAATCATAATGTCCACGTGTAGCATGAAGAAAAACATTATGATCGCCGGGTTCATTAGTTTTAAAAACCAATTTTGAATTGTATGTCCCCGATTGGGAAGTAGAAAATACTACGTCGATAATTAGTTCTTTATTAGCATCAATATTAAGCGGTGCAACCTGCCCCAATGAAAAAGCATTATCTGTATTTCCTTCGAGATTTATGTCTTCAATTATTATATTTTTATCTCCAAGATTCTGTATAATAATCGAACCAATCACAGGCTGTTTGTCGCATATCATATCATCCATATACAAACTATTTTCGTAACGCAAGTCAGATTCTGAACCTATACCGAACAACTGCACAATATTCGGCGAATTATTCGCATCAGATTCTATTTTTAGAGACTGGTTATAGGTGGCTCCATCTTGAGGAGCAAAAGCAATTCTTAACACTTTACTGCCGTTATGGGGGATAATGAAAGAATCTGGAGTATCTTTTGTAAATTCATCAATATTTGCGGAAGTAAAAGTATTGAACTCAATACTTATATCTTTTTCGGAATTATTAAAAATTTCAATAGAATCCGTCTTTGATTGCCCGACATTTACCGTACCGAAATCAATGAATTTAGGTTGAATATCTAAATCAGGAGCTTTACCTCTACCACGTATTTCTGATTCAAAAACTGTTCTTCCTGAATAGACTTGAATTGTTGCGGAATAGTCATTTATTTCTTTAGGGATAAAATAAAATTCTCCGAGAACTTGCTTTTGGGTAGCGATTTCCTCCCCACTTTTTTGGATATAACACCCAAAAATATTATCATCATTATCAATAATTTTGACCGAGTCTATCGAAATTGCAACAGATGTTTTATTGGTAAAAAATAGCGGAGCATCAATAGTTACTTCCTTATTGAGAGCTATTTCCCCGAAATCAATCTCTTCAAGCTCAGCACGTTTTTTTTCAATCTTCCAGTATTCGTCTGATATATCGCTATGTAATACCCCATTTTCAAAAGGAATATCATCGAATTTCCAACATTTTACATATCCTTTGTTATCACCCGTAGCAAGATAAAGCATACCGTAAATATCTCTAAACCATTGAATTTCACAAATATTTTTATCGTGGAAATTAAATGAATAAAATTTTGTATTTGTTTCCAAATTCCAAAGATTAACACGAGCATCATTTCCGCTTTCAGCAATCATATTTGATTCAGGAGAGAAGACAGAAATACATAATGGATTTTTAGGGTTTGCAAGGGAGCTTATTTGTTTATTCGTAACAACATTCCAAATCTTAGTTTCCTTATTTTTCAGCGTAACAGCTAATTTTTGACCATCAGGAGAATATGATAATGAATTCACACTATACTGGAATTTTTCCATATTAATCGTATTAGTTCCGGTGCTTGTGTGCCATATTTTCACTTTAGAACCAGCTGAACTTGCGTACCTATCCCCTATTTGATTAAATATCAGATTTTCGATTGCTTCGGCGTGTGCATTGACTGTATCAATAGCTTCTGCTGTTTTATAATTCCACAATAGAATAGTTCCATCCACGGTTCCGGCTAAGATTTTATCATTCGCTGTATTACGAGAGAGTGTAGAAATATTTTCACCAATACCTTTCAGAATATATTCTGTCTGAAAATTATTTACATTTATGACCTTTACATCAGGAGAATTATATGAGTAGGCAACAAGTGTATCATTATCGGGAAATGTTAGCAATCCGTTTAATCCGTCAATACCCGAAGCAATGTTATTGATATCCCCACCAGTTTTCAAATCCCACATATCAATATCTCCGTTAACACTTGCGGTTATAATTGCATTTCGTTTTTCAAGATATTGGATTCTCACGATAATATCGCCATCAACGTCAAATGTAATAATATTGCTTGCATCACGATTTTGAGAAAGCTGCTCTACTTTCATCAAGCAGGAATCACTTTCACTATCAGGAATATTCTCCCAAGTATAATTCGTCGCATTGGTATCAGATACAATTAATGTCCAACTTTTCCCTGCATCGTATGAATATGAAACATCAATTCTTTCGGCTGAATAATTTCCGTTCCACCTAATATCCATATCTTCGCCAACGAGATATGTACGACTGTTATCAGGCGTATAAATTTCAATAAAACTATCTTTAGGAGGATAATCACTATTTCCTGCCATTGCGAAGAAATTATCGTTTCGGCACAAATCACTTTCAATAAAAAATGTGGCTCGGTTCGCCCGTTCACCTTGAGAAAGATGTTGCACCTCAATTTCAAAAATGCTATCTTTCGCAACTTGAATAGGAAAGTTTGTTAGAACTGTAAAATCATTATTATTCGTGGTAACATTTGTTATTAACGTGCTGTCAGCATGAGATTTCACACTTATTTTTTTTGTGGATAATGCTCCTTTCGGGCTTATTCCGAAATTAATTATATTTCCGTTTGGATAACGAATTCCGCTTAATTTATCCTCATCAATATAGAAAATTGAAACTTCACCTAAATCAGTATCTTTCCTACTCACAAGAGCAATGTCTTTTCGGTTATCACAAGAGTTTGAAATATATGTAATTTCCTGCTTATCTTTTAGCGAAAAACGATGAAAAAGCATAGCTGCTTGGCGTTTTGATATTTCCCGATTTACCACATTATCAAAATAAATACCGTCGGTTTCTTCGGAAATGGACTTTAATTTGCTACTTATCTTTTCACGAAATACAAACACATTTATCTGTATATTTTTTTCCTGTGCATCTGCAATGATTTTTTGAATATCTCCTAATTCATGTGAGTTGGTAAAAAGAAGAACTGATAAGGGCTTCACCGTATTTTCTGCTTGAGAAAATATTCCCGTAATTGGTTCATAAAATGCAGTTTCAATATTTCCAGACCCAAAAGTTTCATTAATATTTTCGATAGCAGTAACTATTTTTTGGACATTATTTGTAAATCCTTGATTTAAGAAAGTCAAATTATTATAGGATATTACAGCAGAATTATTCTTATGAGTTTCCAAATACGAAGCAATTTTCAAGGCTGACGCTTTCGCTAAACTCAGGGCAGTTTTACTAATACTCTCTGAAATATTGAAAGCAAAAATGAAATCAACCGATCTCCTTTCTATCTCATTAGGCGTATTAAGCGTATAATTCTGCACATTAACACCATTTTCCCAAAATTCTAAATTTGATTTTTTGGGATACTCCACCTCTGATTTATCATTGAGATATATAAAAGAAAATTTCGTTTCGGGATAGTTACCTGTATCTGATTTTTCGATAAATAATGATTGTCCATAAATATTACCCGCCGTTAAACATAGCAAAAGAAGCGAAGCAATATTTATGACCGATTTCATTTCATATCTCTATTTAATTGAAATATCTAACGATAATCCGTTGTTCGAGTGCGAAAACTGTTCGCTAAAAAGTTTTAAAGAATAGATAAGTTCTTGAGAAACCGAAGAAGTATCAAAAGATTTGATTACGGCGTTCATTTCTTGATTAGACAGTCTTTTTCCTGAATAGTACATATTCATGGCAGAAACTACAAATTCTCTAAACCGTGCATCACCAAGAACATCTAACCCCTTAGATGACATTGACTTATCTATTTCATAATCAATATTTCTTTGTAGAATTGAAGCCGCTTTATTGTGTAACTCTGCATTAGCAACCCCTTTTATATCAGAAACATATCTTGTTTCCATTTTCGCCTGACTAGCATGAATTTCAAAAACCTTGTAGGCTAATGGACTTGTTAATGGAGAACCACATTGAACATCTGTAATTCTGACTCCATTTATTTTTTCACGAGCAATAGAGTTTGCATGATGATGTCCCGTAAGCACAAGACGTATCCCGAAATCAACAAAAGTTTCAGCTAAGTTATCGCTATCATCAACCAAGAAATCGCTATATAATTCTTTCTGATGAGGAAAATGCTCTAATAAACCATGGTGCATAAGAGAAACAATCGGCTTATCTTTTATGCAATATTGATTAATTGATTGTCTCATCCAGTCTTGAGTTTCGGAAAGTATTTTTCCGGAAATAACAACTTTATCAGGAAAATCTATTTTTGAAGCAGAAGCCGAATCTACAAATAAAGCATAAAAATCATCAAATTCACAGAGATAAGAAAGAGAATTTTTATCTATGGAAAGAGCTTGTTTATAACCGTATTTTCTGTATCTATCAAGATAATTATCTTTATCAATAGTTTGGACTTCAACTGTTTTTTCTCCCCCAAGATATTTGAAAGCATACTGTTTGCCCAAGTCATGGTTTCCTGGAATAATGAAAACTTCTACCCCATTGGATGTAAAAATTTCTAACTTTTCGGCAAATTTATCATGATTTATAGTTTCTCCATTTGCCGTGAAATCCCCTGTAAAAAATACGTGTGTAATATCAGTTTCGAGAACATCAGCAATAATTTTATCGAAAATTTCTTCGCTGTATTGCAAAACTTTAGATTCACGCTGACACATAGATTCGAAGGCCTCTCCGATAATTCCAAGAGATCTATCATAATAGTGCAAATCCGATATGACACAAAATTTCATATCAGCCCTTCATAAGCTCTAACATTTCCTTAACAGCACGTTCTAAACCTACAAATATAGCTCTTGCCATCATGGAATGGCCGATAGATAATTCGTTAATGAAAGGTATTTTTGCAATCGGTTTCGTATTCACGTAATTCAATCCGTGACCGGCCGCAATTTTTAATCCAATGGAATTGGCATATTCGGAAGCATCAATAATTCTTTGTAATTCTTGAATCATTGGTTCGCCTTTTAAGTTTGCATACGTACCTGTGTGTAACTCTACCATATCCCCATTAGCTGATTTTACGGCATCAATTTGTTCTCTGGACGGCTCAACGAAATAGCTTACTTCAATATTTTTTTCATGGAAATCATCAGAAAGTTTTTTGTATCGGTTAATATCAGACGCAACATTCAAGCCCCCCTCAGTTGTCAATTCTTCTCGTTTTTCGGGAACAATAGTAACTAAATCCGGCTCGATACCCAAGGCAATTTTGATAATCTCATCATTTGCTGCCATCTCTAAATCAAATTTTGTCTGTACCACCTCTTTCAAAAGGCGAACATCTCTGTCTTGAGCGTGCCTTCTGTCTTCTCTCAAATGGCATACAATCCCTTCCGCTCCAGCAATTTCGCATATTCCAGCCGCAACTACGGGGTGAGGTTCGGTACCGCCTCTAGCTTGACGTAAAGTAGCAACGTGATCAATATTTATATTTAACGACATCATATCTTATTATCAAAAATCAATTTCACAATCAATCAGGACTACAAAATTAACGATTTTTAATTGAAAAACAAAACTCTTTCGATTATCGGCTATATTTGAAGGCTACTCTGTTAGCAATTCCATTGCATTTTTACGTGTAGCATCGGTAATTTTTCCGTCGCCAAGCAGCTTGGCAACTTCTTCGATTTTTTCTTCGAGAGTGAGATTGATAGCTTGTGAGAAAGTCTCGCCGTCTGTTTCGTATTTCTCAACAACTATGTTATTATCACCGAGAGCTGCAATCTGAGCGAGGTGAGTAATAGCAATGATTTGATGATATTTCGCCAAACGGCTCATAGCTATACCTGTTTTGCGGCCAATTCTTCCGCTGATACCTGTATCTATTTCATCAAAAACGAGAAGTGGCATATCGGAGTTATGTGCAAGTAAACTCTTGATTGATAGCATAATACGTGAGATTTCCCCCCCCGATGCAACCTGCTGAATAGGCTGAGGAGACTGCCCCAAGTTGGTGCTAATCAAGAGTGTTACAAGGTCTATACCTTTTTCGTTAGCAGCAAATTCTTCACCATTGATAATTACTGAAACGCCTGTATTTTTTGCTTCCTCTTTCTGAAAATCGACTAAAAATGCAGGATGCTCAATTCCCAAAAAAGTCAATTTCTCAATTATGAGTTTGGACATTTCGTTGCCTTTGGCTTGGCGGAACTTGGATAATTTTACGGCTTTTTCGCCGGTTACTTTTTTCTGATTTTCGATTTTCTTTTGCAGATAGGATTTTTCTAAATCAAAATTATCTATCAAATTTATGTCCTTTTCAAGTTTTGCTTTCAGCTTTAATATTTGGCGTATCGAGCCGTATTTTTTTTCTAAGGCACGGAGTTGGGACATTCTTTGGCGTTTTTCTTCGATGACATTCGGGTTAAATTCGATACTTCTGGAGTATTCTTTCGCAAAAGCGGCCACTTCTTTCGCAGAAACGAGAGCGGTTGAGAGCTCCTCTGAAAACTGCGTAAACTCTTCGTTATAACGATTTAGTTCGTTTATGGCTTCGATAGAATTATGAATTTTGATATAAACAGAATCTTCCGCAGAATACAAATCATTATCAAGCTGGCCAGTAAGATAATTAATTCTTTCAATATTTTGCAGTATATTTAGTTCCGCATCTAATTGTCTGCTCTCATCGGGCTTTGGATTAACTTTGTTAATTTCTTCCAAACGGAGGCGATCATATTCAATTTTCTCTTTCAGCTGTTTCTGATTATTGATAAGATTACGATAATCAGTAATCATTTTTTTCAAGATTTGAAATTCTTGCCTATACTCATTAACCAATGCCTCCGTATCTGCAAATTTATCAAGGTAGTCAATATGCTTGCTACTGTCGAGCAGACTGTGATGTTCATGCTGACCGTAGAAATCTGCAACGAGTTCACCGAAATCTTTTAAAATCGAAACATTAACGGGCGAATCACATAAAAAAGCACGTCCGCCCCCTTTTGTAGAAAATTCACGTCTTGCAATTACTTCACCATCTTCATAATCTAAATCATTTTCATCTAATATTTTGAAAACGGGGTGGCTTTCCTCAAATTTGAAATGTGCTTCGATTACTGCTTTTTTTTCTCCATTACGAACCATGCTTGAATTACCACGCCCGCCTAAAACAAGTTCTAAGGCAGAAATAATCATGGACTTACCAGCCCCGGTTTCCCCCATGATGATATTCAAACCATCTTTAAAATCAATGGTTTCTTGACGTATCAAAGCATAATTTTTTATGTATAGGCTTCTAAGCATGATAATCTTTCAAAAATACACAATCCCAAGTAATACAAAATTAATAGTATTTTCGATTTGTCCATACCATTAATTTTAATTAATTTTGCACAGTGCGGTTTTTGCTTTATTGTTTTGATGTTTAGAAATTGAATGATTTTTGTAATTTCATATCTTAAAATTTTTATTGCCGGCTTGGTAACAGTCCTCTATTTGATTTTGGTTCTGCCATTTATGATGATTAAGGATAGCTGGTTTAATACTTTTGCTCGTTCGTGGAGTCGGTCTGTACTTTTCATTCTTGGAGTAAAAGTAAAAATTGAAGGTCAGTTTCCGCACGAAGATAAATCATACGTCGTTTCAGCAAACCACAGTTCCCTAATTGATATACCAATTATGATTGCTAATCTTCCATACGATATTAGAATTGTCTATAAGCAGGAATTGGAGAAAGTATTTTTCTTTGGTTGGGTGCTGAAAAAATCGCCTTATGTAGGTATTCACCGTATCAACGCACGCAAAGCAATGCAGAGCATAAAAGAAGCTGCAGAACAGATTAACAGCGGTGCATCTGTACTCCTATTCCCCGAAGGTACACGAAGCAAAGACGGCAAAATTGGTGAATTCAAACGGGGGGCATTTCTATTAGCCGATAAATCCGAAGCAAAAATCCTTCCTGTTAGACTTGTCGATACATATAAAATCATGGACAATAAAGGCCGCGTTAGTCGAACAACAGTAAAAATCATAGTAGGTGAAACAGTCGAACTTCCTAAACCGATGAATAAAAATTCTGAATTGGAATGCCTGAAAAATATACGAGATTGGACAATTAACATAGCTTAGGAATTATATCTACATCTCAAAGAAACTACCACGTTCCCTATGGTACTCAACCATTTTTTTGTAAACTGGGTCATACTCTAAAACCTCAGAATTACCCGTAACTATCAGCTGTTTCGAGGCTCTGGTTAGAGCTACATTTAATTTTCTATCTATTAGATTATCCCCAATTTGATAATGAGATACTACCTTTTCTAAATCATAAATTTGATTTACCGCAAGGGATAAAATAATTACTTCGCGTTGGCTACCTTGAAAACGCTCAACAGTATCAACCAAAATTTCCGCACGAACTGCTTCGGGTAGCATCTTCCGAATTGTAGAACATTGCAATCTGAAAGGCGAAATAATTCCTATATTAGAAGCATATTCTTCGCCCTTATCCTCGAGAATCATATTGACAATATCCGTAATTAATTCCACTTCGGATAGGTTCATTTTAGAGCTGTATTCTTGGAAGGAGCTGAAAAACACAGTATGGGATTTATTGAGTTTTTCCGCCATACTTCCTACGCTAGAAAAAAATTGTTTTTCTTCATTCTGAATATCTTCATTTAGCACAGCGAGCCTATTATTGTAAAATAAAATATTCGGAAGTTCCTGAATTTCCTTGTGCATACGAGCTTGTTTTTCAAGCATACCATAGGCTTTATCCCATGAATTTTCTGTGCATATTTTGATTAGTCTGCTGAATAATGAACCGCTCAAATTATTCATTTCAATCGCTTTGAGATTTTCGCTTTTCGTTTCTTGAAATACTTCATCTTGGATACAGATTGCAGGCAACTGTTGTTCATCTCCAATCAAAATAAATCGGTCAGTATAGGTTAGCAATCCAATCAACTGCGATTCAATGATTTGAGCAGCTTCATCGACAATCATAGTATTAAAATTTTTCAATGAAAATATTTCAGGATTATTGACCGCAAAAGATGTAGTCGCACAAAATATTCGGCACTTCTTAACCCTCTTGTAAAGTGTATTGGTTTCTTCTGTTGCTCCAAGTTCAGAAAGCAGATTTTTCTTGTGACGGGAGGACTCCTTCGACCCCAAACGAATAAAATCAATATCATTGGAAATAGTCGAAATGGCTTCGCAAATTTCATCAACGGCCTGATTTGTATATGCTGTCAGCAAAATAGTATCATCAGTTTTTTCATATAGATAACGCACCATATATTTCAGCATATACGAGGTCTTACCCGTCCCCGGCGGCCCCTGCAAAATAAAATAATCATCAGCAGTTACGGCTTTTTCGAGAAGTTCATTTTGCTGTTCGCTAAGTTCTGAATACGGTTCATAATCCGAAACCATAAATTCTGGTTCTCTCCGTCCTAAGAGTAAATCACGTTGAGACTTATCCGTATCAATGAATCTGAAAAGTGAGGAAATATTTTTTTTCTGATTATTATCGGAGTTATCATTTATGATATTCCATAATTCATAATTTTTGAAGAATCCGATATTAAGCATTTTATTTCTAAGTGTTAGCAATACATGATTTACAGAAATATCTTTCACCGCACATTTCAAAATTTGGTTCTGATAGATTTTCAATCCTGCTTTATGCGGGTACAAAATCATGGCATCACCACAGCGTATGGAATTATCTTGCTCATTTAAAATTTTTAGATGTATATATCCGGCTTTAAAATCGGATTTTTCTTCATCAATTTCTAAATCTAACAGTCTATTACTGCTATTCCCGGCGATTGAAATATCCCAACTTTGCGAAGCCGAACATTCTGTTCGCTCCGAAAAAACTCCGATATTATGGGCAAACATTTCCCTATAAATAAAGGCTAAATTTTCCGTATAATAATCATATTCTAATTCATCAAGCTTGCTTAAATTCTGCTGAAATTTTGTAATTTCTTCGCTCATAAAACTTGGAATTAAACCGATTTTTTCAGGATGTAGAGATGATAATATGGAATAATTACCGATAGCAATATTACGCTCTATTGCCGTAATCCAATTACGAACCAACAGTACTTCCTGCTTATTTTTTTCGATTACAGGAGCATTCCGCATAGAGTTTGCATCAGTAGCAGAATAGAAAATCATTGAATTACCAGAACGTTCTTTATATGCAGAATCAAGAAGAAGATTATAGCAGGTCGTCTGAGCAAGGTTATTACTCCAAAGTCCGGTTCGGACAGATGTACCACTCTTTTTATAAAAATAATTAAGCGACGGTGGTTTACCCGATTTCAATTCAATTATATTTTTTTTGCTGGACTCCTCATATTCTTGAAGCAAATCCAACCGCCCTTTTATTCCATAGATTGGGCTTATATATGCCGGCTCAATAGAAATAATTCCATCTCTCAAATCGGGCATAACTTTCTGTATATTTTCAAAATGTATAATTGCCTTTTCACGAATTTTTGAAATAATGGTGCTATCTTTTAGAGCTAAAGCAAAGCATGATAGCAAACGGGTTTTAATCGCATTAGAAAATATTTCTCCAAAATTAAGATTGTCTCCGCTTAATAAATCATCAAATATAGAATTGACTATTGAACCAACGATTAACGATTGCGAAAGCCCACCTATAGTAAGACGTTTCAAAAAATGGATATAGATATTGAAGCCATTATTTTGAAAGCATTCAGCAATATCAGTCGCATCAACCATATAATCTGGCTCAACTACCACCAGCGAAGAAGCATTTACAGTAATATATTTTTTCTCACCAATCTTATAGAAAACATTGAATACATTTATTTTAGCATTCTTCCATAGCATTCCGGCCACTTCTACCCATACATCGAAAAAGCGAACTATAACTTCTTCTTCATTTATCGTATAGCAGAGAAATTCATCAGCTCCGGTTTCTGTTTTTTCACGGGAGATGACCCGTAATGACAACTCTTTTATTTCATTAGTTACAGTTAGATTAGCCCGTGAAAATGACGATAGTTTTGCATTTGAATTAACTTTTAGAAATTCTAATTTATCAGCGGAAACAAAATGATTAATCACCTCTATTACCATTGTTAGAATGAAATCGACATCATCACCCGAAATAAAAACTTCGGATTCAGAAAGACGAACCGAGATATAAAAAGAATAAGCTAATTCAGCTTTACGATGACCTTCTTCGGGGAAATTAATATCATTCAGCACAAAGGTCGCTTTTGCCTGAAAATTGGCAAAATACCGTCTCTGTCTTCCAGCAAGTTTATTTATCAGAGATTGCCAAACAGCGAAAGAGTCAATAAACAGCGACGGCGGAATAACATCCGCCGCTTGTTTATCTTCAATAATTTGTTCAAGTCGAGACTTGTAGTATAATAAAATATCGTTCTGCAAAACCATAGTTAGAATTGTACCCAAAGATATACGATACTACGAAATTATAGTACTATCAGTTCTTAGTTCAATCAATTATTATTCGTCAGCCGGCATAATATCCAAAATATTCAACTGTGGTAATTTCGGTCCGTGGGAGAGAGAAATTTCCTCAAGATTATAAACAATTTTGAATTTTTTACCCTTAGTACAGTAGTGTATTTTATGAGCTAAATTCTGCCCGACTGCATCAATCACGAAATTATTCTGTTTCACACGACACTTGAAATTATTTGTTCCATAAACCTTGATACCATTTACACTCTGTACGTTATCCGTGAAGAAAATCGGTTTTCGATTTGAGAAACCATACGGAGCGAACTTAGCCAAAGTCTTGAAGAACATTGGTGAGAGTTCGTTCAGTTTCAATTCTGCATCTATCAGAATTTCCGGCTCTAACATTTCGTGTGTCAAATGCTCTTTGGCATACTCATTAACTCTTCTACGAAGTTCCGGCACATCTTTAATTTCCATCGAAAGACCAGCTGCAAACCTGTGTCCACCAAATTCAATCATTAAGTCATCACAAGTTTTCAAAGCAGAGTGGACATCAAAACTACTGATTGAACGAGCGGACCCTTTGGCATGACCATCAAAAGTAGTCATTAAAATCGACGGCATATTATATTTATCAACCAATCTTGACGCTACAATACCAATTACGCCTGCGTGCCAATCATTATTATGAATTACCAAAACACGTGTTTCCTTATCTTCCAAGAGCTTATCTGCAATCGGAATTGCTGCTTCGAAAGTCTGCTGATCAAACTTACGACGGCGGCGGTTTTCCTCTTCTAACTCCTGTGCGATACGGAATGCATGAACCTCGTTGTCCTGCATCATAAGCTCTACCGAACGCTTAGCATCTCCCAAACGTCCTGCAGCATTAATCAGCGGAGCAACCCCGAAGACGATATTTGCAGTGGTCATTGTCCCCTGTCTGTAACCTGTACAATATAGCAAACCTTTCAGTCCCGGACGAAGATTTTCATTCATCATGTCTAAACCTTTGCGAACCAAAATTCGATTTTCATCGACAAGAGGTACACTATCAGCAACAGACGCTAAAGCCACAAAATCTAAGAATTTCATCGCTTCATGCTCGCAACCAAGCCTCAAGGATATGGCATGACATATCTTGAAGGCCACACCACAAGCAGCAAGCCCTTTGAACGGATATTTCCCCGTTGGCTTGAGAGGGTCAATAATTTCATAAACATCGGGAAGAACATCACCGGGTTCGTGGTGATCACAAACGATAGCGTCAAGCTCTGGATAATTTTCCTTTGCATGAGTTAGAGGTATTATCGAAGTTATACCGACATCGACCGTCAAAAGTACTTTCGCACCTTTTTCTACAGCCATATCTATAGACTTCACCGACAGCCCGTACCCTTCTGTGAATCGGTCGGGAATGTAATACTGTGCTTTACCGCCAAGGTCAATAATAAATTGACACATCATTGCGGTTGAGGATGTACCATCAACGTCATAATCTCCGTGCACCCATACGAGTTCTTTGTCTTGTATAGCTTTAATCAATCTAACAACTACTTTTTCCATTCCGTCCATCATAAATGGATTATGTAAGTCTTTTATTTCAGGATTGAAAAACTTTTCAGCTTCCTTAGGGTCTTCAATCCCCCTTGCGATTAACACTTGAGCTAAACTCTTTGGAATCCGGAGATCCTTTGCTAATTCTGTTTCGGTACCATTCTCATATTTTTTCCTATAATTCCAATTATACTTCAAAATACATCCATTAAATTAATCACTGCAAAATTAGCAAAAAAAATCGTACCTAACAAATTTTTTTGTGTAATTTCTTAAACATTTTTGAAAAAGTTGAAAAAAAGTTGAAAAAAAGTTGAAAATCACCATATATTTCATAACTTATTCTGTAACAAACATAATTTTTAATATTTTGTTTAGGGATTCTTTGCAATTTTGTGAATATTTTTATTAGATTCGTTAAAAAAAATCTATTTGGAAAAACAATTTAGATAAATTTGTTTCGTTAAAAAGCGAGCATTATCATTTTTCGTAAGTGACTATGAAAATGAACTCGAGGTCAAGTGATTTTGCTAAATAATTTTTAAATTATTTCATTATAATTATTTCATTATAAAGGATAAAAGATTATGGATAACAAAAGCATAAGCCAATTCCTGAAAAAAGTTAAACTTTTCAGTGAAATGAAAGATAGTGACTTGGAAACTATCAGTAGCTATTTTGAATACAAAGAATACAAAGAAGGCGACGTATTATTCTCAGAAAATACCGAACGCCGTAACCTTTCTTTCATCTACGACGGTGAAGTAGAATTATTCAAAACTACTCCATTTGGAGAAGAAAAAAGAATCGCTTGGTTTAGACAATATGATTTCTTGGGCGAGGGGGTACTATTTGATCAATCAGCACCTCACTCTACTACTGCCCGTGCTATTACGGATACAGAAACTGTTGTATTGTATAAAGAAAAACTCGCAAAACTTATCGAAGAATATAGTAGCCTTTCTGTACTGCTTTATAGAGAATTAGCAATTACCATGTCTCGAAGAATTAAACACACAAATAGAAGATTGATTAATTCATCAGCTCTATACGCTTCAGGGCGTACAAGAAGCGAGCATGACTTGTTGGGAAACAGAGATGTACCGGTAGAACACTACTTCGGTGTACAGACCCTACGTGCTATGGAAAACTTCAACATCAGCGGTGTAAGTTTGAGTTTCCACCCTATAATCGTTGAATCACTAGCCATCATTAAGCAAGCGGCTGCTCGTGCAAACCACGACCTCGGTTTAATGCCGGATGATGTAGCAAAAGCAATTGACCAAGCCTGCGAAGAAATCATGCATGGAAAATACCACCGTCACTTCGTAGTCGATATGATTCAAGGTGGGGCAGGTACATCAACAAATATGAATGCAAATGAGGTAATTGCAAATGTTGCTTTGGAATTAATGGGACATCAAAAAGGCGAATATCAGTACTGCCACCCTAATAACCATGTGAACCTATCCCAATCAACTAACGATGCATACCCTTCAGCAATCCACCTTGCGATTTTCAAAACTAATAAAACACTTGTGAAAGTTGTAAAAGACCTAGCTGATGCACTACGAGTAAGAGCAAAAGAATTTGAAAATATTATAAAAATGGGACGTACTCAGCTTCAAGATGCAGTACCAATGACATTGGGTCAGTCTTTCGAAGCATACGCAACAACAATCGAAGAAGAAATTATCAGATTAAACAAAATTGCTCAATACTTCCTCGAAGTAAATATGGGAGCTACTGCAATTGGTACAGGTATCAACTCAGAACCTGAATACCGCCACAAAGTTGTTGACCACCTTCGTAAAATCACAGGCTACGAAATCACAGGTGCTGAGAACCTCGTGGAAGCAACCCAAGATACAAGTGCATTCGTAATGTACTCAAGTGCATTGAAACACCTTGCAGTAAAACTTTCTAAAATTTCTAACGATTTACGTTTGCTTTCTTCAGGTCCTCGTTGTGGTTTGAATGAAATTAACCTTCCTCCTATGCAACCGGGGTCTTCTATCATGCCGGGTAAAGTTAACCCTGTTATCCCTGAAGTAGTTAACCAAATAGCTTTCAAAGTTATCGGTAACGATTTGACTGTAACTATGGCTTCAGAAGCAGGACAGTTAGAATTGAATGTGATGGAACCGGTTATTGTTCATAGTATTTTTGAATCACTTGAAATGCTAAAAAATGGCATGACTGTTCTTATGCACAGATGTATCACAGGAATCACCGCAAACGACAAACATATTGAAAAGATGGTTCACAATAGTATCGGTATTGTTACAGCTTTGAACCCTGTATTAGGTTACGAAAAATCAAGTCTTGTAGCAAAAGAAGCATTAGAAACAGGAAGAGGAGTTTACGAACTCGTTCTTGAAAAAGAGTGGTTATCTCAAGCACAACTTGATGAAATACTTAAACCTGAAAATATGATTGCTCCTCGTAAATTTGACAAATAATCTATAAATCTGACTATAGCTTTTTGATGGAATTCGCCCTAAAGGCGGATTCCATTTTTTATCAAATAGGTACCACTTAAAAATAAAGGCAGTGCTCCGAAGAGACACCACCTTTTTTGAGCGGGGTATTTTTGAATATATATTATTTTACGCTTAGAACAGTACTCGGATAAATTTCGTAAGTAATCCGGGTTCTTGGATTTCTGTTATATTTCCTGTCCCCTCAATTATCAATCTCATATCCATTACGTGATATGAATAAACCGAATTATTAGGTAGAATATCTACAGGACGAACAGTTCCTTCGATTGTTACGGTTTGTTCTTCTCCATTGATTGTCATACTTCTTTGACCACGAATAATTAGATTACCGTTAGCTTCCACATCTAACACTCTTGCAGAAAGTTTCGTTTTGAAAGATTCGTTACGTGTATTTTGTGCGTTCGATTTAAAGTCACTATTTGTTCCAAAGTCAAATGATGTGGACACATTGCCCAAAGCTTTCGATGCAGTTCCAGCGGAGAATGCCCCATCTAACCCAACAACATCTTTACGGTCAAGAGAAGTACCTGCACTATTCGTAGCTTCTGTATCCTCAACAATCAAAATAGTTACAGCATCATCAATTTCTCTTGCCTTCACATCAGAGAACAACGACGGCGGAGCTTGAGTAAATTGAGCCCATGCAGAAGTACTGCACGCTAACAAAATTAATACTATAAATATCTTTTTCATTTGTACCTCCTACTTAGCCTTGATATATACTTTACCGTCTTCGCCTGCCCAACCAGTCATAATACCTTGATTACGTTCGGCGTTATCGCGTTTGATTCTACATTGTTCTCCAACAGAGGCATCGGTCAAAGCCTGTCCGCTTGAAAAAACCTGTACCGACCCTGCCACGACAACCACATCAACCTGCTGACCACGCTTGATAACCATACCCTTTGCGAGCTTATTTTTCATTACGATATGCCCTTTGATTATGTCTTTTCGGGCTACGCAAGTTTTAATACTTTCTTTAGTTGCAATTTCTCCATCATTATATTTTGTTACTTCCATGCGTCGAAAATCAACCGCTCCGTATAGGTAATCACCGATTTTTATATCTCTGACTGCTACAGGTACATCTTGAAAAATTCGTACTCTCAGGCGTATATTCATTAATTCTTTTAAGTCGCCTTTTGTGTTCGTGAATTTCAAAGTAACGCCTGTAATACCACGTATTTCAATATCATCAGTAAGTATAAATTCGGCTAAAATATTATCATCTTCGAATATTCTATCTCTGATACCTCCCAAAACTTCAATTTCAATATCGCCATATACCTTCTCCAAAACGAAAGACTTTACGGCCTCCTCGATTCTGTCAGAAGTAAAAGTCGATTTCGCAAAACTAATCGGACTAATCATAAAGAAAAGTATAATCGAAATGATAATTGATTTTTTCATGGTAGTATCCTCAAAAATTATCGTTTAAGATTTACAGCAGTTGATAAAATTGTGTCGGCAGTCTGCACGGATTTTGAGTTCAATTCATAGGCTCTTTGTGCTGTAATCATATTCACCATTTCCTCTACCACATCTACATTCGATGTTTCAAGATAATATTGATGAATCTCCCCTGTATTGTTTTCGCCCGGGTAGTTGAAAATCGGCTGTCCCGATGCCGGAGTTTCTACATAAACATTATCACCCAAATTTCTTAATCCAGCAGAGTTTATAAACTTTGCTAATTCAATTTGTCCCAATACTTGATGGCTTGTAGAATCCTCCATCAGAACAGAAATAATACCGTCTCTAGAAATAGCCACTTCTACGGCTTCGTCAGGCACATTGAACCCAGGTTCAAGCCTATATCCTTGAGCCGTAACTATATCACCATTCGCATCTAATCGAAACGAACCATCACGAGTATATGCAAATGTATCATCAGGTCGGCGGACGATATAAAATCCTTCGCCGTTAATCATCATATCTAATGGGTTATTGGTATTTGTCAAGCTACCTTGTGTGAATATTTTTTTTGAGGCAACCATCTCTGTACCGGAACCAATCTGCACTTCATTAAGCGGTTCAACGCCCGCACGCCCGAAGTTTCCGGCCGGTCTTAGAGTTTCATAGAGCAAGTCTTGAAATTCCGGTCTTACTTTTTTGAAACCGGTAGTATTTACATTAGCGATATTATTCGATATAATCTCTACATAATTCTGCTGGGCTGATAACCCTGTTGCCGCCGTCCTTAGCGTCTTATCCATATCATCATCCTAATGATTGGTTAGTAATCAAATTTTGCTTGGTTAACTCTTAGCACCATTCAAAATTTATATTATTATTTAGTTAATTCAATAATCTAATAGTATTTACCAAGAGCAATAGCTTTATCAAGCGTTTCATTATTAGTATGAACTACTTTACTATTGGCCTCGAACATTCGTTGTACCTCAATCATCTCGACCATTTCATTGACGATATTGACATTGGAGTCTTCAAGCCAACCTTGTCTTACGCCAATTTCCCCCTGTTCCAAAAAGAAAGGCTGTGCCTCGAACGAAGGAATAAAACTGGTTTTCGATACCCGTTGTAACCATTTGTAATCACTCACATCAGCAAGCAGAAGCCGGTCCGCTTCTTGATCATTGACATAAATCTCTCCCCATTCGTTAATCTTGATGTCGAGTTGTTTGTCATCTTGAGTAACAAAAGGCTCTGAGTATAGATGCTCCGACAAGTTTATCGGACCGGTCTCTCCCATTAAAAATTTACCATCCTTGGTAATAATATATCCATCCTTGGAAAGTTCGAAATTGCCTGCTCGTGATAGGTACTGTTTCCCTTCCGCATCTTCGAGAACGAAGAAGCCATGTCCCTCAAGTGCTAAATCAAGATTATTAGAAGTATATCTGTACGCCCCCGGAGTCATCGTATAGTATGAACCGATTGGCGGATCATTTTGTTCAATATCGCCGGGCGTGTTACTGAAGTTCGCACGGGCATCAATCATATTGCGGATAAAAACGTTAGCTTCTTTAAAACCAACCGTATTTGCATTCGCAATATTATTTGCCGTAACCTCCATTCGGGTATTTTGGTTAAGCATACCCAAACCGCCTTCAAATATCTCTTTTAGCATTTCAAGTCCCTTCCTTGGGAAACAATCACAAAATCATTTAATAGTAATCGTATTCAATTAGTTGGAGCGTCCTGCCCTTTCGTTTAATTGATATTGTCTAATCATTGTATCTGCCACATCGCTGTATAAATGATGTGGAATTACATTCATATTTTCAAGTTTAGAAAGCTGGCGAATAATAGACTGATCTTTTTCAAGATGATAGCCCCTACTCAAAGCAATTTTCAATACCGACTGTACTAAACTCCCCCATAAATTAGGCTTTTCATGTGATAAATCATCAAATTTAGTATCCAACATCACACTGAGTGAGCGTTGAAATTCACTTAAATGAGCCCTTTTTTGTCCCGAATCTTTCATTCATAAATTCAATTTAATTTAAAAATTTCCCCATAGCCAAATGCCAAAATAATTTTTGACTACACGGGTATATCATCAATAGAAATGCCATTCTGAAACGACAAGAAGAACTTATACATCTACCCCATCTTTAAAACCCATATTTTACATATACTTAGAAAATAGAAGAACTTTTTCAACATCTTTGTCACCTATTTTTCGACCATTTTTTATGGCCAATATTGAAAATTGTGGTTATTTTTTGAGGTTAAAAATGAAAAATATCAAGCCATTTTTTATATGATTAGCCATAAAAAAATCTGCCCCCGCTCGGACAGATTATTAATTCGTATGTTTAAAATAAAAATAATTTCTAATACATTTTATTCCATAAGGCAAAACTAAGACCCAATGAAAATCCGTTTGTCCACTTATTCCCCACATCAATTCTTTGATTTCCTGAATAGAAAACAGGAGATTTGCTATTATGATAGAAACTATAAGAAACATACAATCCGACAGGAAACTCACAACCGAAATTAAAAGCATCTAATTCCATTCTGACCAATTCGCCATGCCAGTCATAATCTTCAATTTCTGAATTTGGAGAGTATATTTCGCTATTGAAAAAACCTACTCCTAATTTCATTTCCAAATTCAATTCGTTAAATTTGAAAATTTCGTTTAATGGCATAATCAAATCAACTGAATATTCATAGCTTGTAACATAATATCTCTGCCCCGGTGCCGAGATTGAACTATGATTTACTCCTCCGCGAACGTCAAAATATCTACCGATATTTATGATTGGACCGGGATTGAAAACCAACTGCCCGTTGAAACCGTTATTTTCGATGAGCTTATCATTATACATATAATTCTTTTCAACCCCACCTAATAAAGAAAATACAGGATACATATTTCGGCGGTTCTTTTTCATATTGGCACGAAAATCTCTGAACGAATCATCTTTTGCACGATAAAGAGCCCAAGTCAAAGAATCAATCACAAATTGGCGATTTGACAAATCATCAATTAGCTTTGCATTATTCTCTCTGTAAAAATCTAATTTATCATTGACGAGAATTAATTTTCGATTTTCTGACTGCAATTGTAAATTATATTTTTGACAGTCGCGAACCTGATGCAAGAGTGATTCAATCTCAACATCTCTATAATTCAACTGATTTTCATCATATTGATTTTTCAACTCCATACATATACTATAATACTTTCGGATTGTCTTGAAATCTGCATCTTCCAAATCTTCAAGAGTTGGAATAGGAACAATACATTTTGGAGTAATTCCATGAATTTTAATCAGAGTCTCAATTCCCGCCGCAGTATAATAATATTGCAGTACTGTTAAAGAAAATAGCTCTTCTTCTTCATAAATTTCTATCGAAGATTTATCCGGCAGAGGAGGAACAGAAACTACGAACACTTCTGCTAAAAGCGGTAAACCAAATAAAACCAATAAAATAAGCACTATCAAAAACTTTTTCATACAACTTCCGTACATATGATTATAAAACACAAAGATATATAACGCAAATAAAATGCCAAACTTTTTTGAAACCTTTGTAATGTATTGGCGTATTAGTACTGAGTTAGTTTATTTTATATATTTTGAGGAATTTATGAACAAATCATTAACTATTTTAATTGTTGCTCTGTTTATCGGATTCACCATCAGAGAAACCAATGCAGCTCTGCTTACAATGACTTCTAATGACATTCAAACTTCATTAGATATGCTCACAGCCCAAGAACCGGAAACTCCTGAAGAAGAGGAAGAAGATGATGAGTTTAAATGGGAAGATGAAGATGATTGGGATGATGTTGAAGATTTAGAGGAATTAGATGGTTACGTATTTTTAAAAGAAATACTTTCAAATGAGTCTAAATTTGAATGGGAAAAATCAGCTCCTACTATTGAATTTCAATATGGCTTAGCTACTCCAAGATTAGATGAAAAAGGTTGGAACGGAGATTTTGCACAATTAGGAACTGCAACTACAAGATTTGGCTATTCAACTGTTGCCAATTCTGATAATAGTACACAAGTAGCAGAATACTCTTTTTACTTCCTCGATTTCCATACCACTTTGGAAGATTTATATAAAGAAGTAAATGATGCAACGAAAACTCGTGCAGAATCATGGAGAATTGGTATCGGTTCTCAAGGTGGCTATGGCTGGAGAATAGCCGAAAAAGGTTTACTTACTTTATACACAGGTTCAACTATGAACTGGGGTAAACATGATTTTATTGATCAACAAACATTAGACGCACCCAATAATATCGCAACAAAAGTATTCCAAACAGATGTTCACTATGGCCAATCAATGAGTTCTGGTATCAAAGCACGAATAGGAAGATACGTGAATGTCACTGCCGAATATGAAATGCAAACCACTTTTCCTCGCTTCCAATTTTGGAAATGGACTTTGAGTGGTCTTTGCCACCGTGCCACAAACTTAATGGTATCTATTTTCACAAATGATATAGAAGAACGTACTCCGATGGTAGTTCCGGTTATAAACTTTGTATTACAGTCTGCAATCAACTACGGATACTATGAATTGACTAAAAATGATGTGAATTGGCCAGCAAATACGGCACCTCCTCTTCAACAAGAAGCATTCAAAGTAGGAATGTCTTTTAGTTTTTAGTGTAGTAAACAAATACTTTTCAAAGCTCCGTAAAAATATGGAGCTTTTTGATTTATTAGTAAAATAATTTTAATTCTGAGGAATCTATGTATTTCAGGTTCATTGTATAAGGTTGAAAACTCATACAAATGGAAACAGAAACTTCCTCGCAAAATCGACAATCGATAAAAATAATTAAATTATTTATCAACAATAATTAAATACCGAAAACGTATTTCTTATAATTGTAAACTATTGTTTTTATAGAGAAGTGAAAATATACACAAAAACTGGTGATAAGGGTACAACATCGCTGTTTTCAGGAGAGAGAGTACCGAAATATTCCATAAGAGTAGATACGTACGGTTCGGTAGATGAAATGAATTCGTTTCTCGGTGCAGCAGTTGCACAGGGACTCCATGAGAACGTAAAAAAGGATATTTGCAGAATAATGAACGAAGTTTTCTCATTAAGTGCAGATTTATCAAACACAGCCGTAACCGAAGAAACTGCTTTAATTAATGAAAACCATATCACCTCATTAGAAAAAAATATTGATTCATATATGCAAGAGCTTCCCAAGCTAACTTCTTTTATTTTGCCGTCAGGTAGCCAAGGAGGAGCTTTATTGCACGTCGCAAGGTCAGTTTGTCGCCGTGCTGAACGTTTGTGCGTACAGCTTGATAACGAAGAAAATATCGGCCCGTTTGCACTAAAATATTTGAATAGATTATCTGATTTTCTCTTTACTGCTGCAAGGTACGCAAACTTCTTGGCAGATAAAGAAGAAACATCATGGGAAAAATAATTATTTATTAATTTAAGAGAAGTTAAAATGTCAAAAGTAATTTACAAGTTAGAAGATGATATTTCCACGGATATCATCTATCCAGGACGCTATATGGCAACAGTTTTACCAACAGAAACTCCTGCGTTTGCTTTCGCAGATTTGAAAGATTTGAATAAAATGCTTACTTCTGGAGAAGGCGGTGAAAGTCCTGTTATTGTTGGTGGTTGGAACTTTGGTTGCGGCTCATCTCGTGAGCAGGCTGCCTCTGCAATGAAAGGACACGAAATAACAGTTGTTGCAAAATCAATTGCAAGAATATTCCTGCAAAATGGAATTAACCTTGGATTGAAAATGGTCATCTGTCCTGAGATTGAAGCCGAAGAAGGCGATGATTTGGAAGTAACCTCAAGTCATGTGAAGAACTTGACATCTGGTAAGGAATTCCCAGTAGAAGCACTTCCAGAATCAAAACAAGTCATTATTGATGCTGGCGGACTAATTGAATATACAAGAGAAAGAATTAAATAATATATAGAGAATTATAATGAAAAAATATTTGATCGCTATAATATTTTGCTTAGCTGTTCCTGTTTTTGCTCAGTATCCTGACAATGGAGGGACTTCGCTTATAAAACCAGAAATTACTCCCGGATACAATATTGATAAAGACGCTGAAGTTAAGGTGTTGAAATTTTTCAAAGGTATAATGGAAAATAAAATCGAAGATAGCTACAAGTTACTTTTGGAAGACAGTCCTATACTTAAGAAAAAAGAGGATATGGAAAAACTACTAAAAGAAACTAACCTAGCAAAAAAATACTACGGAAAATTGGCAGGCTTTGAATTTGTTAGTGCAGAAAAAGTTACGGAATCGTACATACGCCTACGATACCTTGGGGTTTGTGAGAACTATCCGATGCGATGGGTATTTACAATGTATCGTTCTCCTACGAAAGGTTGGATTGTGACAAAGGTTCTCTTTGATGATATGAGTGAATATTACTTCCAAGATTAATTTAGAATAATATGAAAAAATTAGTTTTAATATTTATCTCATTCATTTTTGCATCAGGGGTTTCTTTTGCACAGATGGCCGATCAATCAATGATTGACCTGACTAGAAGATTAAGCAAAGATTTATTCGAGTATAACGGTGCGAAGTATGCTCAGCCTATAGTTCAAATCGCAAACGCATCTACTAATGCACGATTTTTCAACGAGGCCTTTGTACCGAAAGAGGTTGATAAACCTTACTATCGTTTTTCTTTGAACGGAATGCTTGGTTTTGTAGGAGATGATTTGAAATCTTTTACCCCCCGGTACCCGATGAGAAAATTTAAGATGGAAGATTTAGGGGAATTTGCCTCCATCAAATATCAAAACAACCAACCGATATTAAATATCAAAGATACTATCGGTCTATACCAATATCTGTTGCTTAATTTGATTTATGACGGTATTAAAAACGGAATAATAGATGCCCCCAAAAGTCTTCCTACTGCACTCGGCACGAAAGAAATATCATACTTAGATATGCCTTTGGATACACTGATGAAACGACACGAGCTATATGGAATGATTCCCAAAGAGCAACTGAAAGAAATTGAAGGGTTATTGGGACAGTTTCCTACTCGCTTTCCTCTAACCTCAGGTTCTGATATATCTACACTTGCCTTGGGTGTACCGCAATTTGAAATTGGTTCTCTATATGGGACAGAGCTGTTAGTTCGCTTTATTCCACCATTAGACTTAGGCAAGACATTCGGTGACTTTTCATTTTGGGGAGTTGGATTAAAGCACAGTATTTCTCAATACTTCAATAACTCTGATGAAGACAGACTTTTTGATTTAGCAATCCAAGGTGTATATCAGGGAACGCATTTAAAAAACTATGTCGGTGTAACAAATGCTGAACTGACTGCCGATGCAAATATCTTTAATCTAAATATCCATGGCTCAAAAGTGTTTAATGATTGGTTTTCAGCTTATGCAGGAATCAGTTACGAAACAATTAATATTGCTATGGACTATTTATACTACATACCAATCGAAGTACAAATGGAGCTTGGCATGGTTGAGCATGGTAGCCAAATTTCTGCCGATGATAAGCCACAATTAACACAAATGGATTTCACCGAAGAGCAAGTTAAATTTACAATGGGGCTGAAATTTGACATTGGGGATTTCGATATGGTAGCGGATTATTCTTTTTCTAAATTCAATATGTTCAGCTTCGGTGTTCGATATACGATTAATAAGCCTGAGTAAATTTATAAGTTCAATTATTCAATGAAAACCTAAAATTTGTAAAGTTTAGAGAGACGCAAATAATTGCGTCTCTATTATTATTAAATGCTATCCTATGAAAAATAAAACACTCAACGAACTCGGTGAATTTGGACTAATATCTAATATTAAGGAAAGATTTGCCGAATTGCTACCGAATAATTTTTTCGGAATTGGTGATGACTGTGCAGTTATTCCGATAGATGATAAATATTCGTATATCATTACAACAGATATGCTTATCGAAGATGTTCATTTTTTAAGAAAAGAGATACCACTAAACGATTTAGTTTGGAAGTCTATGGCTGTTAATCTTTCCGATATTGCTGCTATGGGCGGAGAACCTGTTGCGTTCCTATCCTCTATTGCCATTCCAAATAACATTCCTGCATCTTACCTTATACAAGCAAATGAATACCTTTTTGATATTGCCAAGCAGTTTAAAATTGGAAATATCGGAGGAGATACCACCTCTTCTAAAAAACATATTGCAATAAGTATCAGCGTTATCGGGAAGATGGAAAATTCAAAAATCAAATACAGACATAATGCAAAAATTGGTGATATTGTTTGCGTTACGGGGAATTTAGGAGATTCCGCCGCCGGATTAGATAGTATCTTAAATAACAGAAAAGACAACTACTTAATCAAACGACATCATCATCCTTTCCCACGAATAGAAGAAGGATTATTTTTAGCGGAGTATGAAGAAGTTCACGCAATGATGGACATTTCCGATGGAATAGCTTCGGATTTAAAAAGAATACAAAGTGAATCGAGTGTTGGCATTCAAATTGACATTGACAAAATTCCTGTCAGCGAAGAGCTTACTACCTATTGCGAAAAATATAATCTGCCGACTTACAAATTTTCTGCAAGAGGGGGTGAAGACTACGAGTTATTATTTACAGTTTCTGCTGAAGAATTTGGAAAAATCAACTCTGAGTACTCTAAGAAATTTTCAAAACCTATCTATCCTATTGGCAAAATAGTTAAAGATAATAGTTTAAAATTCACAAAAAATAACACCGAAATAGAACTAAAGGAATTTCAACATTTTTCTAAAAAAAATAATTAAGGAAACTATTTCATAAAACTTTCGTAATTTTGCTTTTGAGGATTTTACGAGTTTTATTTTTGATTGTTTTTGAGGCGTATTTTTGTCCGTTGTAAAAAATAGAATAGTTCAGTTTTCATCAGTCTTTGTGATACTTGGTATCGTAAGTCTGATGGTAAATAATATATTCTTACTTCACTATCATATTCTGCCTACTGGTGAAATAATTTACCACACACACCCATACAGCAAAACACAAGATTCTGGAAAGCCCGTTACAAATCACTCTCACACAAGAGATGAACTTACTCTAATTGATTTGTTATCTCATCCTCAAAGTATCGAAACAGAGTCTTATCACTTTCTACATATTGAAATAGTAACTGAATTAAGTTTTTCACAATACCTATGTTCTGAAAATTTTATAGAGCAGAATCACCCTGAATCACGGGCTCCACCTCAATTTATTTGATTTTTTAGGACTTCTACCGTTACCCACAAAATTAATTACAATTTTGAATTTTTGTAATCGGCATATTTATAATTCGTTTGGCCGATTATGTTAAATATTAAATAAATTAAGGATATAAAATGATTTTTAAATTAAACAATCTTTTTAAAAAAAGAGTAACATTGTTAATCGCTATTTTAAGCGTATCTGTAATATTTTCATCAGTTTCACTTAATTCAGCAGCGTCAAAGAAACCACATAAAGGCACAGATGCTAATCTATACGGTCACGTAGTGAACGAAGCTGGCGAACACCTCCCATATATGACAGTAATAATTAAGGGAACTACAATCGGCACAAGAACTGACCGTACAGGTCACTTTAATATAATCGATCTTCCTTTGGGTGTACATACCGTAGTTGTTCGCGGCGTGGGCTACAAAACTTATGAGGAAGAGGTTGAATTCAAACAAAATGAATCAATCGAACTTAAATTAACTGTATCTCCTGCAGCAATATATTCTAGTGAAGTAGTTGTAACTGCTGATAGATACGCTACAAACAGAAAAGAAGCATCAGTAATTGTAAATACAATTTCTCCAACTACCTTGCAAGCAACACAATCAACTGTATTAGCTGAAGGTCTGAATTACAGCCCTGGTTTGAGAATGGAAACAAACTGCCAAAATTGTGGTTTTAACCAAGTTCGTATGAATGGTATGGAAGGTTCTTATTCACAAGTATTAATTAATTCTCGACCTATTTTCAGTGGTCTTGCTGGAGTATATGGGTTGGAATTAATTCCGGCAAATATGATTGACCAAATTGAAATTGTACGTGGCGGTGGCTCTGCACTTTACGGTTCGAATGCAATTGCCGGAACAATTAACTTGATTTTGAAAGATCCTATTTCAAATTATTTCGAAGCCGGAGCAAGTTCTGCTTTAGTCGGAGTGGGTATTGACGGTTCAGGCGATGTAGGTTTTGATAATGTCGTTTCAGCAAATACAACTATCGTATCTCCAAATAAAAAAATGGGAATGGCACTTTATGGATATTACAAAGAACGAGACCCATTCGATGCCGATGGCGATGACTTCTCAGAATTAAGTAGGCTAAAAAATACAACTTTCGGCTCTCGCTTATTCTACCGTCCTTCCTCAAAAAGCAAATTAGCTTTTGATTTCTTTAATATTAATGAAGATAGAAGAGGTGGGGGGACAAAATTTGATGTTTTGCCTCATGAAGCAGAAATTGCAGAAGCACTAAATCACAGAATCACAACTGGTGCATTGACTTATACTTTATACGTAAATAAATCAGACGAATTTAACCTATATGCTTCTGCCCAAAATGTTGCTCGTGATGCATATTATGGTGCTGAAATGGCTCCTGATGCTTACGGATATACTGAAGGTATAACATACTCAATCGGTTCAACATATAACACAAGATTCGATTTATCGACCATTACGGCAGGTATTGAAGTTACCGGAGACCAATTAGATGATACTAAATTAGGATATACCCAATTTGATGAAAAAACAGGTGAAATCACCCATATTCCAAATACCAATGTAACAGACCAAGACAAGATGACATATAGTACATTTGGTCAGTATGAATTAAAATGGGATCGTTTTAAAACTACAGTAGGTCTTCGTTATGACCACTACGAAATAAAAGATAATAGCCATAGCGGTGATGGAAATGATGATATTTCCGGCGATGTTCTCAGTCCTCGTGTAACTTTACTATATGACCTTCTTGATGATATGCAAGCACGTTTAAGCTACTCTTCAGGGTATAGAGCTCCTCAGGTATTTGACGAAGATTTACATATCGAAAGCTCTGGCTTGTACAAAATCATTCACAAAAACTCTAATGATTTAAAACAGGAAACAAGTCATAGTTTCATGGGCTCAATTGATTATAATACCACTATTGGGAATGGTTATGGTGGAATTTTAATCGAAGGTTTCTATACTATTCTCCAAGACGCATTTGTTAATGAACTTCAAAAAGAAGAAGGTTCAGATGAGATGATAAGCTATAGATATAATGCTGAAGACGGAGCTATCGTTGCCGGTGCTAATATCGAATTAAATTATAACCCGATCGAAAAATTTAGTGTAACTACAGGCTTCACATATCAAATCAGTGAATATGAAAAACCACAAGAGGACTTCAACGAAAAATCTTTCTATCGTACTCCCGATAATTATGGTTTTGTAACTCTAAGTTGGAATGCAACTGAAGATTTGCAACTTTCTGCATCAGGAAATTACACAGGCTCAATGCTTGTACCTTACTTTGGATTACCTGACCGTGGAATACCTAATTATGATCCAGAAGTTGGGGTATTAATTGAGTCGCCAAGTTTCTTTGATTTAGGTTTAAAAGCATCTTACGATTTGCACGTAGGAGCTAATATCTTGCAAATATACGGTGGTATTAAAAATGCTTTCAATTCATACCAAGATGATTTTGATAAAGGTATGTACAGAGATCCAGGATATATCTATGGTCCGGGGGCTCCAAGAACAGTTTACCTTGGATTTAGTATCAAAGGATAATTGCTAACATTTGGATTAGCAGGATTTATAAATATTTTTTTAATATTTCATACTATTTCTTTGGCCATTTAAGTATTTATTCGTAATTTTGAAATCTTATATTGTGCAAAGTGAAAATTGTTTGAGGTGATAGAATGAGTGTTGTAGTTGAAATCTCAGGAACTCAATACGAAGTGAAAAACGGAGACGAGTTGAACGTGCCAAAATTGGCAGGCAACCCAGGCGATAAATTGGAGTTCGACAAGATATTATTAAGCGGTGAAGGTAGCGACGTAAAAATCGGAACTCCTTACGTTGACGGTTCTGTTAAAGCTGAAATCGTAGAACACGGCAAAGATAAAAAAGTCTTGGTTTTCCACAAAAAACGTCGTAAAGGATACCGTAAATTAAACGGTCATAGACAGCAATATACTCAAATTCGCATTACTGACGTAAAAGCGTAATTTGGTATTAAGAAAGTAGATTATTAATAAATATAAATATCCGGCTGGATATAAAGGAGATTGAAATGGCTCATAAGAAAGGTATGGGATCGACTAAAAACGGTCGCGACTCGAACGCCCAGAGAAGAGGCGTTAAAAAATTCGGCGGCGAATTGGTAACTGCCGGCAACATCATCGTTCGCCAATGCGGTACTAAATGGCATCCGGGTAATAACGTTGGTCTTGGTAAAGACTATACTATCTTCTCTCTTATTGATGGTGAAGTTAAATTCGAGAGATTCGGCAAAACCGGTACAAAAGTATCTGTTTACGAAAACTAATTTTCTTATAATGTGGATTAACTCCGCTTGTAGCCTGCCTCAAAAATGGGGCAGGCATTTTTTTGTTCTAATTCTCAAAACGCTCAATAAACTCCTTTACCGTTTTGCTATTTGAAGCACGCAATTCCTCGGGAGTCCCTTCAAAAGCAATTTTTCCATCGGCTAACATCACAACTTTTTCTGCAATTCTATACACAGAAAAAATATCATGCGTTATTATAATCGAAGTTACATCCATTTTTTTGTCCAGCTCTAAAATCAAATCGTCTATCTGCTCGGACGTTACCGGGTCTAATCCTGTAGTAGGCTCATCGTAGAAGATATATTTTGGCTTTCCAACCAATGCTCTTGCTACCCCTACACGCTTTCTCATTCCCCCTGATAAGTCAGATGGCATTTTTATTTTCAAATTTTCCCATTCATTCTGATATGTTCGTGTTCCCTTTTCGCTTATCGGTGGTAACAGACTCACTCCTGAAAGTACGCGGCAGGCTTCATCTTCCAAAACCTTTTGGTCTCGTTCTCCGGCATCGTATAATGCTAAAATTACGTTATCCATTACATTGTAAGAATCGAAAAGTGCAGCTGACTGGAAGACATATCCGATATTCTTCCGAATCTCAAACAGCTCTTTTTTCGTCAGACGGGATACCTCTTGATTATCAAAATAAATTTCACCAACATCAGGATTAAGCATTCCCGTAATCAGTTTTAGCATGACACTTTTCCCGCAACCGGAACGACCGATTATGCAAAGTCTTTCGTTATCATTTATATCATAAGTTACATCGTCGATAACTTTTGTATCTCCGAAGGACTTACTTATATTCTTGATGTGTATCATATTTTAACATCCCCCGTCCTATCAAAAACCAAGTTAAAATAAATTAGTTCAAAAGTACAGACTAACCTATGAGTTAGTATCAATCTGCTCAGAAAATGTTACGTATCAGAAATAAAAAAATTTTTTTATTCCCGTATTTTATTCGTAATTTTGTATTATTGATTTGAGATTATTTAGGAAAGAAAATGAAGTTAATAAAAAATATCAGCTCATTTGTAACCATGAACGCAAATGGCGAACTTCAAAAAATAGGTGCCGATATGCAGAATATCGACGAGATTGAAAATGGTGCAATGTTTTTTGATGAAAAAGTAGTTTGGACAGGTACTACTACCGATGCAGAAAAATTAATTGCCGACGGCACATATAAAGTTGATGAAACTATTGACGCTCAAGGTAAAACTGTTCTCCCGGGATTTGTAGATTCTCATACACACTATGTTTTCGGCGGAAACCGCTCCAATGAATTTGCTCGAAGACTACGTGGCGTTACATACCAGGAATTAGCAGCAGAGGGTGGCGGCATCCTAAGAACGATGACGGCAACACGCAATTCAACAATCGAGCAATTAGCTCAAAAAGGAATGTATTTGGCAAACTCAGCTATGAAATATGGTACTACTGCTGTTGAAATCAAAAGCGGATACGGTCTGACTGTTGAAAGCGAATTAAACCAATTGAAAGCAATCAAGATACTTCAGAAAAAAATGCCTCTTCATATCAGTTCTACTTTTTTAGGAGCACACGATTTTCCTCCTGAATATAAAAATAACCACGATAAATACATCGACATCATCGTGAACGAAATGATTCCTCAAATCAAAGAACAAAACTTGGCAGAATACTGCGATGCGTTTATTGATGAAGGCTATTACAGCTTGGACGAAGGTAAACGAGTTTTACAAGCTGGACTTGATGCAGGCATGAAATTAAAGGTTCACTGCGATGAACTTGCCGATACAGGTTCTGCGGCGTTAGCAGCTTCTATGGGAGCGGTTTCTGCCGACCACTTGCTTTTCGTATCTGAAAAGAGTATAGAAGCTATGAGAGAATCTGGTACAGTTGCAACTCTTCTTCCGGGAACGGCTTACTTTATTCGAATGCCTTATGCCCCTGCTCGCAAGATAATTGACATGGGGGCTATCTGTGCATTATCTACGGATACAAACCCCGGCTCATGCTATACTGAAAATATGCAAATGATTCTTTCTTTGGCAGTAATCAATATGGGTATGACAGCCGAAGAAGCCCTTACTGCTGCGACTCTGAACGGTGCAAGAGCAATCAACCAATCCGATAAAATGGGTTCATTAGAGGTAGGTAAACAAGCGAACTTCACTATTTCAAACTGTGATTCCTATACTGATTTATTCTATCATTTTGGGATTAATCCAATTGAATCCACTTGGATTAACGGTGCAAAAATTGAGTTACAATAACTTTCATTTTACAAACGCCTCATATCCATTTACCCCTATTTAAGAAAAAAGATTTCGGAAGTCATCAAATTTCCGAAATCTTTTTTCTATACCATTTAGTACATTTTAAATTATCCTGTTAAATTATCCTGAACAAACTGTCCGAATGGTTTCTAAAAGTTCGCCAATTTGCGGCTTCGAAAGCTGTGCTGTCGCACCTACAGCTTGACCTTTATGAAGAATATCTTTGTTAATCATAGATGAAAATAAGATAACAGGAATATCTGCAAATTCCGGAACGGAACGTATATTTTTAGTCAAGGTATAGCCGTCCATCCGAGGCATTTCAATATCTGAAATAACTACATCAATATAATTACTAATAGGATTTCCTTCTCTGATCAAATCACGGATTTCGCATACTTTTTTCCATGCTTCCAATCCATCATTAAAGCCCATAATATCAAAACCTGCTTTATCCAAACGGGTGTGAATCATCTTACGAACTACAGCAGAATCATCTGCCGTCAAAACTTTCAAATGACTTTTAAAGCCTTCTACATTGCCACCAAGACCTATCGCAGAATTCGGGTCAATATCTGCTACGATTTTTTCGACATCAAGCATTAACAAGTGTCTGTCTGACATCTTAACGAAACCAACTATGGAAGAATCTGTAGCACCTGTGAATCCCTGAATTGACTCTGGTGACTGAATGTCGCTCCATGACAAGCGATGAATTCTATCAACATCACTAACGATAAACCCTACCTTCAAACGGTTGAATTCAGTAATAATCATTTTACGACTTGCGTCTTCGTTCGATTGTCCGTATAGTGCTTGTTGCAGATCCAATGCAGGAATAACCGACCCTCTAATATTGAAAATACCATATATGCTGTCGGCAAGATTGGGCAATTTCGTCAGTTTAGGCATACGCACAATCTCACGAACCTTTGTAACATTGATTCCGTATGACTGATTTTGTAAATTACCATCTCTGTCACTATGATTAAGCAGAAACTCTATCACTTCCAATTCATTGGTTCCAGTTTCCAATAAGATCTTATTATCCCTACTCATCGCTGTCTCCTTGCCATTAAGCAATATATTTTAAACTAATTGTAATTAGTTTTTAATAATTAATCTTCTTCTGTCATTTCTTCAATCGCACTTTCGATTGAATCAAAGAAAACAAACTGACTATCCAAACGGGTAATAGACATCAATGACTTGATAAAATCATTTACACCGCAAAGGACTACAGGCACACCATTGTCGCTCAACTGCCGCTTGGCCAGAAGCAAAGCACCCATTCCGGAACTGTCTATTGCCTGTACCGCTGTTAAGTCAATCATAAGTGCATCTATATCTGGTTGTGCTAAAATAAGCATCTTTGCTTTTAACTGAACTGATACGTCTCCTTCGATTCTTTCGTTCTTCAAAGTGAAGAAAATCACATTATCTCTTTGTTCAACTATCGATTGCATTTGTCTCCTACAAAAAATTTTCGTAATTTTGAATATCGAATACCAAATAACAAAATTACACTTTTATTTGGTATTAAGCAAATATTATGGAAAAAAAATTGCTCATAATTCGACTTTCTTCGCTCGGAGATGTGATTCTCACAACTCTGTTGCCACGTATTATCAAGTCAAAATATCCAAACTGCGAACTACATTACCTCACAAGTACGCCTTTCGCACCGATTTTACAGCATAACCCTCATATCGATAAACTTTTTAGCTACAACAAGCCAACAAGAGAGGTTATCGGCAATATGGAGAAAAAATATAATTATATTTTTGATTTACAGGATAATAAATATTCAAAAAATATTGCATCTAAAATCGATGGAAAATATTTCAAAATCTCCAAGCAGAATTGGAAGAAATTCTTACTAGTACAAACAAAACTTAATTTCTACAAAACCATACCCCATGTTACCGAAAAATATTTAGATACGGCTTCGGTATTGAATTTAGTAAATGATGGTTTAGGATTGGAAATTTGGACAAAGGAAGAAAAAGAGACTGCTACACTTGCCACACCCCAAAGGTACATAAAATCCGGTTCAGAAGTTATCACTCTAAGTCCTGGAGCAAAACATTTTACAAAACGCTATCCTCCAGAAAAGTATGTTGAAATAATCAAGTGGCTCAAGGCAGAATATAACCATGATTTTGTTCTACTTGGCTCCAATGATGAGATTGGAATTTGCAGAGAAATAGAGAACGCCTTAGACTTCCCTATTGACAATCAGGCAGGAAAACTACAAATATTAGAAACTGTCAAAGTCATTGACAAGTCAAAACTGCTAATTTGTAATGATAGTGCTTTGATGCACGTAGCCTCTGCACGGAATACCCCTCTGATTGCATTTTTCGGTTCGACTGTCAAAGAATTTGGTTTCTTCCCACTACGTGAAAATGCAATCGTTTTACAGAAAGATATATCCTGCCGACCATGCACACATATCGGAAGAAAGTACTGTCCTAAAAAACACTTTCGATGTTTGAATGAAATTTGTTTAGATGATTTTATCGCTTCTTACAAGAAACTTTTTTAGAGTAAGAGGAACAAGTTTCTAATAAATGTTATGATTCAAACTGTCAATTTTATCTGACAGTGTAAAGTTGTGGCACACGTCCATATCCTGCACAATTAGGATAGCATGGTTTGTCAATTTTTTCGAGTACTACCCCATTCGAACTTGATGCATGAATCATCATGCCACGTCCAACGTATAACCCAACATGAGAAATCTTTCCATCTTTGGAAAAAAATACTAAATCGCCTCTTTTAGCTTTGGATTTCTTAACCCGTTTGGTATAATTAAATTGCATAGCTGCCGTTCGTGGAAGAGAGATGCCGGTAGCCCTAAAAATTGATTGTGTAAAACCGCTACAATCGGTACATTTTTTTGATCCTCCCCCCCAGCAGTATTTTGTTCCAAGCCAGCTCTGAGCTTCCAAAATGACTTGATCGGTTGTTGGAAGTTTGTAAGGATCATATTGACTAAGTTCAGCTAGTTCATCAAAGAAACTATCTTGCTCATACTCGTCCGGTAGAGGTGCCTCTGAAAAATTTTGTACGCAAGTCGGAGAAGTATCTTTCTTTGAATTACGTTTTGGGGGATTAGTTTTTCTCTTGGTAATAACAAAATTATGGTCGCTCGTAAACCTCACAGATGATGAACATGAAGTCATCAGAACCACAACAACAAGGCTTATACATGCAACAGCGATATGTATTACACGACGTGACACTACTTGATTTTCAAGATTTTGGATAGTGCCGGAAACGCTTTCTTAGCAGAAATATTGAACAACAAGACTGTCGCTCCTGCTCCTAAGATAAAAATTGCTTTTAATAGTTCCACATTCATTTATATACCCTCCATTGACCATACCAATATCAACTATGTACAGGGTATGTTGCAATATTTATGCCAAAATATCATAGAAGATTTATTATTTTTGACAAAAAAAGAGTACCTAAAAGGCACTCCCATAAAAACAAATATTTTTGATTAGATTAGTTTCCCAAAACTTCTTCGATAATTTCTTCGATTTCGTCTTTGCATTGACCACAAGCAGAACCAGCTTCAGTTAGTTCTTCAATATCATCAACTGTTTTTGCACCTTTTTCTCTGATAGCTTCTTCGATTGTGTTTCTGGTAACAACCATACACCCACATACAACATAATCTTTCTTCATATTAATACCTATTTAATATATTCCTAATCTTACAAAATCACCCGATAATTTATCGAGCTAAACAATATTTAGTATATGACTTTTGAAATTGAAAAATATTGTAATTCCCTAAGTAAAAAGTCATGGAACAAATTTAGATAAAACGGATATTATTCCATTTTAGCGAATCGATTAACTTTATAATACACCCCAAAAAAAGAGTACCTATTTTTAATAGATACTCTTTATTAAAATTCATTTAGCAAGTCTTACTTAGCTAAAGCTTCGTCAATCACTTCTTGAACTTCTTCTTCGCAACCACCGCATCCTAATCCGGCATCAGTTTTATCTTGAACTTCATCATAAGTAGTTGCTCCGTCTTTTACTGCTTCTTCGATTGCTTCACGAGTTACGCCCATACACGCACAAATGATATCATCAGCTGCCATAATTCTAATTCCTATTATTTAATTCTAAAAAATATATTTTTAACTTAAAGCCATAACAAAATCTTGTTTAGGCTACATTCACGTCAATAAACGAAGTGAGATAGACAATATTTTTAATAAGCTAAAAAAAATATAATTTAAGAGATATAACAATAAAATATCATTTTAAGGAATCAATCATATTTGGTATAACAATAGAAAGAAAAAGAAAAAACAGACTTTTATATAGAATTTTTTTGCCAATTTCTATAAATTCACGTTTTTTCAGATGACTAAAATTAGCGATTTTTACTATTTTTTAAACTTTTTTGAATTTTTTTCAATTTTTTTTCAATTTTTTTATCCTCCATTTAAAAATCCTGTTTTTTCTAACTCCTTATATTTCATAGATATATTTTTTGGCAAAAGTTTTGGCAAAAAAAATGTCACACTGTACGGCGTACTGTACGGTT
>PDWI01000536.1_pt1 | contig 61806 bp, 57 predicted proteins | sample 1430891 | NCBI WGS metagenome assembly PDWI01 (sample SAMN01162508, study PRJNA174530) | Oral metagenome, whole genome shotgun sequencing project. | biome: Marine environment; feature: Marine mammal; material: Swab sample of the gingival sulcus; isolation source: swab sample of gingival sulcus... | reverse complement strand
AGCGCGCATTTCCCGGCCGATAATCTGCCCGGCCCGGAAAGCCTCCTGGGCGCCGCCGGTTTCCGCGCTTCCGCCCTCTGCACCTTTGCTCTGCGCTTCGGTATTCCACACGCCGCGGGCATGGGAGGGCGCTCTATGGGCGCCGCGGGCATGGGAAGCGCCGCCTCGGACAGGCGTGGGGCCGGCATGGGAGGGCGCTCTATGGGCCCCGCGGGCCATCTTCTTGTCTTCAGCCTTCGCCTCTCGGCCATCCATGACGCCGGCACGTACATCTCCGGCCTCGGCCCCTCTCCCCTGTGCCTCGCTCCACAGCGCGTCTCTCCCCGGCGCCCCGCGCGCCGGCGGCTCGCAAGCCCTTCCCACAGCCATGGCCGGAGGCATCACCGTAAATCCCCGGGTCAGCCGGGTAACCAGCCCCCCTTCCTGATCCACCGCGAACAAAGGACGCCGCCCCAGAAAAGCCGTAACATCCTCAACAAGACGCAGCACCTGCTCCGGCCCCTTAATATTCCGCCCGAACAGAATAACGGCCATGGGATTTATCCGTTCCAGAACCTTCCTGGCCTCATCATCCAGAACCGGCCCGGGAAGCCCTATTTTAAAAACATCTCCAATTCCGCCCGAACCAGCCGGCCCTCTGCCAGCCCCGAACCAATTCCGCCCGAACCGGCCGGCCCTCTGCCGCCGCCCGCAGCCTTACCCATTCTTATACACCTGCCGGCCCTCAACATAACAGCGGAGCACCTGGAAATCATCATCAAAAACCACAAGGTCCGCCCGTTTCCCCGGCAGAATGGCACCCCTCTCCTTCTGAAGATTAAACACCGAAGCGGGACTTCCCGAAGCCATACGCAGAGCATCTTCCAGAGGCACACCTTCACCGGCCAGATAACGAACCCCGGCCATCATGGTTAAAGTGGAACCGGCAATAACATCATCCTTAACACGGTGAAAAACACATCCGTCCAGATACACCTCTTCCCCATTGGCAATCAGAGTACCCCGGGTCTGCATGGCAGGCTTCAGCGCGTCCGTCACCAAAACAATCTTGTCAACAGGTTTCTCTTTCAGCAGCAGTTTAATCAGGGCCGGATGCACATGAAATCCGTCCGCAATAATTTCACAGGACACCTCCGGATGAATAAGAATGGCACCGGCCACCCCCGGATCCCGGTGATGCAGACGCCGCATGGCGTTAAAAAAATGCGTGGAATGAATAATACCGGCCTGCATACCCTCCACCATCTGCTCATAAGACGCGTTCGAATGGCCGGCCTGCAGCACAATACCCTTGTTCACGCAGAACAGGGCCAGCTCCCGCATACCCTTCAGCTCCGGAGCCACCGTCATGGAAATAATGCGCCCTTCCGAAACCTCCCAGAACTCCTCCATAAGCTCCAAATCCGGAAGCCGCAGAAATTCAACCCGCTGAACACCGGCCTTATGCGGCGAAATAAACGGCCCCTCCAGATGCATCCCCAGAATGGAAGCCCCTTTTTCCCTCCCCATAGCGTCACGAATGGCACAGATAGACCGGATAAAGTCCTGCTTTTCCTGCGGATAAATAGTCGGTGAAAATGCCGTTACCCCGTATTTAGGCAGAATATCCGACATGGCCAGTACAGCCTCGGCCGTCCGGTCCTCGGTACCCACCCCTTCAATCCCGTGAATATGAGAATCTATAAAACCCGGAGCCACACAAGCTCCATTCAAATCAATAATCTCGGCATTCCCGGGAACAGCCCATTTACGAAAGCGCGCGTCGCTCATTACATCGCGGATACAGCCGTCCTCAATAATAACCGAGCTGCTCTCCAGAACCGTAATTCCCGTATATACAACCGCGTTTGTCAGGCAGATAACAGACATGTGAACCCCTTGCCCGTAATTCTCCACGATAAACAATAATTTTGTCCACTCTTCTTTCGGGGTTCTTTGAACCGGGGTGCTTTATATAACCTGGGCGGCCCCCGGCCGCTCAATTTGTAATTTAGCGGCCGGGCCGGGCTATCCATTTCAATGGCTCATACCCGCTGCCTGTTCCGGCTCCGTCCCCTCCGCCGGGCAGCGGGCGCCATTTCCATTCCTATCCCTTCCGCGTTTTCCCTTGAGAATACTGTTTAATTAAAAAGCTCTTACAGGACGAACCCGTGCGTCCTCCAGTTTATCTTTTTCTTCCTGTTCACCGGAACCAAAAGACTGGGCACACGCGTTATTGAGATCCGCCTCCGACGACGACCAGTAAAACGAGGAATTAAATCCTCCAACAGCATCTTTGTTAATATACAGTTTATTCAGCTCATCCTGTGACGGCAGATACCAGTCATCGTAAACACCCGTACCTGTATCCGGATTAGTAAAATCAAGACAGCATTGTGCCGCGTAAAATCCGGGATCCGGAACTGAATTATAAAAAATTACTATATCTTCCGTATTGGCCTCTCCGGTGTTCAGTGCAGTATCCGTTATCCCGGAAAACAGCGCCTCATCTCCGGGTATCCAGGGTACGCCCAGACTCGAACCCGCATTCAAATCAGCAGCTGCCGCTATAAGCCCGTGGCACTCGCCTGCCACATAACCGGCATCACCGGGTTGCAAAACATAAGCGACAACCCCGCCCTGATAATCCGAGCCGACAGGCAGTGACAACGCCCTCTCAGGGCTCACGCCTTCCATCTTACAGCCAACTGTCAATGCCGTTAAAATACACAGACCTGCAATAATGATCTTTCTCTTGTTCATAGAGTACCTCTGGTAATTGTTGCTGGTTTCCATGCCGCTGCATGATAAAGACATTTTGTAATAATCAAAAATATAGCACGTTTTTTTAAAACAACTGTTTTTTTTCAAAAAAAGCTGCAAATTAATGCAGCAAACCAGGAAAGCTGCCGCTGACACACGCAAACAATACACTCTCTTGACCCCGCCACCCCAAATCCCTAAAATTGCACCACGCCGGAATGTAGCCCAGCGGCTAGGGCACCTGCTTTGGGAGCAGGAGATCGGAGGTTCGAGTCCTCTCATTCCGACTCCTGCGTCCTTAGCTCAGCTGGATAGAGCATCGGCCTTCTAAGCCGAGGGTCACAGGTTCGAATCCTGTAGGACGTGCTAATTTCAAAATGATTGAATACATTGTACCGGGCAACATCGATCACCGTATTCTCCAGAGAGCCGCTGAACACTTGAAAAGCGGCCGTCTGGTGGCCCATCCCACCGACACCAGCTGGCACATCAGCTGTGCCGCCTCTTCAGCAAACGGCATTGAAGCACTCAAAAAACTCAAAGCCGGAGCAAAAGCCTACCTCTTTACCCTGCTGGCCGACGACATATCCCAGGCATCTTCCATAGCGGAAATTTCCACGTCCCAGTACAAAATTATTCACCGTCTGGCGCCCGGGCCCTATGTTTTTGTCCTGACCGCCCGGAGAAAACTGGAAAAACTCACCGGAATGAAACGCCGGGAAGTGGGCATCCGCCTTCCCTCCGATCCCGTGTCGCGGGCCCTCATTCACACCCTTCAGGAACCCCTTTTCTCCATTACCGCCGCCCGCAGCATGGATAATCAAAATCTGTGGACAGCGGAATTCGCCGAAGAGAACCTGTTTGAAATGGGCTGGGAACTGGAAGACATACCTGCTCTGGCCTGCATTCTGGACAGCGGGGACCCCCTGGACAAACATCTTACCACCGTTCTAAACCTTACAGGAGGAGAATTTACAACTATCCGCCAGGGCGTGGGTCCATCCCCCTTCTGAGAGCTTTCCGGCACTCGCTTACCCCTTGATTTTTCAACCCTCTCAATCTAAATTCAACACATGCATTACACATATCAATGGCCGGTAACAACAGACGGAAGCCACAGCGACGGGCGCGCTACAGTTCCTTTTCTCTGCACTTTGTTTCAGGAAACAGCCACCTATCATGCCGACAAACTCGGCTGGGGCTTTACTCCGCTCAAAGCGGCCGGACTTCAGTGGTCGCTCTCCCGCCAGCGGCTGGAAATAGAAAAAATTCCCCGATGGAAAGACATTATAACCATAGAAACATGGCCTTCAAACATAGGAGGCATTACCTGGACCCGTGAATACAAAATATTAAACTCTGATAATGAGGTGCTGGGAAACGCCTCCAGTCTGTGGTTTCTCATGGACAGAAAATCACGCCGGCCTGTGCCCGCGGCCAGGGCGGCCGAAATTATCCGGCAGCCACCCATGCAAACAGATGCTTTCAGACAGATCCGCTCAAAAGAACTCAAACCGCTGCCGGCCCTGAAAGAGCCGCGTAAAATAGGCCGGGCCGTAACATCCTATTACGATATGGACATTCACAACCATGTTAATAATGTGAGCTACCTTACCTGGATACTCAACGCTCTGGATGCAGACTTTCTTCAATCACACCAGATACGGGAACTGGAAATTAATTTTATGGCAGAAGGATTTATCGGACAGGAACTTACCGTGCTGGAAGAAAAAACGCAGAAAGATTCCCCCGGCAGACTCTACGCCCTGATCCGCAGCGACAATGTGGAAATGTGCCGTTTAAAAGTAAACTGGGAATCTCTTAAATAACAAGCGCGTTGGCAACCAGAATAGCCAAAGCCAGACATATAACAAGATACTTCATCAGCCTCATTTTTCCCTAAAAATAATCTTTGACTACATTCTCGTCCTTTTTTCAAAAAAAACAATAACTTTTTCTTCTTTGCCACAATTATGCCCGAGTCGGCAGTTATTCAGAATTTTTCGTGATTTTCTCCGCCAAACGGGATATTCTGAAATTATCAAACCAAGGAGAACCCTTTATGCCCGCCAAAAAGAAAGACAGCCCGAAGGACGAACTGCTCACCCTGCTCAAAGAGCTGGACAACGAAGAAATTACCTGGCTGGTAACCCAGGCCCGTACAATGATCTACAACCACAAAGTTACCGAAGTTAACAAAGCCGCGCGCAGCCTGGTGGAAGCTAAAAACCGTACTGTAAAAGCCCAGAAAAAGACCAAAGGGTCTTCCAAAAAAGCCAGCGCGCCTAAAATTGACATTGAACAAGCCGGAAACAGCAATAATTTCAACATTATAGTGGGAACTGCCCGGCTGTTTTTGAATCTGACGGAACTAAAATCACTGGTTAAAATTGCCAATGCCAACAAGTCCGCCAAAACAGGTGCTAACGGCCTTTACCGCTGGATGACCAGGGAACGCCATGACATGATTAACGACGCCAACCTCACCGGCCCCGGCGATCCGCGTCTTGCGGCAATATACAACATTCTCAAAGACCGCTACACAACCGGCTGAAAAGCCTGCCTCATTCCGCACATAACATCTCACCAGTGCGCGCTGTGCCGTTTAATCTGCTACGCGCATAATGCGCTGCTGCAGGGCTGGTGGGATGCCGTTACCGTAATTATCTGGGGCGAAACCGCGCAGTACGCCGCAACCGACACGGCAATTCAAAGCCGCCTGAAAGAAATGATGAAAGACGGCGTAAAGTTTTCGGCATGCAAAGCCTGCGCCAGGCAGCTGGGGGTAATCTCCGAACTTGAAAAACTTGGAGTGGAAGTAAAGTACTGGGGTGAACCCCTGACCCAAATTCTGAAAAGCAGCAAAAAACTTCTTACTGTTTAACGGCCGCCTTCAGAGGCTTCAGAAACCCCTCTCCGTCTATACGGGCGCCCAGGGCCTTCAGATAAGCCGCAAAGCAGAAGAATCTTACAGTTAATAACTCCGGGACAATTCTCAAAGATACAAACTTTAACCATGAAATTTGTCATTAAATATGTTACACTTCTTTTTATGGAGGACTAACATGCATTTACAAAAAAGAGGCTTTTTCAGTTTGTATTTAGTCATTCTTGTCCTGGCTGCGGTCAGCGGATGCAAGAACCCCTCTTCAGGGAATATTCAACATTCAGCAGATGATATTCTCTATATTCCGGATACTAAGTTCAAGAATTATCTTGTGGGGAATACTGATATAAACACCAATCAGGATGATGAAATTCAGTATTCCGAGGCCTGGGATTTTACGGGAATTATATATGTTCCGAGAAAAGACATCTGTAATTTTACAGGCATTGAGGCTTTTACCGCTCTGACACAACTGAACAACGGAAGCAATAATCTGGAGAATCTGGATTTAAGCGCCAATATCAAACTGGCAAGACTGGGGTGTTCCGCGAATGTAAATCTGGGCTCTCTGAATCTCAGTACCAACACAGAGTTAAGAGACCTGTACTGCAATGGTAATAATCTTAACTCTCTGAATTTACACACTAACACAAAGCTGCAGGATCTGGAATGCTGCGGTAATAATCTGAAATCCCTGGATCTCAGCGCCAATACAGCCCTGCAGGAACTGGAATGCTGCAGAAATAATCTGAAATCCCTGGATCTCAGCGCCAATACAGCCCTGGAGGATCTGGATTGCCGCTATAATGATCTGGTAACTCTGGATCTCAGCGCTAATACAGCCCTGGAGGATCTGGATTGCCGCTATAATAATCTGGTAACTCTGGATGTCAGCACTATTGAAAACCTGACAGATCTGGATTGCAGAAATAATGCCAGTCTGACAACCATTTATGTAAGAGCGGAGCAGATTACCCCCCATCCACCAGCTCATTGGAAAAAACCTGCTTCAGCAGAATATCAAGTACGATAACCGGATGGCAAACCGCCGGCACATACCCTGATATTTTACTCTTTGAATTCCGGTTCGCCCTCTCCGTCTATCCGGGAGCCCAGGGCCTTCAGATAAGCCGCAAAGCCGCCGGCGTTTTCTGCGGCGGCCAGAATATCCGGACCATGATAGGGCAGGCCTTTTAATTTCCGCAGCGGACAATGTTCAGGAAGGCCTTCTCTCATACCGCTCCGGCCGGCACTGGAAAGAGGCAATTCAGAATCTTCGCTTTTAAAACCGTGCGCGCCGAACTGCAGCTCCTCAATTTTTCCGCCCTTCACCTGAACCTGAAGCGTCCGGCCCTCTGGATAACCGGCAGGGTCCATCCCCAATGACGGCAGATCAAAGAAAACTTCCCGGAACACCGGTGTTTTTTCCCAGATCCACTCAGGAGATGAAAGACGTTTGAAAGCCTCCCGAAATACCGGGTCATCAGCGGCCCACTCGGCAGAAATTTCAACAGCCGGACTGCCGGATTCTCCGGCATCGGAAAGCCAGCGCTCCGTCAGGGCCTTTTTGAAGGCCGCCGCGGTAAGGCCGGGCATAACAGACGAGAGGTTGGCCACTTCAGACGGAGTGGAAGCAACGCTCCGGGTTTCCATATACCGGCGCGGCTGCCGCAGCAGCATTTTGAGCTGCCGCATGTTGGCATTTATCAGCAGGGTTCCATGATGCAGCGAGCCCCGGGCGGTCTGCCGGAAAGCACTGCCGCTGACTTTACCCGCTTTTCCGGAATTATCAGGCAGCAGAATATCAAAACGGCTGTTGATTTCCAGATTAATGCCCAGATCTGAAGCGGCTTTGATAATCCGTTTCAGATTATCTTCTTTCTGGGGATTCTTTTCTGCGCGTATAACGGCAAAATTCAGGTTTCCCGGGCCGTGAACCACGGTGCCTCCGCCGGATATTCTGCGGCAGACGGGAACACCTTCCCTGCGGGCCAGACCTGTCCGGCATTCTCTCCAGGGATTCTGAAACCGTCCTGTAACAACCGCGGGGTTATTCTCATACAAAAAAAGAATTTCCCTGCCCGGCACAGCACGGGAAAGCAGTGTTTCTTCCAGTGCCAGATTTTCAAAAACATTCCCCGAAAGAGAATGAAAAACCTGCAGCTCAGCTCTCTTATTCATCCTGCTCCCTGTCAGGCTGGAGAAGATGATCTGCTCCCCAGTTTATTCCCAGCATTCCCAGCGGTGCTGTAAAAACAATGGACATAACGGCAAAGGCCAGAATTGTTTCCCCTCCGGCAATTCCTTCCCGCAGAGGCATTGTACCCAGAACAGCCTGAACCGTTGCTTTGGGCAGATAGGCCAGCATGGCGAACAGCCGTTCCTTCCAGAGCAGACGGGAACCCGCCGTAGCCAGAAGAACACCTAATGAACGCGTTATCAGTCCTCCGCTGATAATCAGCAGGGCCGGGAATCCGGCACTGGCCATTTCTTCCAGCTGTACCGAAAGACCAATAAGAACAAACAGAATTATTTCTCCGAATACCCAGAGTTTTCCCAGCATTCCGGAAAGCTCCGCGGACAACTCCCGCTCCCGGGTTGCCAGCACTATTCCCAAGGCCATAAGGCCCAAAACCCACGCGCCGCCGATAAGCTGTCCCAGTTTCATCAGAACCACACTCAAAACAAGAAGAATCAGCAGTTTTTCAACACCCCGCAGATTTTTCCCGAATTTCCGCAGCAGCCAGAGCATAAGAAAACCGGCCGCGATGCCCGGCACAATACCAAAAACCAGGCCTTTGGGCAAAAGAAGGGAAGCCTGCAGCGCGCTCACCTGTTCTCCGCTGAAAAGCCCCAGAACCAGAGAGAAAAGAGTTATAACCAGTACGTTATCCAGACCGGCTCCTACAAGCATTAGCGTGGGAATTTCCTTCTCTGTCCCCTTCCCCTGTTCTTTAAGGTCCAGCATGGCCGGCACCACCATGGCAGGAGAAACTGCCGAAAGCATTATTCCGGCTAAAACGGATACCGGCCACGAAAATCCGGCCGCAAACCGCATCAGCAGAATTAAACCGCAGGCTTCCAGCAGAGCCGGAAAGGCCGCCATACGGAGAGCCGCGGCCCCCACCTTTTTCAGGGCGTTCCACCGAATACCCAATCCGGCACGCAGCAGAATAATAATTAAAGACAGCGATTTCAAAAAAGGCGCGGCCTGGTCAAGATGCTCCAGCAGATTCAGCCCGGTTTCGCCCAGGCGCGGAACAGTACCGCCCAGAATCTGCGAAAGCAGAACTCCAAAAAACATCATGCCCAGAACTTTCGGAAAACGTATCCATTGACTCAAACGGCCGGCCGCCCAGCCTCCGGCCAGTATAAGAGCCAGCATGAACAACACATCTCTGGCGACATTCATTTTAACTCCTCCGGCGGTAAATCCGGCACGGCCCTGTTCAGCCGGCCTTCTGTATAGCCCCTCATTATTGTAACTCAAGCGCAAAAGTGTTTCACCTGGTAAAAAAAGATATGAATTTATCAGCCTATGAACGTATTTCAGACCTGCCTCCCGAAAGACGTCCCCGCGAACGGCTGGCCCAAAGAGGCGTCTCGGCCCTTTCAGATGTGGAGCTTCTGGCCCTGATGCTCGGCTCGGGGCAGGGAAAACGGGGCGTGGCGCGCGTGGCAACCGATCTGCTTTCCGTAATGGATCAATGCGGCGATATTCCGGATACCAGTGAGCTGACCCGTGTCAAGGGAATTGGCCCGGCCAGGGCATCGCTGGTGGCTGCCGCGCTTGAATTTTCACGCAGACGTCTGCGCCCGGCCCGCAGAAGAATAACCCGGCCGGAAGATATTATTCCCCTGCTGATCCATTGGGCCGACCGTCCCCAGGAATATTTTCTGGTACTCACCCTTAACGGCGCCCATGAAGTTCTGCGCGTACGCCCTGTAACACGAGGTACTCTGAACCGGACTCTTGTCCATCCGCGGGAAATATTTGTCCACGCTCTCCATGACCGGGCGGCCGCCATTATATGCGCGCACAACCATCCCTCCGGCAACCTGAGCCCCTCGCCCGAAGACAAAGAACTTACAGACAGAATTTACAAGGCCGGAGAGCTTTTGGGAATTCCGCTGCTGGATCATGTTATTTTTGCGGAAGAAGGATATTACAGTTTTCTCGACAGAGGCGAACTTTAATGCCTCCGCGCTGGAACATTCTACTCCCGGAAAATAACCCTCAGATAAGAATAGAACCCCCACGAGACCACCCCGGGCTCACCAGCCTCAGAGGTAAAAGTTATATCAGGAAAAGAACCTGATGACGATGAACCGTTAAACGCCTCATTAAAATTTAAATACACATAATCAGGCTCAGGGAAACGCGGAAAATTATTAATAACAAGAGTATCCTCCGCGAAAGAAACTGTGTAAGGAGAAGGAAGGTGCATAAAGTCCAGCAAATCAATTGAGATGGGAGAATAATAAGCCCCAAACCGTTCCAAACCCTGCGTCACTTCCATGGCAATATTATTAAAACCCTTATTAATGCGGAACTCCTTAATGGAAAGCCCCACGTTGTTACCGCCATTATTGTACAATTGAACAACAAGAACGTAGTTACCGGGAATAAGACCGTTCAGGGAAACTGTACCGGCATCATTAAAACTGGCACTGGCTGTTATGTTATCAGCATACTCACCGTCTTTCTTCACAGCCGTAACAACGCCGTGATCAAAATTAGCCGATATATACCGTCCGGCTGAACCGTGTCCCAGGGATATGCGGACAACTGTATCTCCGCCTATAAAACCCGAACAGGCGCTCAGCAGCAGCACCCCCGCGCCCAATAACAGCCATGTAACTCTTTTCATAGTTTTACTTCCTTAGTAATTATCTTTTTTGCGGAAATTTCCCGGCACATAAAGCAAAGGCCCTGCGGCGGATTCCCCGTATCAAACACGAAGCTCTTACAAATGACATATAACATAAAGATGATAGTTTTTCCCGTCAGCCGAGCCGAGAAAATCGGCCGCAATCCCGGGAGCCGGAGTTTGCATATTTGAAAGCGGCAGAGGATAAGCAGGAGGAGTTGTACCCTGATACTGCAAATCAACGGTATAGTAGAAGTAAGGTCCTCCGGTCATACTAAATTTTGGTGCTATCCCTCCAATAATAAAAGTATCTTCGGCATAGGAAATTGAATACTCTGTCGGATTCACAAAATTATCAATTGTTACAGGAACATTGCTGGCACCTGTTACGGTAAAAGTATGGATGCCCGGCCCCACGTCTATAACGACATCGTTAAAACCCTTTGTAATGGATATTTTCTTAATGGCCAGCCCCACATTCATATCCTCGGCAGGGCCGCCGACAGGAGGCGTAACAGGCCCTATAAGGCTGACCACAAAGATATATTCCCCCGGCGGAATGCTGTTCAGGTACAGATAGCCGTTTTCAAATTCCTCGTATGCCAGAGGGCCAACCTCGACGGCAGAATAAATCTGCCCCTCCTTTAAAACGGCCACATAACCGGTATCCGCCCGCTGATCAATGTAGCGCCCTCCAGAGACAGCTCCTATGGACATGCGGACAACCGTATCCCCGCCGATAAGGCCTGAACAGGCGCTCAGCAGAAGAAACGCGCCCGCAGTCAGAAAAAACCATGGAACCCTTTTCATAACGTCCCCCTTACTCCAGATCTACCCTCACAATGCCAAGATTTTCCAAAGCAGAAGATGAAAAAGACGAGAATTCTCTGGAAAAACTCCCGGCTACAGGCGAAACACTCCATATTTCCCAGGCCGACGAAGCAGGACGTATAAAACCATCCAGCTCTTTTGCCCAGACAGAGGTACCGCCATAAGAAAAAACACGTAACTCTTCGTTACTGAATTCAACAATCCCCTCATTGGTAACCAGGCGGTTGTTGGCTCCCATTTCAAAATCGGTGCCGCGTACGGCCGCGGTGGCCACCGGCGTACTGACACGGAAGTCTATGGACCGTCTTTTGGCACGGGTAACCGGAGGCCTGGAAGCCCGGACGCGGCCGCTCTGCAGGGATACCTGCGTACTGGCCGTATTTCCTTTCTGAACCAGACTGGAAATGCTTACACGGGTAAGCGGCTGAAGCTGCAGCATCATGCCGCCGGCCTTCAAACGGGCCCGGGAACCGAATCCGGTGGAGATCATTGACCGGGAAGATACAAACTGACCGGCCTCGGCCGCTTTCCACTCCCCGCCCGGTTCCTGTATTTCAACCGTACCGGAGAAACTTATCAGTATGGCTTCACCTGCAAAAACCGCCGCGGCTGCCGCTGTTAACAGAATAATCAATAATAATTTTTTCATTCTTACATCCTTTTCCTTTCAACCTTAAAAGCTCCAGGTCCAGTTAGAACCTGCTTTAAACATAAGCGGCACTTTACCCAGATAGTTCTGCTGCAGAAGAGTATCAAGCTGAATGGGTTTTCCCGTACACAGCATGCCTACTCTCAAGTCCCAGCCGAAATCGGAACGCGGCCGCCACATAAAACTGGCCAGAAACTCCTGCCCAAGAAAATTTTCGTTCCCGGCAAACGATTTAACCAGAGGTGTAGAAACCGGACCGTCCGCCGTACGCAGAAAAGTGGTTGTCCGGGCTTCCCAGGAAAAAGTGTCACGCACCTTCCGGGCGTAAAACAGTCCCAGACTTGTCATGTTCCCCGATTTAAACTGTACGACATACCCCCGGTTGGACACCGGAGAAACAGGAATATACTGGAAGAGCAGTCCCGCGGAAGGCCGGGCCAGCAGATAACTGCCCCGCTTATTAAAGGTATCGCCGCTGGCAATTTGAATATCCGCGCCCACACGGGAAGAATTATCCGGCAGCCATGAAAGACCCAGACTCAGAATTCCGGCCAGAACCCGGGAATTACCGTAAAAACCCAGCTGACCGGCCAGAGCGGCATTGTACAGGAAGGAGCGGTTTATAAATCCCCGGCTGCTGAGAGTCAGATAGATAGGATGAAAGGCGCGGCTTTGAGTATCCTGCTGTTTTTCCAGAGAGCTGACATCCCAGAGCGAAACAAGGGAAACAGACAAATCCATCCATTCTGTCAGGCCCGGCCTTTCCCAGCTGACATATTCCAAAAGACGTCCTGTGGAAAGAACCGAAGCACTGGAATCCTGGTTTGTCATGTAATATCCGGCTGAATTCCCAAACGTCAGTCCTGTATAGCCGAAACCGGCCCGCAGAATGCTGGAACCTGCCGTCATTTTCAAATCAAAACCGTCAAAAGGTGAATTGATAACAAGTCCCCCCGGATCCCGGAAAACCTGCCGGCCTGCCCTGTAGCTCACTGTTCCTTTCTTTCCGTAATAATTCAGCTTGTCCAGTATGGGAAAATGATTGTAGGAAAACCCGTTCCATTTAAACTCCATCTGGTTACTCATCCCGAAAAGAAAGCCGTACTCAAAGCCCATTCCCAGCTCTACTTCCAGATTGCTCTGCTCACTCCAGCTTCCCCTGTACCAGGCCCGGGCATCGTTCCGTGTACTCATGGCAATGGATGAGCTGTAAATCTCGGGCAAATCAAGGTTCAATTTCAGCCGGGCTCCCCACATGGAATCGACAGCTCCCAGCGAAACAAGAGCCGGCAGCAGACAGAACAGAACAATGACGAGTCCGGTTTTATGCATTCTGTTTTTCATTTCCGGCCTCCATAATTATCTGCGGATATGTAGGAAATAGCGGAAAGTACTTCCTCCGGTGTCATGGTGCGGGTGTAGAAGAGAGATGAAGGATCCAGATAACCCATGTACGCAGCTTCATTTACAGCCTGCCGCGGAGTGCCGATCCAGTTAAACCAGAGTCCGCCCTTTACGCCGTAACTTTTCAGAAGAGCCAGATAATACAGCCCCAGACTGATGGGTTCATCCACTGACTTTGTCTCCACATATTTGGCAAAATCCTGCTCCAGAGCCCAGTTATAGCCGTCTTCCGGTGCGGCATCCAGAGGAAGCTCTTCCAAAGACTGAGCCAGCAGCAGCAGCGATGTACCCGTATCGGCGGAATCCTTTTCCAGAAAACTGTCAAGAAAAACATTGGACTGCCCCCAGAGAACAGCGGAAAATCCTGATAGAAGCAGAATAACTGTCAGCTTTTTCATCTTTCATCCTTCTTTTTATAAACTTGCTGTAATCTTAATTCTAACACTGCCGGAACCCAAAAACCAGCTTTACGCGTATTTTATTCCATTTCTTTTCGCAATGCCTTACTATAAGGCCATGAATAACAACACTTCCATTGAACGCACCTTTGTTCTTTTAAAACCCGATGCCCTTAAACGCGGCCTTGCCGGCACCATAATAAAACGCTTCGAAGACGCGGGCCTTACCCTTAAAGCCATGAAACTGATGGATGCAGACCAGAAGCGGGCCCGGCAGCATTACGCCGAGCATAAGAACAAGCCTTTTTTCACTCCCCTTGTGGATCTTCTCTGCTCCGGGCCGGTTATAGCCATGGCCTGGGAAGGGGCCCACGCGGTAAAGGTTGTGCGGAAAATAACAGGAGCTACCGAACCTCTGGAAGCGGCTCCCGGTACTATACGGGGTGATTTCTGCCACATGAGCTATACCCGCAGCCGGGAATGCCTGGGAGTTATTCCCAACCTGGTACACGCCTCCGATTCTCCCGAGAGCGCGCGGCAGGAACTATCACTCTGGTTTGACGAGAGCTGTTTTACAGGGGAATGGCAGCGCTGCGACGCTCAATTCCTTTAGCAAAAAAGTATTCAGAAACCCGTTTCCCGCATCATTTTTACAGTTTCAGCCAGTCCGGGCATTGTCGGAGCCAGTTCATAAGCCTTCCGCAGTTCAACAGCGGCCTCTTCGTAACGTCCTGCCGCGCTGAGCAGTTCGCTGAGCAGCTTGCGCAGCCGGGCTTCTTCCCTGTCAGGGTAGGAAAAGGTAACCAGATCACTTATAAAGGCCATCCGCAAACGGTTTTCGTTATCATCCGGCAGGGAACGGCGCACAATGGAAGCCATTTTTTCAAGCACCTCAACGTAAAAGTGCCGAAAGTACGGATGCTCCTCTTCCAGTTCGGCAATGCCCCTGAGCAGACGGTACGCCTTAACCAGAGCGCCCCGTTCCAGATAAGCTTCGGCCAGCAGAAAGGCGTAATCCATAAAATCTTCCCGGTCCAGATAGTCTTTTAAGGAAAAGAAACCGCCGCCGGAAGCCGAATCGTACAGATTGAGCGCCTCGGTATCTCTGTCATGGAGAAGATCGTAACAGATCAAACGGGCCAGACTTTCCGGATCGTCCTTGCGCCCGTGCAGAAAGTCTCTGTAATCCCAGTCAGACCTGGATTCACTCCGTTTGGCAGCCCTGCGGCTTATATCGTAAGACTCACGGCCCGCGGCACTGGAGAGTATTTCCCAGGCTTCTTTTATAGCCAGAAAACGGGCTGTACCGGTGCTGCCGGCCGTATCAGGATGCACTTCTTTGGCTTTTTCCCGGAAGGCTTTCCGGACAGTACTTAAATCAGCGTCAGGGGAAACCCCCAATATGGCGTAGTAATCTTTCATTTATCCGCGTTTCCCTGTCCAGGCATAATATATCATTTAGACATGTTGGTAACCCGGAAATATGATGTATAATAGTTAGTGAATGGAACTGGAACATACAGACCGTCTCGGATTTACCCTCAGATATCACAAAGGCATGGCAACCTTAACTGTTCATTCCGTACAGCCGGAAGGACGCCAGGTCTATGCCGATGATATTATCGCGCGCATGAAGATACTCGATATTCCTTCTGTCCCGGCCAAGAAAATACGCGATATTGTGGCTCAGGCCGACGGAAAGCCCCATGCTCTGGTGGAATGGCCGGCCGGCGCCTCCCTGAATGGAAGAGTTTCCATAGAAATTGAGGAAGACAAAATGACGGCCAGGGCTGTTGTAACAGCCCCCAAACCCGGAGGTTCGCCTGTAGACAGGCAGAAACTCCATTCAGCACTGCTTACAGCCGGGGTAATCAAGGGCATAGATAAAAAGGCTCTGGAAGAATGCCTCTCTTTCCTGAACACGGGCCGTTCGGTGGTTGTAGCCCGGGGGAAGAAACCTCAAACTGCCCGGCCGGCATATACCGAATGTCTGTTTGTTACCGAACGGGGAAAACCCTGGAAAGAACTGGGAGGGGGCCGCATAGATCTGAAGGAACTGAACTTTATTCAAAACCGCAAAGCCGGCGATGTTCTGGCCCGCAGAATAGCAGCTGTTCCGCCTGTTAACGGCTATAATGTCTGCGGAGAAATACTTCAAGCCGGCCGCCAGCCCGATATTATGCCTTTAAAAGCCGGAAAGGGTGTTATTCAGGAAGGAAATACATTTGTAGCCGATATAGACGGCAATGTGCTTCTGGATAAGGGGACCATATCCATGGAACCTCTGGTGATTGTCAAGAATGTGGATTACTCCACCGGGAATATTGACTCTGACGGCTCCGTTCTTGTTACAGGAACAGTGGCAGACGGCTTTACTCTTAAGGCCCGCGGCGACGTACATATCCGGAAAACAATTGGGCGCTGTAATATTGAAACAGGACGCAACCTTATCCTTACCTCCGGACTTGTCGGAGACGGAGAAGGCACATGTACTGTCGGAAGCAGTCTCTTTGCCCGTTTTGTGGAAAATGCCGTTGTCCGGGTTCAGGAGGATCTCATTCTTACCGAAGCGGCTCTTCACTCGGATATCCGGATTGGAGGGTCTCTTTATCTGACAGAAGGCCGCGGTGAAATTACCGGCGGAACAACAGTTGCGGGCGGCTCGGTGGAATGCAAAAAAATAGGGAATGTCTACTCCGGCACTACGGCCATCTATGCCGGATGCTCCCCGAAAAAGTTTCAGGCTTATCAGCAGATTGGCAGCCGGCTTAAAACCCTCCGTGAAGAATCTGACAACCTTGACCGGCAGCTCGATTATTACAAGTCAAAAAAAGGAAACTACTCGCGGGAAATAATGCAGGGAGAAAAAGAAAAAGCCGTCCGCCTGGAAGAACTCAAGGAAGTTGTTTCCACACTGCGTCAGATGCGTTCCGAGCTGACAGCCCCTGACGGCACAACTGTTACCGTAAGGGATAAAGTCTATGCCGGAACAACACTGTTTTTCGGTCTGGAAGAGTATCCGCTGGGAAGTAAAGGACTGGAGAAAGTGGTTCTGAGCCGGGAAATGGAAAAAACGGTTATGCACGGTTACAACCCTCTTTCCGCTTAATGCTTATTTCCGGTCCAGATACTGAAGTTTACGGAAAATCTTTTCCAGCTGATCCGCCTCGCGCACGCTGAGAGCGGAGCGCGCCAGAATGTCCCGGAAGAAGCGGCCTGTATGAAACCGGTCGGCCGCCTTAAAGTAATTCATGGCCTCCAGCGATTCATGAATAACCCCCACCAGATTATCCACTCTCTCTCTTTCAACAGGATTGTATTTTCCGGTACGCCCCTCCAGAGCCTCCCTCCAGAACGCGGCTGTAATAACCTGCACCGCGTGTGAAAGATTCAATGAAGGAAACTGCGGAGAAGTGGGTATATGACAGGCTACATTGCAGCAGTTCAGTTCCTCGTCGCTCAGTCCGGATTGTTCGTTGCCAAACACCAGGGCCACTTCTCCGCTTTCCAGCGAGGAAACCCGCCCCGCCAGCTCTTCGGGAAGCAGGCTGAACCATTTACGGCGCGCCCCGCGCCTCCGCGTAATTCCGGCCGACAGAACCGTACCTTCCAGGGCTTCGTTCAAGTTATAAAAACGGCGGGCTTCATGGTATATGTGACGGGCATGAACAGCGGCGCGGCCCACCTCGTCATGATCAAACCAGCGGGGAGAAACAAGCACCAGACGGCTCAGCCCCATGGACTTCATGGCCCGGCAGACAGCGCCCACATTTCCCGCCCCTTCAGGCCGGGCCAGAACAACACTCACCCTGTTCAGCCAGGAATTACTCAAAAACCGGCTCCCTTCCTTCCAGCAGGGCTTCCATTACCAGGGCCGCGCCGTCCGCGTTGGAGTCAGGCGCCCGGCGGTTTTCGGGAAAACGCCGCAGCAGTTCCGGCGCCGCTCCGCCCATAATCCAGGCATCTCCGGCGGCTTCCAGCATGGGAAGATCGTTCCAGCCGTCGCCCATGGCAACAGTATCGGCCAAAGAAATTCCCTTTAAAGAGCAGACATCGCGCAGGCCTTTTCCCTTATCCACTCCGCCTTCAATAAGTTCCAGAAAAGACGGATCGGAAAAAGTACTGACCAGTTCATCGGAACTGAACCGCCCGCGTAGCCCGGCCTGCACTTCTTCGAGTTTTTCATGCTCCGACATAATAATCATCTTGGTTAATTCCAGGTTACTTATACTGTCAAAATTAACCTGCGTTCCTTTCAGACCAACTCTTTTTCGGTAAGCCCGGACAAACGGACCTTCTGTTTCATAAAGCAGAACTGTATGCCGGTAGGCAACAAACTCCATGGAATGCTCCCGGGCCTTACCCACGGCAAAACGGGCAGCCGTATCATTGAGAAGTATCTCATTGAGTTTCTGCCCTTCCGGCCCGCCGGCCAGAAAAGCGCCATTGTAGCAGATTGTCGGACCCGACAGTTTCAAACGGCTGTAAAGCGGTTCAAGCGCTTCCCAGCTGCGGCCTGTTGCCAGACAGACCAGAATTCCCGCCTGCTCCAATGATGTAACCGCACGGGCTACCCGGGGAGAAAGACTGTGATCCGAACGGAGTATGGTGCCGTCAATATCAAGAAAAACGGCTTTGGGCTGTTTCATAAGGAAAAGTATAGGGAGAGGCCGGGAGAGCGTCTACATGGGATAAGAGGCTGTTACTCTGGGAACCGGCCAGAAAGACATGTAACTTTCCAGATTCCCGGAACCTTCTTCCCAGAGCTCCTGGAGTGTGTAGCGGCCGGAAGGAATACGCAATTCCGGATGAGGCTGCTGAGTACCCGCCGGACGTATACCCCGGGAGAAAGCAATGTGCCGCCCTTCCAGACCGCCGAAGTAATAGCCGGCCGCTTCGGCCTTATCCGAAGGTCCGCCGGGAAGAAGAATGCCGTCTGCAAAATCGCCCAGCGCCGGGTCCAGAGGCACCCAGCCCACACCTTCCATCCAGACTTCCGCCCACCACCACTTACGGCTTTCTCCGTTTTCCAGAACTATAAGACCGCCTACAGGACGGGCCGGAACTCCCAGGGAACGGGCCAGTGAGCAGAACAGAAAACTGTAGGTTTCGCTGTCTCCCTGACGTGTCTTAACCGCTTCGGCCGCCGTAGCCGCGGGAGACTCCGCGTTCCATTCCAGCCTTTTTATAACGTAATTGTACAAGGCCCGGCTTTTCCGCCAGCTGTCCCAGGAGGCTCCCGCGGCGCCCGAAGCCACCTGTGAAACCTGCTTCGGATTCAGCCAGGCATCCGAAATAAGCGACTCGGCCAGAACCGGATGAGTACTGTCCGCCCGGAGCAGCTTTGAAGAATCCACCTGAACCCGGACAGGTCTGACAGGCACTACCATCTGACGTTCAATTTTCCGGCTTTCCCCCGGCCGCAGTTCTTCCAGCCGGTAAAGCGTCAGGCCGGAGTCCTGACGGACAGGCTGAACCGAAGCGGCCTCCGGCCCGTAAAGAACAACAGCCTTTCCCTGCCCCATTCCCTCATGGGGTACCGGAACACGCAGATAAAGAGTATTGCCCGGGAAAGCGCCGATCTGATCTATTACAACTTCCTGACGGAGCGACCACTGAACAGGCACCCCGAGTTCAACCTGCCCCGGCGGAGTCTCCGCTTCAATGGAAACCGGATTACTGAAACTGCCGCTGCGGTAAAGATAGGCGCTGCCTCCCCGGGCTCCTTCAGGAACACGGAACTGAACTTTTGTGTCACTCCACAGTTCAATAACGTCCGCCTCAACATAGCGGCGGACATCCGGTTCTTCCATGCCCAGCCTGGAACTTTCATCACTGCGGTTCACCCAGATCCGGCCGCTGCCTTTGCGGTTTCCAAATCCCGAGCCGTGAAATGTTACCAGACTCCCCGGATGCGCTTCTGCCGGCTCGGCATACTCAATATACGGAGAACCCGGCAGCCAGGCGCCGTAATCCACTTCAGGAAAACGTTCGGAATCACCCAGAATAACACCATTGGAAGTTCCAAAACGGGTTTTCACCCGAATAAGCACGGCTCCGTCATTGCGGGGAAGACGGGCTGTAATACGGTTTTTTTCCCACTCAATAATGCCCGAAAAGGTAACAGTACTGTTTCCGGCATAGAGTCTGGCCGCAGCGGGAGAACGGCCGAAATGGCGCCCTGTAATTTCTATTTTATCTCCCGGACCGGCTGTCAGACTGTCCAGGCCGGTAATTTCCGGGCGGAGAAAAAGACGGGGAAGCAGAAAAAGAACAGCCGCCGCGAGTATAAAGGCAGGCAGTACGACCCATTTACGGGAAAAGAAAAAGTAACTCACCTGTTCAGTCTTCTTCGGTCAGTTGAAAATGAGATGATGAATTAAACACTTCTTCCAAAGCCTTACGCTCCGACCTGCCCAGAGTATCCAAATAAGGAACTATGTTAATGATCATGCTTACTTCCACTGGATTGTTTTCAGCTCCTTCTCCGGCCCGTCCCAGAGGATAGTAATATACTTTGTCGCGGTAGGCTATGGGTAGACTGGTCAGCGAGGAGGAATAATCTCCGGAAATCCATGTTTCACTGCGGACCGCCAGAAGCAGGGTATCGCTTTTGTCCGGATAGGGAGTAAATGTTACCAGAAGCCGGGCATCCTTTCCGCCTATCTCCAGTTTTACTTCACGGCCGGGAATGGTAATTTTATTCACCTGAGTGCTCCAGAGTTCTTCTTCTCCGTTAATACTGTTCACAGATACATCCACAACAAAGAGCAGAGCATCCTTGAGCAGGCTTTCCACACTTTGAGATGTTTCCTCAGCCTGCACGCGCATTAAACCGGCGGAAAAAAACGGCATTAAAAATGCGCACAGCAATAACCTTCGTTTTTTAATGAGCATCAAGGCTGATTCTCCTGAATCGCGTAACGGCCTATCTGCGGTTCTCCCAGGCGGACAAAGGGAAGTTCAGCAGGCAGAACAGGAATATTATCCTTACCGGCCAACTGTCCTGTTTCCAGAGCCGTCAGCAGTTTTTCCAGTTCTTCCGGAGGAATGGTCAGAGACACTACCGAGGGGGCAGGCCGGGAAGTTTCCACCACTACCACCTCGGGAAAACGGCCGCGGCCCAGAGGAAGGAAATTTAACAGAACCGCCGCTGCAAGTACCAGCACCGCTGCCGCGGCAAGAGGAAGCGGAACAGAAACCTCCGCCGGTCTGCGCAGCCGCTGCATTCTAACCCGCGCGGCATAACCCCAGAAATTCTCCAGCCGGCCGGGTTCCTGAAGAACCGGCACATCCGAATGCCTCAGATACCTGTGCTGAGACTCAAAGAGCTCCAGCACAGCGCGGCAGGCCGGGCAGTCTTTCAGATGATGCTCCAGAGCCTCACATCTGGACGGAGAGAGTTCCTTATCAAAATAGGCTGATAATTCCGAAGTATCAGGGCACATGAATGTCCTCCTTCTTCAGGATCTGGGCCAGCCGCTGACGGGCCCGAAACACACGTATTTTAACATTAGATTCAGAAATACGGAGAATTTTCGCTATATCCGCGTAAGGATAACCAGCGTATTCTTTCAAAATAAGGGCAACCCTCTGTTTGTACGGCACCTGAGCCAAAGCCAGACGGACAGATTCCCGGGACTCCTCCTCCAGAAGCCGGCGTTCACCTTCATTACCGGGAATATCACGCGGCTGACGGGCATAAACACCGACGGCCTTATGCTCCCTGCCCAACCGTTTTTCATAATTCAAAGCCAGATTCCGGACAACACGAATAAGCCAGTACCGGGCTTCCTGGCCTCCCGGGAGTTTATGACGGCGCTCATAATAACGCAGAAACGCCTCCTGAGTAAGTTCTTCGGCAATGTCATAACTGCCGCAGATTCTCCACGCAACTCTTAAAAGCTGGTGAAAAAACTCCTGAAACAGTTCCGAGAACTCCTCTTCTCCCATTGGCCTTTCACTCATATATAACAACCATTGAAGGCGGACGTTACCTTATTTTTCAAATTTTTTCCAGCCGGGAACCTTCCGGAGTATCCACAACCTTCCAGCCCAGTTCCGCCAGACGGTCCCGTATGCTGTCCGCTCCGGCCCAGTCTTTGGCGGCACGGGCCTTCTGCCGCTCTTCCAGAAGAGCAGCCAGTCTGCTGTCCTGCGAGGCCCCGTGTTCCTCTTCTCCGGCACTGTCCAGTTTCAGCCCCAGCACCTTGTCCATTTCCAGAGCCGCCGAAAGCCTGAACTGCGGTGCGGCTGAATCATCTTTAACAAGCCCCCAGAGTTCCGCCAGAGCCCGGGGAGTGTTCATATCTTCCGCCAGAGCCGTATCAAAAGCCTCAAGCCGCGCGGCCGCAGCCGGGTCCGCGGCTGGACTGCCCCGCAAACCGGCATCTGCTGAACAAGCCCGTTTAAAGGAAGCAATACGCCCCATCAGAGACCTGCGGGCGGAACGGGCCGCGTCCAGGGCTTCCGTACTGAACACCAGCTGCGATCGGTAATGCCCGCCCAGAAGAAAATACCGGTAATCCAGAGCATCGTATCCCTGGTCAATAAGCGACTGAAGCGTTAAAAATCCGCCCTTGCTCTTGGACATTTTTCCGCTTTTCATCAGCAGAAACTCGTTATGAACCCAATAATTAACCCACCGTCCGCCGAAGGCGCCCTCACTCTGGGCAATTTCATTGGTGTGATGCACCGGAATATGATCAATACCTCCGGTGTGAATGTCAAAGTGCTCTCCCAGATACCGGCTGCTCATGGCCGAACATTCCAGATGCCATCCCGGATACCCCCGGCCCCAGGGAGAATCCCACATCATGGCCTGATTGGAAAACTTGCTGTTGGTAAACCAGAGAACAAAGTCCAGAGGATTGCGTTTGTTGGTATCGACATCCACCCGCGCCCCGTGGCGGAGTTCCTGGCGGTCCAGAAGAGCCATGCGCCCGTAATCAGGCAGCCGGGAGGTGTCGTAATAAACATTCCCGCCGGAGACATAGGTAAACCCTTTTGCCTCCAGTTTCCGCACCAGCTCTATCATATCCTCAATATGCTCTGTTGCCCGGCAGCTTATATGGGGCCTCTGTATGTTGAGACGTTCAATATCCTCAAAAAACGCCCTGGTAAAAAACTCGGCTATTTCCCAGACGCTCATGCCTTTTTCACGGGCGCCTTTAAGCATCTTGTCCTCGCCCTCGTCACCGTCATCGGTTAAATGCCCCACATCGGTAATGTTCATGACATGCTTAACCGTATATCCGAAACGCTCCAGTATCCGGCGCAGTACATCCCATTGCGTGTAGGCTCTTAAATTACCAATATGAGCGTAGTTATACACCGTGGGCCCGCAGCAGTAGAGTCCGGCCCGGCCGCTCTCCAGCGGTTTGAACGCCTGAAGTTCACGTCCGTCCGAATTGTATAGTGTCAGGGTTTTCATATTTACTCCGTTCAGGTTTTTTCTGCTCAAAAAAACTCAGCAGCGGTATTTCTCCGTTTCCCACAGGGAAGAATAAGTATTAATATAATACAGTGGACATGAAATTACCCGAATCAACAGACATATTCAACATCAAAGGCGCGGTTTTAAGCAGCGAGCCCATGTGGCGGCATACCACTTTCGGCGTGGGGGGAGCGGCAGAACTGTACGCGGTACCGGCCGATACTGATGATTTGGCCCGGCTGCTCACGGCAGCCGGCCGCGAGGGAATTCCGGTGTTTATTCTGGGCGGGGGATCCAACCTGCTGGTCTCGGATAAGGGCATAAGCGGTCTGGTTATTGATACCCGCAGTTTCCGCGACTATTACCTGGAATCCGGCGGGAAAATTGCGGCTGCCGGCCCTTCCGCATCTGCCCCGAACACAGCTGCCCAAAAGGCGCCGCCTGCCGGACAATCTCCGGATGCGTCCTCTTCAGATGTTCTGGTACTCGGGGCGGGCCTGCCCATTTCTGACGCCGCCTGGACGGCCGGCAGCCAGGGACTGGCCGGACTGGAAATGTTTTTCGCCATGCCCGGCAGCGTGGGAGGGGCCATATGGATGAACGCCCGGTGCTACGGCGGTGAAATTGCCGACCGCCTGCTGTGGGCCGATATAATGCTTCCCGGCGGCCGGCTGCAGCGCATTGAAAAACAGACTGACCAATGGAGCTACAAAAAATCGCCTTTTCAGACAAAAAAAGCCGTTATTGTACGGGGCGCTTTTGCCATGGACAGGAAAGACCCGAAAATGCTCCGGGAACAGATGCTGGAAAACAGAAACCACCGGGAGCAGCGCGGCCATTTCCGCGCGCCCTGCGCCGGCAGCACCTTTAAAAACAACCGGCAGTTCGGTGAACCCTCCGGAGCTCTTATTGACCGCTGCGGACTGAAAGGACAGCGCGAAGGCGGGGCGGCCGTATCCTCATGGCACGGAAACATTCTGATCAACGACGGCGGCGCCTGTGCCGCGGACATTCTGACCCTGATCAAGCGGATTGCCGGTGAAGTAGAGGAGCGGACAGGGTTCCGAATGGAAATGGAAGTTCAACTGGCCGGAGACTGGCCCGGAGACTGTGCCGGAGACCCGCCCGGCAACCTGGAGAAAAACTGATATGGAAACAATGAGCCCGGTTCTGAACATTCTAAAACGAATGGAAGAAAATCCCTCAAATCAGGATTGCAGCGCTGCCCTCAAAGACGCTCTGGCAAGCTACGACTTAACCGATCTGATTGACGGATGGTATGAGCTTGACAACAAACAGGCTCTGACCGTATTTCTGGCTCTGGAGCAGGAAGACCGCGGCGAACTGATCAGCGAACTGCCGCCCGGCGACCAGCAGAACCTGGTAGCCTCCCTGTCTGTGGAAGCCGCGAAAGACCTTTTTGAAGAAATGGACCCTGACGACCTGGTAGACCTTATACAAAGCGTCTCCCCGGAAGTGCGGCAGGAAGTTCTGAGTCATCTCAGTCCTGAGTCGCTGAAGGAAACTGAATTTCTGCTCCGCTTCGACGACGACGACGCCGCCGGATTAATGACAACCCGCTACGCCGCCATCCGGGAAGGCATAACAGTCGGCCAGGCCATGAACTTTCTGCGCAAGGCGCCGGAAAACCTGGAAACCGTCTATTACATCTATGTGGTAGACGGACTGCAGCGGCTCAGCGGAGTTGTATCACTGCGCCAGCTGCTCATTCATCCGGACAACCGCCGGATTGCCGAAATAATGGAACGGAACGTTGTCAGCGTCCGCGACGACACCGACCAGGAAGAAACCGCCCGGGTTCTTGAAGACCACAGCTTTATTGCCCTGCCGGTTACCGACCGCTGGAACCGGCTTCTGGGTATCGTTACCTTCGACGACATGATCGATGTTATACGGGAAGAGCAGACAGAAGACGTGTACCGCATGAGTGCCATCGGAGGTGAGGCTGAAGAATATCTGGATTCAAGCATTCCCCGGCTTATATGGATGCGGCTGCCCTGGCTTGTTCTGCTGCTTCTGGCGGGAACCATTACCACCAATGTGCTGGCCGGCTATAAAAGCCTGATTGGACAATTCTCTTTCCTGGCCCTTTTCATACCCGTTATTACACAGACAGGAGGAAATACAGGGGCTCAGTCGTCCACTTTAATGATACGGGGACTGGCCACCGGCCACCTGCACTTCCGTCTGATCGGCCGGGCCTTTCTGAAGGAGCTGGCTACCGGTGTGGCCATTGGAATAGCCACCGGTCTGGTTATTTTCCTCAGAAGCATACTTCTGCCTCCGGGAGTGCAGACAACAGAGGCGCTTTCCGTTGCGGTGTCGCTGAGTGCCGTTGTGCTTTTTGCCTCTCTGCTGGGCTGCCTGGTGCCTTTTATTGTGGACCGCTTCGGAGGCGATCCCGCGGTAGCCGCCGGGCCTCTTATGTCCACCCTTATCGACGTGGCCGGGCTGACCGTGTATTTCGAAGTATCCCGGCTCTTTCTGGCCGGATAACTGCCAGATGAAGGCCGCCCGCCGGCTCCCGGAATTTCTTGCGCAGGACACCGTGGAAGCCGCCCGGCAGCTTCTGGGCTGCACGCTGCTTTTCCGCGATCCCCTCAGAGGAGAAACACAGTGCGGCGGACGCATTGTGGAAACCGAAGCCTACCTTGCCGGCGATCCGGCCTCCCATTCCTTCCGGGGACGCACCCTGCGCAACAAGGCCATGTTTATGGAAGCAGGATTCATATACGTGTACCTTATTTACGGCATTCACCACTGCGTCAATCTTGTAACCGGCCCCAAAGGCAGGGGTGAAGCTGTTCTTATCCGCGCGCTGGAACCCGTCTGCGGACTGGAGAAAATGTGGGAGCGGCGTTACAGTGTTCCGCTGCCCCCAAAGCCTTCCACGGCACAAATGCAAAAACTCTGCGGCGGGCCGGGAAACCTCTGCCGGGCCATGGGAATTAGCAAAGAAAACTGCGACGGAACTTCACTGCATTCAGGACCGCTGGAAATTATTTTTACGGACCGGCCGAATTCCCTCACCATTCAAAAAGGAACACGCATCGGCATTTCCCCCGGCAAGGGCGACAGGGAACTGCTCCGCTTCGGAATAAAGGGAAGCCGGTATATCAGCCGCCCGTTCCCGGACATCCCCGATAGTTAAACACCATTCAGTTTCATTCTCCGGGCGCCTTCGGCCGAACCGGGCTGTCCGCTCCAATACGCGTATTCCCCCGGCCTGCTCCGGCTTACTCCGCTCCGCCGGGGCCGGGGGGCGCATTTCCACTCCCATCCCTGGCGCTCTCTTCTGCCGTCATCGAATAAAATTGACCCACACAAATACATGTGTTAGCATTTACACATAAATACGCTGGAGGTTTACTCATGGCAACCAATCTTGCAATTGACGACAACCTACTCATTCTGGCTCAAGAGATAGCTGGTTTGAAAACAAAAAAAGAAACCGTCAACCAGGCATTAAAGGAATTCGTACAAAGAAGAAAACAGGAAGAAATAATAAGTTTATTCGGAAGTATCAATTACAATGAAGATTATAATTACAAATCAAAAAGAAACAGACAATGAAGATACTCGTAGACACCTCAGTGTGGTCATTAGCCCTGAGAAAAAAGACTCTCACTGAAGAAGAGTCGGATATTGTTAAAGAATTAAAAGAACTCATTCTCGACTTGAGAGTTGTAATGACAGGTCCGGTCAGACAGGAATTACTGTCCGGTATTTCAGATCCTGCAACATACAGAAATCTCAGGGACAAGTTAAAAGCGTTTGATAATTTACCATTAAAAACGGAAGACTACGAGAAAGCCGCTGAAATATACAATACCTGCAGAAAAAAAGGAATTCAGGGGTCGCATATAGATTTCCTCATCTGCGCAGCAGCAATAAATAATGAACTAAGTATTTTTACAACCGATAAAGATTTTGAACAATATCAAAGGCATATTCATATAAAATTACATACCGTTCCTGACAAAACCGGCAAATAGACAGGTCTGCTCCGCCACAGCAGTTTCATTCTCCGGGCGCCTTCGGCCGAACCGGGCTTTCAGCTCCAATTCCCAGTCTGCGGGTAAGAGCCCACTCAAGAAAGGCTGTATGAATACGCCAGGAGCCCTCACCGTAGCCGCCGGCACAGAGCCAGACAGAAGGTACACCGGCGTCTTCCAGAAAATGATAAATCAGCCGGTCGCGTTCATTCAGCTGTTCCATGCTCAGTTTCAGCAGTGCCGTGGAAGGCAGGGCATCCCCCTCCCACGGGTCTACACCGGCCAGAACCACGGCCAGGCCGGCCGAAGAACAACTCTTCATTGCGTGCAGGGCCTTCTCCAGACGTTCCAGGTACAGCCCTTCCTCACCGCTGTCCACCGGCACATCAATATCGCTGGGAATCCAGGAAGGATGAGAGGTCGGCAGGGAACCGTCCAGCGGCCAGCCCCTGGCCATATGCGCGCTGAGGGTAAAGACCGAATCATCGCCGTGAAAAAGCGCCGCTGTACCATCCCCTTTATGGGCGTCCACATCAATAACCCATGCCCGCTTCAGCGCGCCCTCTGCCTGCAGCCGCCGCAATGTCAGGGCCGTATCGTTAACCGGACAAAACCCGTGTCCGAAATCTCTGTGCGCATGATGCGTCCCTCCCCCCAGAAAGTGGCAAAAACCCTTATCCAGAGCTATCCGGGCTCCGCGGTAAGTTCCCGCGGTCATCCGCAGAATTGACGGAACCATCTTTTCCAGAGGCATTTCGGCATCTTCAGGATTCCAGCGGTTAAATGAACCGTCGGGATTCACCAGCTCATACACTGTTTTCAGCTGCTCTGCGGCCCTCTTGTCAAAAAATCCCCGGGCATACTCTTCACCATGAACACGCGTCAAATCTTTCAAAGTAAAAATATCTTCATAGCTATCCACCAGCCACCTGCCCTGAAGAGGACCGAGCTGCGGATGATTTTTCAAAGCCTCCAGCGTCCGTATTTTCCTGGAAGACAGCGCCGGTATCTGAATACCGAAGCGGGGAAAATTCAGCAGGGCATTAAAATCATAAAGGACCATAACTCCCTCATTATACCTTATCCTGCCGGAATTAAATAAAAAAAATATCAAAAAAAATTTTTGGGTAAAGTCTCTAATTCACCGATACCGTTAATGAGGACAATTATGAATCAACAACCTGTTTTTGAAGAGTCCGCCCTCTGGACTCAGCTCATTGATATACAGAAAACTCTGGAAGAGCAATACGTACGTGCCCTCAAAATCCGCAGACTTTCCGCTTTGGGAAGCATGGCCGCTCCTTTACGCAAAATGCACTGGGCGGCGGCCTTTCTGGGACTAACCGACATGGCCAATCTCTGCGCAGCCGCAGCGGCCTTTGTCAGGCAGCTTCAGGAAAACCGCTTTCGGTGGTCTGTCGAAATTGCGTCGGCTGTTAAACGAATTCTGAAACGAACCCGTAACTTTATTGAAGCCCGCCCGGATACTCCTCCCTCAGGCGTTTTTATAGACAGCAGCACAGCCGTACTCCAAAGCCCGGAATTAAGACGTCCCATTCCTGTAGATGATTTGCTTTCCATGTTCCGGAAGCGTCAGATAGATTCCGCCTCTTTGTCCGGATGCCGCCGAATAGCCATTGGACCTGATGCCGATTTCAGTCATGCCATTAACCTGCCCAAAAACTCAGGAGCCGCTCACAGGGCAGAATGCTATCTTACCCTGGTCTACATGGACCTGAGCGAACAGGAATCGCATACAGCTCTTTCCGAAACACTGGAAGCGGCATTCCGGCAGAAAGAAATACTGCTCCACGGCCCGCTGGGAATCCCCTGGAAAAAATACCAGACACGGAAAGCCTGCAGCCCCTATTACCTTCTGCTGGATACACCCGAAGAGGCTGTTACATGGCTGAACAACAGAGACCTGAAAGCGCGCCCGGTCAAAGTTCTCCGCACTCCGAAGATTCAGCAGGAAGAACCGCCCAGGGTTATTGTTCAGGCTGCTCCGGAACCCCTCTCCGAACCGGAAACACTTCTTGAAACGGAAACAGAAACGGAAGAAGTTATTACCCGGAACAAGAAACCGCCCAAAGCTGTAAGCGCCCGGGCATTGGGAGTCCGCTTTTCTGTCGGCATGAAACTTATAATAATTGTTTCAGCCATTATTATTCTTGCCATGTCAACAATGACTTACACGGCTCTCTACTTCTTCAAGCGCGAAATACGCAACCGGGTTGATGATACAAACATATCCATGTCACGCATGGTGGCCGCTCAGGCCGACAAGGAGATTGTAAGCCTGTTTAACTCGGCCAACCTGCTCTTTCAGGTCAGTACCGCCTCAGCTGATTCCCCGGAACTCACCAACGCGTTCTTCTCCAATTATTCATCCCTTATTTATGTGGGGGTACCCGGCAGTCAGTACAATTATCTTAACAGACACTGGTTTCACTCCAACCGGATTTTCAATGAGACACAGGTACTACAGAATGTTCTGGACGAACGGAGCGCAGAACTCGAAAAGGCACGGACCGGAGAGAATGTTGTCATAAACGTATCACCGTACATTCCCAACCTGAAATCTCCGGTTCTGGCCCTTGCGGCACCTTTTCTTTTGGGAACAAATGAAGAAATTCTTGTTATACTGGCCGATGTCGGTTCAACCCTGGCCGAAAGTGTTCAGTCAAAACGCGGGTTTACAACCACTGTTATTATTAACTCGAACGGGGAACTTTTAATTCATCCTGAAACTGACCGTATAATGGAAGGTGATAACCTGCAGGACTCGCCGGTATTCCAGCAGATGTACACGCAGGGCCTGCCCGCCGGGCAAATCCATTACAAGGAAAGCACAGACTCAAAGCAAAGCTTTGTCGGCTCCTTCTCCATTATTCCGACCGGGAACCTGGGTGTTATAACAACAGTACCCGAGAAAAAGGCTTTCCAGATTCTGCGGTGGATTCAAAAACTCAACATCTATCTGCTGGGAACAATTCTGTCTCTGTCCATACTGGCCGTTTATTTCTTTTCACGGAGTCTTTCCAAACCTATTAAAGAACTGGCTCTGGCCACCCGGCAGATTAAGGCTCATAACTATTCCATATACCTTACACCGAAAGGGCATGATGAAGTTGGACAGTTAACCCGGAACTTCATGAGTATGATCCCGCAGCTCAAAAAAGTAGACCGGCTTCAGGAAAAAACCAGCCAGTTTGTTAATACCCAGGTAGCCAGAATGATCGCGGAAAACAACCTGCCGGAACGGGCCACAACCCGTGATGTTACCGTGTTCTTCTCGGATATCCGTAATTTCACCGCCATGAGCGAATCCATGAACGATCCCCAGCTGGTTATGGACAATCTTTCAGAGTATTTCCAGGCTATGGTTCCCTGTGTGCATGAAACTCTGGGTACGGTGGATAAATTCATTGGAGACGCGCTGATGGCGGTCTGGGGAAGCATGAACGACTTACCCAATAACGCCGAAAACGCTGTTAACGGCGCCTTAATGATGCGGGAAGCGCTGGTACGCTTCAACGCGGGGCGGGGAGGAACGCACCATCCGGTATTTTCCATTGGCTGCGGCCTGCACAGCGGTCCGGCAACTGTGGGTCTGATGGGCGGACGGAGTGCCAAACTTGAATGGGCCCATATGGGCGACACCGTCAATCTGGCAAGCCGCATAGAAGCTCTCAATAAACCCATGGGTACGGATATTCTTGTTTCCCAGGCTACAGCGGAACGGGTAAAGGACATATTTCAGCTGGTTCCCATGCCACCTGTTATGGTTAAGGGGAAAGCTGAACCTCAGCAGATTTACGCGGTACTGGGCCGGCTGGATGACACGCAGCGGCCAATGACTCTTGATGCGTTACGCTCCAGACTGGGTCTTGCACCCTCTCCGGAAATGAAAAACGGTATGGACAGCCATGAAACCAAATACGAAATCCTCGATTCGTAGTCTGTTTGTTGCTGTTTTTCTGCTGGGTTCAGCCGCGTTCTTCGGCTATTTATTCTGGAACGAACTCAACAGAACAACAGACAAGACTGAAGGAAATGCGGTTGGTGAAATTGTGGAGATCCGCGGCCAGACTCAAAGGCGGTCAATAGAACAGCCATACTGGAATTCCCTTAAAGGAAACGAAACTCTTTTCAATCAGGACAGCATCAGAACATTCAAGGACTCCGGCGCGTCTATTGTTCTCCGCTTGCAGGATGAATCAGGAAACGAACAAATCAATACAATTACCCTGGGAGCGGATACCTACATAATACTGAACATGGACGGGCAATCCCGGAATATCAACTTTGTCAGCGGTAACATTTCCGCTGAGGGAAGCCAGGGTATAACCGTTACCGCGGAAGATGCCGTCATTTCCCTGGATGAAGGCACTGTAAATCTGCAGCGTGTAGAAGGGGAAGAAACAAGTATTTCGGTCAGTGAAGGAAGCGCCCGGGTCAACCGCGGCGGAGAACAGGTTAAAGTGGATTCAGCCTCCATGCTCCGCATCAGTGAAAAACGGAATAAGATGCAAAATGAATCGGTCCCTGTTATTCTCCAGTATCCCAAACCTAACGCTCTGCTGCTTACCTACAACGCGGAAAGACAGGTCCGGTTTTCCTGGAAACTTCTGAAACAGTGGGAAAACCCTGTTCTGGAAATATCAGCCGACGCAAATTTCTCCGGCGCGGAAATTCCTGTCCGTGTTCTGCCGGCCGCGGGCGGGCAGGCCGCTGTGAATCTGGAAAACCGGGTTTGGTTCTGGCGGGTCCGCAATAAAGGCACCGCGGAGTCGAGCTCCATCAATGTTTTTTCTGTGGAACAGGAGCGTTTAACCCGGCTTGTTGCTCCGGCTGACCAGCAGGTAATACCGTTCCGAAATAATTCAACTTCTCTGGCCCTCCAGTGGGAAGCACCTTTTTTTACATCGTTCTGCCGGGTACAGCTTTCAAAGAACCGGTCTTTTAACCCGGTAGTTATGGAAAAGAACGTAACCGGAAACTCTCTGCTGGTGAATAATCTGGAAGAGGGAACCTGGTGGTGGAGAGTTCAGCCGGTTTATAAACAGGCAAAACCGGATCAGATTCCCCCTCCCGCTCAAAAGCAGTTCACTCTCCGCAGAATTTCCGGCATACAAAAACCGGTTTTACTCAGTCCTCCCGACAAGTCTTCTTTTCCGGTACCTGATTTACAAAACGGAATTAATTTCCGCTGGGATAAGCAGACGGGCGTAGAATCCTACTTCATAGAGATAGCCCTCGACAGACAATTTTCAGAAATTGTTGAATCAGCGGAAATCTTCGGCACCCGGCAGACCCTTATGCCGAAACCGGCGGCCGGAACGTATTACTGGAGAGTTACAGCCAGAGCCGATAACACGCAGCCTGTTCCGGTTTCAAAAACACGCAGTTTTACAGTTCAGCCGTTCAGCGGTTCAATTACACTGCTGGAACCTCTGCCTGACGCAGAACTGGATCTGCCGCCCTACAGTCCCTACACATTTACCTGGAAAAGCAGCGTTGACGGGGAAACCCGTTTCCAGCTGGAACGTGTATCGGGAAAGAAGCAGAAAATCCGCCAAACAGTTGCGGCAGTTACAATTACCGGCCGGCAGTTCACTCTGCCCATGCCTTCTCCGGGAACTTATGTATGGAAAGTGTATATAACCGATTCCAGAGGACGTTTACTGGCTGAAAGCGGGGAATCAACCTTTGTGCTGAAATCGGATAAACCGCTTCTGCCTCAAGCTCCTGCCGATATCAGTCAGCTTCCGCCTGCCCGGCCTGTTTCGCCAGGGAATAAAAACAGCATCGATTTCATAACAGCCAGAGATACAGGAATTACACTCCGCTGGAAGCAGAAACCCGCCATGGAAAGATGGACTGTGGAACTCACCAATGACGTTACCACTCAACTGTTTCAGACTGATGAACCGCAGCTGAACCTTAAAAGACTCCAGCCGGGCAGCTATACATGGCGCGTCCGTTCCGATCTGTTCAACAATAAAGAAGCACCTGTCAGCCGGAGTTCCGAATTTACAGTGCTTCCGCCGCTTACGGCACAGGCTCCGGTACTGACCAGCCCCCGCAGCGGTGAAATTCTGGATATGACAAATAAAGACAGCATTCTTTTTACCTGGAAACCTGTAAAAAATGCTCAGTCTTACTCGCTGAAGATCTTTGCCGAAGGCTCTTCTTCTCCTCTTTTAGAAAAAACAGGGCTGGACACCAACCGCTTTGAGCTGAAAGAGCTGGGAATGCTTGATGTGGGCAGCTATACCGCGGAACTGACAGCTGTGCCGGATGAACCGTTAGAGGTAAATAGGCAAAGCGCATCTTCCCGGGTGCCTTTCTCCCTCTCTTTGAACATTTCCAACCGCCCTCCGGCCATTCTGACAAAAACACTGCAATATGAATCAGAAGCACCGCTCATTCCTGCAGCACCTCCCTCCGATCTGCTGCAGTCATTTGCGCCGGCTCCGGTACTGACAACTCCCCGGGCCGGAGAAGTACTGGACATGACAAATAAAGACAGCCTTATTTTTATCTGGCAGCCTGTCCCTGATGCTCAATCCTACAGTCTCAGTCTCTACGAGGAAGGCTCCTCCTTGCCCCTTTTCGAGAAAAGAGGATTAAGAAATAACAGTTTTGAACTGAAAAATCTGGAAATTCTTGATGTGGGCAGCTATATTGTGGAACTGTCAGCCTTGATGAAGGAATCATCTGGAAATAACCGGGAAAGCGCGCTGAGCCGGGTACCTTTCTCGCTTACTTTAAATATTTCCAGCCGCCCGCCGGCCATTCTGACAGAGACATTGCAGTATGAAGAATAATATTACACTGTTTCGATTTGCCGCACTGCTGTCTTTTCTCCTTGCGTCTTTTCCCCTGAGCGCCGGAAACAGGCTGGAATGGGAAGCGGTGCAGGGGGCGGATCACTACCGGGTTATAATCCGTCAGAACGATCAGCTTCTGCTCGATACGCCCAGCAGGGACTGCTGGCTGCCTCTGTTTCTGCCTCCCGGGAATTACGAGTTACAAATTCAGGTTATCAATACCTTCGGCAAAAAAGTTTCGGAAAGCCCATGGGAACCTCTGCGTATTTTCACTTCTGCTCCGCCCTTTATTGCCGCTTTTTCCCCGAATGAAATCCATCGGTTCAATTTATCATCTTTCAGCGCACTGGTTACCGGCTGGGTACCCTCTAGCAAAAATATTACAGGTTCGGAGTTTTATCTTAAAAACACAGCGGGCAGAACCATACCGCTCATAGTATCTCCCGCAGAAACGTCTCATCAGTCAGATACGAACTATCAAAACCTTTCTCTGGCTCCTGCGGAGGATCTGCCGGAGTCCGGCGTCTGGAGCCTTGTTATGAAAAATCCTGACGGAAAATCATACGAGAAGAAAGACACACTGAGAATTATCAAGAATCTTCAGCCGCGTATCAAAAGAATAAAACCGCGGTTCCTGCCGTTCGAAGAGCAGCAGGCCGGTCTTCAAATGCAGATAAACAACCAGGAAGAAGGAGCCAGCGTTACTATCAGCGGTCCCTCCGAAATACCTGTTCTGTTTGTGAACAAAAGCAGCCCGAATGTTCTGAATTACTATCTGGACATCAGCTCGGCCGCGGCCGGCTGGTACAGTGTCAGTGTCCGGAATCCTTCAGGCGGAAGTCATGAAAAAAACCGCGCTTTCAAAATTTATACAGACCAGTCTGGCGGAGTAAATGGTGTTCCGGCATATCCGCACAATGTTTATTTTGCGTTAACACTGGGACTTCCCATAAGAGACAAAAAAGACAAAAAAACATCCCGGCCGGTATATGCCGGTTTTACAATGGGATACAGGCAGGAATTTCTTCCGTTCAGCCGCAAATCATACTGGCTCAGCGGTTTTGAATGGGAAGCAGCCCTGGAAAGCACCTTTCCTTTCGACAAAGGAATTGTCATGCCGGAAAAAAGAATATATCCCATGCAGCAGAGTGTTCTTCTGGGACTGAATTATATTATTCCGTCTGACTCTTTGTATAAAATTCAGTTCCGTATAGCCGCGGGCCCTGTGTTATCCCTGTATGACTGGAAGGTGTCCATAGACTGGCAGACAATTGTATCGGGAGGTATCCGGCTGGAATATAAACCTGAATTATACATGAGTTTCCTTTTGGGCCTTTCAAGTACATACTACGTTGATGATGTGCGGAAAATATTGAAGCCCACTCTGGAAGGAGGCTGGAAATGGTAAGATTTTCCTCCAGAACACTTGCTGTTCTCAATTTACTTATACTCATAACCTGCGGTGTTTACTCACAGGATTTTTCTGTTCTCGGCAGCATTGAAGGTAACCAGCTCATAGAATGGGAATCCGTAGAAGGCGCTTCAGGATACCGTGTGGAAGTACGGCGGGACGGCCATGTTTTTATAGACACTATCAGTCCTTCTGAAAAATTGTTCCTGAAACTGGCAGCAGGCACATACGAATACCGCATACATGTTCTGAGTCCATTTGAAAGCCCGGTTTCTGTTTCCGAATGGCACACTCTCCAGGTAAAACGCCATGCCGCGCCTGTTTTTAAACTCAAAGAACCCCTGGTATTCATGGAAGGAGAATCCGGAAATACGGTCCTTGAAGCGGAGCTGCTGAACCTTACGGAACAGCCTTCCTTTTTTCTGGTTCAGGATGAAACCAAAATTGCGCTTAACGGAGAATTCAAAGACGAAAATATCGCACTCTCTGTTCAGCCGGGAAATCTGGGAACAGGAAGCTGGAGTCTGCGGGCTGAGTATTCCAGCGGTCTGAATTACACATTCCCCGGCGCCGTTATAATTGAGCCGAAACGCAGCCCTGAGTTTTTTTCAATTGATCAGCCGGTTATTACCGGCACAGAACCTGTCCTGCTTGAGATATCCGGTCAGAACTTTCATCCGGACATGACTGTAACTTTTACGGGGAACACCGGCAATCTGAAAACTTCCGGACTGAAAGTTATCAATGGAACAACAGCACAGGTTATAGTTTATCCGGCCGCTGCTCAGGAAGGCAGCTACAGTCTAACTCTCACAAACCCCGGAGAAGCCCAAATAAGCTCTGAAACTGTTCTGAGCATTGAACCGGAGAAAAAAACATACACTCCGCAGGACTTCAAAATACAGTTCGGCTGGTCGCCGTATTTTATTTTCAACGGGAAACAAGTTGTATTCAGTCTGATATCCGCTGAAACAGCCGTTGTTTTTCAGTCCGGGTGGGAGGGGCCTTTTCTGAGCGGTCTGGGCGCGGAGATACGTTTTTCCATGTCGCCGGGAATTGATTTTATGCTCTCCGACAGCAACTTTTTTACGCAAACGGATATTTCCCTGCTCTGGCGTCCGCTGACAAAAAAAAGCGCGGCTCCGGTTATTCTTGTGGGTGTGGGGAATTCCATTTCCGAATTAGGGGGGTATTTCAACCGGCCCAACCTGTTCCATATCCGTGCCGGCGCGGCAGTTGAACTGGTAAAGGGAAACAGCTCTTACCGGTTCGGGCTCAACGGCATGGTATTATTCACGGATAAATTTATATTTCCCATGACAACAATAAGTATCCGGAAAAACTTCCGAATCTAGCTTGAATAATTCACCACCATTTCCCGGCTGCCGCCGCACCAGTATGCCGGACCGTAATCAACCGTCAGTTCATCTCCGGGCTGAATGGATTTTACCGCTGTAAAGACAATACGCCAGCGGCCGTCAGACACAAAATGCTCCACTTCGGTGTTTGGATTTATTCCATGATTCACAAACCGCAGAGGACCGCCGGCCAGCCGGGCATCAATTTCCAGGGCTCTGCCGGGAAAACTCACTTTGGGGAATCCCCATGAATAGTCAGAGGAAAATCCGCCGTCTTTCAGAGCCCGGCCCTTCCGGGCAGGTTGAACAATGCCTGTATATTCGCCCACCAGGTTCCCGGCGGGAACGGCATTCAGGCTGAAAAGGCCGCGGCCCAGCAAACCGCCTATTGTCCGCACTTCCAGTTCCGGCAGTTTTTCCGGATTGTCCAGAAATGAAGAATAACGCAAGGCCAGCAGTTCAAATTCATCTTTATTGCGGCGGTAATAAGGGGTTCGGCGGACGTCCCTCTCCCCCAGTCTGAAAGGGACATACTTATTTGCCGAAAGATACTCAATTCCCAGAGACTGAAAAAAGGTTCTGAATCCTTCAGGAGTCATTCCGGCATTTCCAAAAAAATAGTGGCGAAGGGATTTGAACCCCTGACCGATCGGATATGAGCCGATTGCTCTACCAACTGAGCTACGCCACCAAACTGAGCGGTAATGTACCTTAATAAGGCCCCGCATGTCAACGGCAGAGCGGAAAAAGGCCTTATCAGAGAAGTTTCCGGCGGTGAGCTTCGTCCATAATGCGTTTATTCCAGTAATTGTCTGAAAGCCATGCCCTTTTGGTCTGATTATCATCAAAGCGGGCAGCCCGCAGCTGAAGCTCGTTAAACGCCTGACTGACATGACGTGTCTGAACTTCACTGTTAACTTCTTCACTGGACAAAAGAGCCCACAGAGCATACACATAGCGGAAAGGCCGGGGAAAACGCCATCCTTCACTGGAAATCATGCCGGAGAGCCTGTCAACGGCCGGAAGACCTTTGTCCTCCGCGCCGACAAAGGCGGCAAAGGCCTCTATCCATTCACCCAGAATATCCAGCGGCTGTGAAGAGTCGCCCAGCCGCCCTTCTATGGGGAAGAAACCGTCACTCCAGTCTTCCGATTCCCCCTGCACCCTGACCGTTTGTCTCTGGAGCTCCAGCGCCGGAAGAATAAAATTCCCGGCCGCTTCAATATTCCCTTCCAGCCAGGCCGCTTCAGCCAGAAATGCCAGCGCTTCCCTTTGATTGCGGGCGTTCTGAAGAACAGCTTTTCCCTTTTTCTTTCCTTCAGCCAGAAGACAGCGTCCGTACCAGACCTCAAACACATCCGCTTCTCTTTCCAGACCGTAAAAGTCCGCTGTGTCCTTTCCTTCAGAAGCAAGAGAAGCAGCTTCCGGGTAACGCCCCAGTTCCCAGTCAATACGCACCCTGCAGAGTGTCAGCAGCAGCCATATATCCCTGCGGCCGTGCTCATGCGCCAAAATCCGCAGTTCGTCACAATCACGCGAAGAACGGGACAAGTTACCAAATATAAACCGCCCCACAGCCTCCAGAGACGCCGCGCGGAGAACCGCCCATGCCGCGCCGATCTGAGTGCCTATCCGGCGCGCAATTTCAAAGTGTTCAAGCGCGTCCCGGACTCTCCCCGAAGCAAGCAGCGCAAGAGCCAGTTCCTGGTGAGCCAGGGTTTCTCCCTTATGATTGCCCTGTTTCTGAAAAAAGAACAAAGCCTCCTTGGCGGCGCCGGCCGCTTCATCCCACCGGAAAGCCGCATAAAAAAGCCGGGCCTGATTCAGCCGGAAACTGCCGGCAAAATCGCCCCGTTCCACCACTGGCGCAACCACCCCGTCCCTGATCAGAGCATGAATTTCTTCCGGCCCGGCAGTAAGAAGCATGTAGCGCAGCCTGGCCGCGCCCAGAACCTGCCCCAGAGTTTCCCTGTCGTCACCGTTCATTTCGGAATTCATCAGGGGTGCACTTTTCAGGATAACTCCCGCATTTCTGAGCTGTCTGTTGTCCAGCAGTTTCTCCAGCAGACCATGCAAAACCGCAATACCGGACTCGGACGGCCCCCATTTTTCTATGTAGCGGAACAGCCGCAGAGCATCAACAGGCTCTCCATCCTCTAAACGCTTATACATAAAACGGCCGAAAGCCGCAGCGCTGCGTATATTTTCGGAACTGCTTAAGGAAGAAACAACCGAAGCGCCGGGCAAAAACCGGACTCTGCCGTCAGCGTCTTCCCGGATAAATCCCAGATGCATAAGGCTGTCATATCGGGCACACTCTCCAAACACAATTTCGTCTTCAGTACCCAGCCGTTCCGTTAACAGACGGCGGTTGGCAAGTCCTGAAGCGGCGTGAGCCAGAAACAGAATATTCCGGGTTTCAGTGTCCAGAGAATCAACAAGAACCCCGCTGGCATCGCCGCGGATATCCAGTTTTCTTTCGCGGGCAAGAAAGACATGGAACAGTGTGTATAAATCAGATCCGTATTCCATCAAGAGCCGTTCGGTTTTTGCCGGGGAAGGCAGGGCGCGGGTGGAGGCTTTTCCAACAAGTTCCACCCACTCCTCCTTTTCAGGTTTCCGGAAGTCAACAACATACCGGGGCATTTCAAACAGACCTTCTGCCTCCGGCGCACCAAACGGTTCAATATCCCGAATAATAACAAGCCTGAGAAAATCATTATCGTTAAACTCGGCCAAAACGGATTGCAGGCGCTCAGCGGCTTCCGCTTTCGGCTGAAATCCATCCAGAACAATATAGGCCGGCCTGTTCAGTTCTTTCCGGAATTCCAGAAAGGCTTTCAGATAAAGGGCAAATGCCTGAACAAGATCAACCAGCCCCTGGTCCCTGGAACTTCTGCATAATCCGCCCTGACTCGTTTCTTCCAGAAAACCGCGTCCTTCCTGCTCCCACCACTGTTGTTCATCTTCCTGCAGATATTCGGAAACACGGTCTGTAAAGTCTGAAGGACCGAGAAAAACAGTCCGGGTAAACGGTTCCATTGTGCCGGGGGAATCCCTGGAAAAGGTCATAATAAACGGCATGCCGCTGTCATCGGGATAACGCTCCCTGAGAGCTTCAAAGAACGTTTTCCTTTTCCCGGAACGGTGCTGCCCGCGAATAAGAAGAGTCCGCTCATGAAAGGTCTCTGTACTGCCCTTTTCCATTTTTTCAAGCGCTGTTCTGAGGGCAGCCAGACGGTTATGGCGGACCAGCAGCCTGGGAAGACGTTCTTCAAGACGCGGTCCGAGAGTTTTCAGCGCCTCTACCCGGAAAAAGCCCTGCTGCTTAACCGTTTCAAAATAAGCGCGGAAATCACTCTGTACATCCGGAGCCACCCATAAGCCGTTATCCCTGGGTATTTTCAGAATAAGGGAATTGAGAACTTCCCCCTCATCCTTTCCCGCGGTAACAAGAACTGTAAAGCCCAGAAGGTTCTGATGATTCTTCTGCAGAAAACGGTACATGGCCTCAGAGGCTTCAGCCGTCTTTCGGACATTTTCCTCCAGAGAAGAAGAAAAAACATAAACCGGCGCGCCGGACGGGCGGCCGCCGTATTCCCGGCAGATTCGGGTCAGCTCCCGCTCAATTTCCTCAACAAGATAAGCGCGCAGTTTTCTTAATTGATTTTCGTGGTAAATACCGGTATAAATCAGATAGGAATGCATATCAGGTTCCTGGAGGTTTTTCAAACATGTCTTTGATCCTGCTATTTGTGAAAAATCTAATCCTCTCCATAATAACCCGGAATCAGCAATGGATCATATAGTTTTTGAAGGCAGAAAGTACAAAAAAATTGCCTTTAACATTGCAACGGGGGCTCCTTTTCATGAGATCATTAAAAAGATAAACTCTATCGGCTTCCCTGAAAACACCGTGAATGAAGAAGAAATCCGCTATGCCGTTCTGGAACTGATCAATAATTCTCTCAGAGCCCAGCGGCAGCACAAAATTCAGCAGGACATCCGGACAGAGCTGCATCTGGACGGCAGTGAACTGTCAGTCAGCATTACAGACAGAGGCCCGGGCTTTAATGTTGAAATTCTTCCATACAGCCTGGAAACACCTGTTGATGAAATAGATACCAACAGCCGCAGTTTTCAGGCGTACAGGGAAAAAAACCATTACAAACACTTTGGAATGGGACTGCTTATAGCGCGCCGCCAGTTCCCCCGGTTCAAAATTATTTTTTTAAACAGCGAAGGCACGGAAGTGCCCTACACTCCCGGCGGAGTAGCGGGAACCCGTATCGAAATGTCTAAGAGGCTGAACAATGGCTGAACAACGGACCGAATACCGCAAACTCGGTTACGCAAAAGTTTTACTGAACAATCTTCCGGGCTATTTAAGGAATTTAACCGGGGAAGGGTGTAAAGTTGTAACGTTTAGCCCTCTTCCGCAAAAACAAAATGAAACCGTTTCCATGAAAATACTTCCCGATGAAACCAGCGGTCTGGACCCTGTCAGCCTGACGGCAGAACTCTGCTGGGAACTTACTGAAGGGCCTTATTATGAATACGGTTTTCATATTGCGTCTTTTGACACTCCGCCCGGCAGAGAAATCTACAGAAAACTTGTTGGACTCTATGGCCGTTCTTGACGCCGGTTCAGACGGGTGCTATAGTTACAAAAGTAGTTTGTTTCTATCGGCAAGTTTTTTTATTGCCAAGATTTACGCACTGGCAAGGAGACAAAATTGGAACTGAAAGTTAGAAAAAGTGCTGATATTTACATTATTGACGTCAACGGCGAGATGGATCTTTACAACTCCTACAAACTGAAGGAGCTGGTAATGAAGATGCTGGAAAAGAAGATCCAGAAATTTATTATAAACATGGAAAACGTCGAATACATTGATTCCAGCGGTATCGGCGCTCTTATTTATATTTGTTCAACAATCAAGAAACTCAGTCTCAAGCTTCTTATTTCAAACGTGCGCGGCTCTGTTAAAAAAGTTATCGAACTGACAAAGCTCATGGGATACTTTCCCATTGGCGGCAGCGTTGTCGAGTCTGTCAAGCAGCTTCAGGACTAGCGCTTCAATACAGGAGTCCAGAAAAAATGAGTAATGTAAAAAAAATACTGCAGGACGATTCTCACCCGCTGCTGGTAAAAAACGATATGTTTTCCAAGGAATTCCCCAGTGACTTCCGGCAAATCCGTTTTTTTACCCTGATGATTGTCCAGAAAGCTCCGCCGGAAATTAAAGAAATAAACCTGCTGGAACAACAGGTCAGCGAGATTATAAAAAATGCCGTAAAACATGGAAATCATTCCGATCCGAACAAGAAAATCCGTGTCTGGTGGACCTTCACCACCGAAGAAGCCCGTCTGGTTGTTGAAGACGAAGGTGAAGGGTTCCAAAGAATTGACGAGTGGAACCAGTTTAACGTTGAACGGCAGAAATGCCTTCAGAAAGAAGATTATATTAAACTGGCCGATTACGTTTCCTACCGCACGGAAAACAGCGATGAAAATGACGGAGGAAACGCCATGTTTGCCGCTGTTGAATACTGGAACAAAGGCGTTGTTTTCAGCTCCAAGGGCAATGTTGTGGGTGTGGGAAAGAAGTTTCCCTGCAAACGCCCGGGCATAAAAATTTCCTGAGCGGCGGCAGTTCCCTGTAATTTCATAACGGCTCTTCGGCCTTTTCCTCAATAAAACCGCTGATGTTTAACGCCCACTGTTCTATCTGCCAGCGGTTTTCTTCCAGCTTTAAATAAATATGGCCGTACTCCACATTACTATCGTTTTTCAGACGGACCGGAACATCCAGACGCTTACCCTGCCGCAGGGGAAGAGCGTACAGCCATTCTCCGTTCAAGGCCCCATCGCCGAGAGCGCCGCGCATGTCCGCCAATAAGGGCACCCGGACATCGGCCAGAAACATGTCCTCTTCCAGAGCGCCTTCAGAAAGAGCCGTAAACACCGAATCGCAGAACTTCAGAGCGCCGCGCCACTGAGGCTCCGGTCTGTTAAGATCGGCAAGAGGCCCCATCTCTTCCTCTTCAGGAATACGCGTAGAATAATTACCGGCTTCCATAAAATGCAGCCACTGCTCTTCCGAAACATTCTGAGCAAAAAGACCGGCCGGCAGAATAAACAGGCTCAAAAGCAGTCCCGCGCGGGCAGCTTTCCGCGGGCGTCCGGCAGCAGGTCCGGCGGCAGGTCCGGCGTCAGATCCGGCAGCCGGGCGGCAATTATCAGGCATTATTCGAACCCGCTTTCCCGCCGGCTGAAGGCTCCAGCAAATCACCCAGATCGTCCAGTGATATATCCAGGGAACTCTCTGAGGCATCTGAAGCACCGCGGGCCTTCAAAGGAAGGAATTCGTTATTATAGGCCGAAGCCAGACGGAACATATCGTCATCGGCAAGTTCCGGGGGAATACGCACTTCCAGATTATAGCTTTTCTCTCTCATTCCCCGGAGCATAATATTCACCGGGTCTCCTACCGTAACCGCGAAATGAGGACTGAATACCACCAGAAGCGCGGCCACCATAAACAAAGCCGAAAGAAACACCACTATGTTCAGCATGGACTGCTCCACCGCCGAAGGACGCAGATCAAACCACACTGCAATACTGCCGGAAGTAACAAGGGCATAATCTCCCGGCCCGAAATAATTCCTTAAATCCGCCTCGTCGTAGCGGGCATACTTTACGCGCCCGTTTTCCTTCAGAATCAGCACACCGGGAAACGACGCAGCCCAGTCGGAGGCCTGCTCCGGATGCTCTTCCAGAAACGGCACAGCTGAGACACGCCCTTCATCCAGCAGAAACTCACCGCTGCGTATATCCCATAACGAAAAGACCATACCCGCCCCCGTCGCGGTAAAAATAAGCGCCGCTGCCGCAATGGTAATAACACGGACACTGTGACGCTGAACCATGGCGGATTCGGCAAAACGGATTCTTTTAACAACTTTCAGCAGCCGCAGCAGGCGCAGAACACGGGCCATCCGTATAACCTTTACTACTTTCAGAACACCCAGAAGGCCGGCGGCAGAAGCAAATGATGTACCTGCCAGACAGGCCAGGAAAGCAGGCCCCGAAGTAAAAATCAGCAGCGGAACAGAAGCCGCAAAATCAATCCAGCCTTTTTCACGTCCCAGATACCGCCCCAGGGAACGGCGCGTAAGAGCATCCCAGAGCCGGATAAGAAACTCCAGGGTAAAAAAGACATCAAATGCGAAACCCGAAATAAGCAAAATCCGGCGGACAGCCCAGGAAGCTCCGGCCAGCACAAGCGCGTCTTCAGCAAATGTCTGAACAAGAACCAGAACAACCGCAACGGTTACCATTCCTTCCAGAAAGTTCCGAAAGCTTCCTTTCCCCTGCATATCTGCTGTCTCTGTTTTAAACTTGTTATTATCCATTCCGCTACCAACCATTCTCTGAAGCTATGCCGTGAAGTTCTACCAGTAAATCCAAATCGAAACCATAGTACTTGTAATTCTTCCGGGCAACGCTGAACCAGCTCTTGTCAGAAGATTCCGCGCCCCTGTCCACCTTCATGCCGTGCTTAAGAGTCTGACAGCGCTGGGAAAAAACAGCAGCCAGACGCGCCGTAGACTCCACATAGGGGTTTTCCTGAAAAGACAGGGAACTGTTCACTCCAGCCTTTACTATTGCTTCAGGCATGTAGTTCAGCAGCCGGGCGGCTTCTTTGACCACCTTGGCGGCAAAAGCCGGAGAAACCAGTATTCCGCCGTCTCCGGAATAGTAACGAACCACCGGACGTATCAGAATGGTGGCCTTTACCAGGTCGGTTATCTCGTTAGTGCTCACCTTCAGACGCTGAACCTTGCGCAGCTCAAAATTAATGTACTTCTGCCGCTCATAAATTTTTTCCATGTAGCGGTCGACAAGTCCGGTTCCGACACCCAGCAGAGGGCCGCCCATTTCCCGGCGGGAAGCCGGCTTTTCCGCAATGATTTTCAGAAACTCATCCATCTGTTTAACAACAGCCGCAGGCGAAGCGGTTTTATGGACAAAGTGCTGGACAAAAGAAAACTGAACATGCTTTTCCAGCACAGTCCGGCTTAAAACTTCCAGAGCGGAACTGGTTCTCAGGGAAAGATCGGCTAAAAGCAGAAACATAATGTCTTTCCAGGACTGCCCCGGAAAAAACGCCGCGGACGAGAGCGTCGGATACAAAGCCGGCGCGTTCATTTCCAGAAACTGTCTTAACTGCGTCTCCTTCTGAAGAGGTGAAAGCCCTGCCAATGCCGGATTATCCCACAATCTCTGCATAAATAATGCTGCTTTTTCCTGTTTTTTTGTCTGTTCACCGCTCATATTGTCCTGCTTTCGCATTTTTCTATTTGGCAAATTGTTATTCCATGTCATGATAACAGGTAGATGCCTTCTGTTGCACGGCTTTTTTTAAAACTTACGTCTTTTCTCTTTTCAGCAAAGGGCGGCCGGCCTCTGGCTGTACTGGCGTTTATCTCTGCCGCGCTGCTGCCGCTGCCGGCGGCCGCCGGGGAAGCATCACCCTACCTTTTTGACTTTAACCTGGGCGACAATGAGATAAATCTTCACTGGGAAGGCTACTGGAGAGTAACCTTCACCGCCGGCGGCGGGTTTGGAAAAATAACGAATCAAACAGCTTTTCCGGGACTGAGCCGCGGCACCCGCTTCTTTCAGGAACCGGATCTGACACTCACCCTCTGGCTTGACGACCGGTGGTTTCTGGAAACAACCTTTCTGGAAGATTTCAAACACAATACATACCGGGCGGGATACAGGGGCAGGGAAGGCGAATTCGTGCAGAAGGCGGTTATTGGTAATGCCGGAATAAACGCGGTACCGCGCGCCGGTGTTCCGGTTCCGTCGCCCCGTTCCAACACTCCGGGCATAACAACCCGTTTTGCTTCCGAACGCTCCGAGCACAGCCTGATGCTGCGCTATGACGCGGCCGAAGCCCGGAAGAAAACATTTCTGGGCCCCTACGAAGTAAACACACAGGACATTCCGCTGTCCCGCTTTGCGGAAGGCCGCTATTTTATTTTACCGGACACCGGCGTGTCATCTCTCCGGGTTTTTCTGGAAAGCACCAATGGAACAGTTACAGGAACCGATGAACGGGGAGATATACACAAATTCCGCGAAGCGGAACCTGCCGAATATTTTGCAGACGAAACCAACGGTCTGCTGATACTCCGGGAAGCGGCCGTAAGCCGGGTTGCGGTTTACTACACGGTGGGAGGCACCGCTGTAGGAGACAGTTCCCTGGGATTAAATTTTATTGTTCCGGCTTCAGATCCGGCAAATGGAAATTATTCTCCGGACCTTGCCGCCTGGGGAGGCGTTCCCGGCAACCTGCTTGACTTTGCATGGAGCGAGACCAATCCCTACTCCGCCGCACCCGCGCCCGAAAATACATTCGCCCATACATCCCGGATATCCCTGCCGGCCGGAGACGCGCTTCTTCTGTATAATCCCGGGCATTTTTCACCCTTTGAACGCCAGAACGTTTACAAATCATCCCTTTCCATACCGGAAGAAACATGGCGTGTCCGTACACTCATTCAGGATAAAGGCAAACTGTATCCTGCTGCATCAGAACCGCTCTACATTACAGCCGCGGACAGTACAGACAATACCATAACAATTTACGCTTCCCCCGGTTCCGCTGAATATTTAAGACGTCCGGACAACCGTTATCCCTTTGCGGTATCTTATCCTGAAATATATGGAACCGGCCGCGAACAGGCCGACGAACATATCTCATCCAAACTGGTACTGGCCATACGCTCCTCCAACCCCGGCTACAATCTGGAATCCGGGACGGCACCCGGCTCTGTAACGGTTAAAGTTAACGGCATAACCGACAATACCGTTACGGTTACAAAAAGCGGGCAGCTCCAGTTCCGCCAGACAATAAACGCCAATGACTGGATAGAAGTTATCTACCGGACGGAAAGTTTAAATTTAGACGGCGGCGATCTTTTTATCTACCAGGGAAACCAGTTCCGCTTTACCCCCGCCCTTACCTGGGAAACAGCCGAATCTGTCCGCTGGAATATCAGCGGACAGAAGTCTCTGGAAGAGTACGGACAAAGTCCCGGCAGCATTCAAATGGCTTCCACACTCAACTGGCAGAAAGAAAAACTGAAACTGGGCTGGAGAGGTGAAGGTATTCTGAGCACACCGGACACCACAGGAACATACCGGCTTTTCGGCATGGAGAAAAACGGCCTGGGACTGGTCTTTTTTCAAAACACGGCAGTGGGTTCGCCCTCATCGGCAGCCGGCATACCCCAGCCGCCCTCCGGACCTCTGACCGGTTCCCGCAGCCCGGCCGCTCAGTACAGCTATATCTCCACCGGAATACTGGGAAGTCAAATTCTTCAGAACTACCTCTGGCCGGGGGCCTCGGCCACCGGCGAAGACGCTCCGGCACTGGCCGCCAGACTTCCAGGCGATCCGGTTTACGGCGATATTATGGAGATTCGTTTCAGCCTGCTGGACGCTTCCGGCCAGCATGAGTGGACCTCCGGCGATTTTCTCTCTGATACGCAGGGCCCCATAAACCTTTCCGCGTACTCCTCCATGGAGCTGCCCCTGAAATTCCTGGACGACCACGGCTCCCATTCCCTGGGAAGCGCCCCTCCCCGCGTTATCATCCAGGCCGGGGAAATAGGTGAATCTGAAGATTTTCATCAGGACGGTACGGTTAACAGCCCTGACCCGGGTGCCCTGGCACAATGGGATGGGGATATTTCAGCCGATATTGCAGCCGGCATAGCCGCGGCCTGGAACAATCCCGGCACATGGCAAACCCTTACACTGAACTTCACTCCGGCCCAGAAGGCCAGACTCACCAGCGTCCGTTCCTTCCGCGTTATTATGGAAAACGATACAGGCTCTGATATGTCCGGGCGTGTTATTATGGGCGCCCCCCGTCTGGCCGGCAGCCCCTTCCGCACGGAAATACGTCAGCCAGACAACAGTCCGGCACCCGGAGAAGATATTACAGGCGAAGAAATCCCGGAAACAGGGCTGGCCACGGCCTTCCCGGAAACATCCGAACTTTTCCACAGCGGCGGCAGCGGCAACAAGGCCCTGCGCATCCGCTGGGGCAGCGACGTAAGCGGCGGCGCCGGAATTTCACCGCTCAACCGCTGGGAGGCGGTATCCTGGTTTGAAGGCGTACCGCTCGACGCCTACCGCACAATGGTGTTCTACGTTAAAGCCTCGGCCTCTCAGGCAGGGCATCCCCTAACAGCCCGAATTACAGACTCCGAAAACCGGGGTATTACCGTCAACTGGAGCCCCGCGGATACCGCCTGGGACCGTATTACCATTGATATCAGCAGTCAAAGCGCCCAGTCGGCAAACGGCGCCGCCGTACATTCGGTGAGCATAGACAGTCTTACGGAAAAACTGAGCCGTTTCCTGCTGAGCGGTACAGACGCGTCCGGCAGTTCCAACGGTGTGCAGTCCGGCACCGTCTATCTGGATGAAATTCATTTCCGGGATCCGGCCTATTCCATTGCCGGAGCAATGGAAGTAAACGCGCGCTGGGAGTACCCGCAGGAAGTTCTCCGGCAGGGCAATTTCCCTGTTCTGGGAAACATTACCCTGGAAGGACGCAGCGGTGTTTCAGGAGGCAGGGTTCTCTCCGGACTTAACCGTTCCAGCACGGCCGTCACCGGAGACTTTACAGCCGGGGCAGATGTTCTGGGGGCCCGGCTGGGCACACGGTGGCAGGTCAGCCATGAAAAAGCTGAAACAGCCTGGTCGGGAAGCCACACACTGAGAATTCCGGCTAAGTCTTTTCCCTTCTGGGCGGAAGACGCCTACTCCCAGAATGTATCCGGCAGCGCTGCTACTTTTTCCCGGCGCAGCACATTAAACCTTTCCCTTGCTCCGGGAAATATCCGTTTCGATGCCAAGTCGCTGCACGACGGCACAGCTCTGGTGCAGAAATGGGAAGGCCGAACCTCGTGGCAGGGCCCCTGGTGGCAGGCCGGTCTGAATGCGGTCTACACCCTGGAAACCCGCGATGATCCGCCTGAAAAAACCGACTACTTCTCCGGATGGATTCTCCGCTACGCCTATGTGGCGCCTTCCAGGGCAGCGGTTTACAGCCACAGCGCCGCGCACAGCATGAATATTCTGGGAAAATGGGGACCGGTATCCCTGCTCTGGAAACCGCAGCTGAACATGGCAAGGCAGCGTTACCCCTCGTGGAACCAGGAAAACCGCTGGCAGGGCACACTCTCGGTTCCCGTTAATATGGACGGCTGGAAATTAAACGCGCAGTACTACCGCGGCATGCGGCAGTTACTGGAAATACCCTCCGGCAGCAGCGGAAGTTTTCTGGACTCCTGGAGCATGTTTCATAACAACCTGGGCCGGCAGCTGCCCTTCTTTTCCTACATGCCCTTCCGGGAGCTGATGGGCGCTTCAGACGCCGCAACCTTCAGCCGGCTGACCGATGGACAGGATCAGACTGATTACACAGCCCGATTTTCTCTGGAAGCGTCCCGCAGCAGCAGTACCCCTCTTATACAGCTTCTGCTGCCTTCTTCAGCCCGGTTTTCCATGGAACGCAGCTACCAGCGTAAAAACAGTACTGTCGGCTGGCAAAACACCTGGCGCGGCTCCCTTGTATTCAGCTCCGCCAATCTCTTCGGCCGATTTGGGTATTACTCCTTTATTCCCTGGTACAACAACGACCAGTTCGACTCTCTGCTGCAAATCACCCTGAAAGATTTAAACAGCCCGAATGCCCCTGCACTGAACAAAATAACAGCCCAGACAAACTGGATATTTACGGGAAACCGCAGCAGCCGGATGTTTTTTGACTACCGCCTGGAGTGGGACTGGAGTTCCGAAAAAAGAAACACCCTCCAGGAAGGCCGCCTGGAATACCAGTGGCGTTCAGAGAGCAGGGACAAACTGCATCTGCCTCTTATCAAAAGAGTTATTCTGCGTCAGCATTATCTGGCACACGCCGAACGGTTCAGCATACAGGGCAGCCACCCATGGAAAGATGCGCCTGAATCCTCAAAAAGCAATACAGGCTTTCTTGTCCGGCACGAAACTTCCTGGGTATTCCAGAATGCCGGTCATCTGAAAGGCTGGCTGGCTTTGGGGCTGGGAACCCGGAATGCCGTACTCACTAACGGCTGGGAACTGGGCCTGGAAGCCGAGATACGGTTTTAAGGCTGCGCGGCCTCGTGCAGTGCAGCCACGTGAAACCCGGCCTTGTGCGGCGCGGCCTTGTGAAACTCGGCCCGTACGGCGCGGCCACGTGCAATGCAACCCCGGGCAGCGGAATGAGCCCCCCCTGCCCGGATAAAAACGGCCATACCCGCCCTCACGCAGCGCACTGCCGGCACCCAGCACCCCGCCCTCACCCAGCACCCTTTACATCCCGGCCCCGCCAGCTGAACGCGCCCCTTTCCCCATAAACCCGCCCTTACGCAATCAGCAGGTGCCCTTACATGCGCCCCTCCGGCACTCAGCGCCCCATGCGGCGCGGCCCTTCCCCCCATATCCAGTTAGGCACACCTATTCCACAAACCTCCAAACATGCTACTATGGAAAAAAAATCAAGAGGGAAAAATGAACATATCATCCACGCTTATACAGCAATTCCAAAAAAAATATCTCGACAACCCCGTAAACCAGGCCGTGGCCGGAGCCATTGCCCGCGTAGGACTTCCTGAAGCATCGTTTAACAACCAGACCCTGCGCACACATAACTTTTACTTTTCCAACGAAACAAAACGCGGTGAAATAACTGCACAGAAATCCAGCGGCCGCTGCTGGATATTCGCGGCCCGTGTCAAAACCATGGAGCAGCTGAATCTGGAAACATTTGAGTTCTCTCAAAATCATACACTCTTCTGGGACAAGCTGGAAAAGTCCAACTATTTTCTGGAAAGCATACTGGAAACCCTTGATGAACCCCTGCAGGGACGGCTGGTCAGCCACCTGCTGGATGCTCCGGTAGGCGACGGCGGACAGTGGGACATGTTTTCCGGCCTGCTGGAAAAATACGGCGCGGTACCCAAAGACGTTATGCCCGAAACATTTCACTCCTCCAATACAAAAGATCTGGTAAAACTGCTTACCCGCTGGCTGCGCAAATACGCCCATCTGCTCAGAACCGGACACGAAAACGGGAAAAGCATGGCGGAACTGAGAACCATGAAAGAAGCATATCTGTCCGACATCTACGCGCTGCTGGTGAAATGTCTGGGAGAAGTTCCCGAAAAGTTCAACTTTGAATACAAAGACAAAGACAAACAATTCCACAAAGTCGAAAACCTTACCCCGCAGGAATTCTTCAAAAAATACGTCGGCTGGAACCTGAAAGAGAAAATCAGTCTGATCAACGCTCCCACGGCCGACAAACCTTACGGCAGAGCCTACACCGTTAAATATCTGGGAACCGTCAAGGAAGCACCGCCCATCTGCTATGTTAATGTCCCCATGGACGTACTGAAGAACGCTGCCGTAAAGTCCCTCCTGGCCGGAGAACCGGTATGGTTCGGCTGCGATGTCAGCCAGTCTTCCGAGCGGAAAAACGGCATACTGGATCTGGACGTTTACAATTACATATTAACCGCCGGCCAAAGCGCGCCCTTTACCAAAGCCGAACGCCTGGACTACGGCGAAAGCAGACTCACCCACGCAATGGTGTTTACCGGAGTGGATCTTGACTCCCACAACCGGCCCATAAAATGGCAGGTGGAAAATTCCTGGGGAGAAGAACCCGGTAAAAAAGGCATCTTTTCCATGACCGACGCCTGGTTTGATGAATACACCTACCAGATAATGGTAGAAAAAAAATACGTCGAGGCCGAATGGCTCAAAGCCCTTGACCAGCCTCTTGTTGAACTGGAACCCTGGGATCCCATGGGCGCGCTGGCCTGAGAAGAAAACCGGCCTGATAAAAAAACATCCTGATAAGGGAGCAGTAAAATGACTGAGAAACTCACCCCCGAAACACGGAAGAAACTCGGCGGAACTTACATACAGCTGACCGGCGGCGTAACGCATTACCAGCTCTCCGGCCCGGAAACAGCACCCGCCGTTGTACTGGTTCACGGAAACGCCGCGCCGATGATCAGCTGGGACAACAACGTCAAAGCGCTCACCGAAGCCGGATTCCGCGTACTCCGCTACGACATCTTCGGCCACGGCTTCTCCGACCGGCCCAATCTGAAAGTCTATAACCAGGAGCTGTACATCAGACAGCTCGGCGAACTGACCGAAGCCCTGAAAATACAAACGCCCTTCCACCTGGCAGGCACATCCCAGGGCGGAGCAATATGCGCCGCTTTCGCCGCCGAGTTTCCCCAAAAAGTTAAAAAAATTGCGCTGCTTGCTCCGCTTTATGACGACTTTTCCGGAAAGAAAACAGTCAAAATAATGCAGGGCCCTTTCGGGAAACTGCTTATAAACATGGTCAGTCCCCCAAAAGCCGCCGACCCTTCCCGTGTTCTGTATTCCGGCAAACTCAAAGAAGAACTGCTGGAAAAAATTATGCCGCAGTTTCACTATAAAGGCAAAAAAAGAGCCGTTCTGGCCAACCTGCGCGGCAACTTCACCGACCTTCTACCCGTCTATCAGAAACTGGCAACACACAAAATACCCATACTTCTGACATGGGGAGAAAACGACCGCTCAATCCCCCGGGAATCCATGGAAAGGCTCAGCCGCTTAAGCTCACCTCTGGACTACCACATCATACCTCTGGCCTCTCATCTGGCCCACTATGAATTCCCCGAAATAATAAATCCTCTCCTCACAGAGTTTTTCAAACAGTAAACGGAAGCACTTTGGGCGGCCCTTGCCCTTGGGCGGACCCGGCCGGGCCGGGCTATCCATTCCAATGGCTCATGCCCGCTGCCTTTTCCGGCTTGCGCTGCTCCGCCGGGCAGCGGGCGCCATTTCCATTTCTATCCCTTCCGCGTTCGGCAAGCCGTATTTTCTGCGCGTTAGAGGCCGCACAACTCTCAGCAAAAGCAGTCTTTCTGCCTCAAAACAGCCATTTCTGCCAATTTCAGGCGGAATATTCCCATTTTCACTCATTGTCAACTTTACACCTGGGAGTACTTTTCCTAATAATAAACAATGGAAATAAACCTGATTTAATTTTTACCCCACAGTTTTGACAATATTTTCATTATACAAAAGGAGAATGAATTATGAAAAAAACCTTTCTCGTCTTACTGATCGCGGCCGCTCTGGTTGGACAGCTGTCCGCCGGCGGCGGTTCTGAAGAAGTGGTTGAACAGGCCGCCGGGGCAACCTTCGAAGGCCTTATGAACATCGACCGCTCCGGCTGGGAAATCGGCTCCAAGGGCGGCAGCTTCGTTATGAGCACTCTCGGCGATCCGAAGTCTTTCAATCTGACAGTTGCGGCCGAAACATCTACCACCGACGTAATGTACCGGGTCTACAGCCCCCTGATCCGCCGGAATCAGCTCACCATGGAGTGGGAACCCGCTGTAGCCGAAAGCTACCAGATGTCGGATGATGAACTGACCCTTACCGTTAAAGTACGCAAGGGCATGAAATGGTCTGACGGCGACGACCTGACCGCTGAAGACTTTGTATTCACCGTTAACCAGCTCGACCTCCGGGAAGACGTGGCCTCCAACTCCCGGGACGGTCTGATGGTTGACGGCCAGCCGATCAAAGTCAGCCTGGTCGACAAATACACCCTTACCATCTCCACTCCTTCAATCTGGGCCGGCATCTATGAAATTGCCAATATCTACCCTGCTCCAATGCACATCTTCGCCGACGTAATCGGCTGGGATGAATCCAAAGGCTACGACTACGAGTGGGAATGGGGAACCAAAACCGACGACGAGGGAAAAAGCTATAAGGCGGTAATAGAAAAGAAACCTGCCGGTGTTAACTATGCCGCCATCAACTCCTTCTGGGGCGTGGATGTTGATGTTACAAAAGTAGTTGGAAACGGGCCTTTCACCATTGCAGAGTACCTTCCCGCCCAGAAAATTGTGTTCGCAAAAAACAAGAATTACTGGGAAAAAGATGAGAAGGGACATGCCCTTCCTTATCTGGACGAAGTTGTTTTCCTTATTGTTGAAGATCAGGATACCGCACTGGCCAAATTCCAGGCCGGCGAACTGGACGCCCTGGGTCTCCGCGGCGAAGATTACGCGGTTCTTATTGACGGCAAGGAAGCCGGCGGTTACCAGATGTACTCCATCGGCCCCTCTTCGTCTACCGAGTTCATCACCATGAACCAGAACTTTGATACCGTGCCCGAACCCATCGTTACCTGGACCAACAACCTGGCATTCCGCGAGGCGCTGGCCCATCTGGTAGACCGCCAGACCATTATCAACAACGTTGCCTACGGCTTTGGATATCCCCAGTACACATTCGTTCCCCGGTTCAGCCCGTTCTACTGGGAAGGCGCCGATGACGAAGCCCTCAAGTTCGACCCCGAAGCCGCCAAGGCCAAACTGGACAGTATTGGATACATCGACCGTGACGGCGACGGCTGGCGGGAAGATCCCGACGGCAACAAAATTACCCTGCGCATGACAACAAACTCCGGCAACACTGTCCGTGAGTCCATCGGCGAAATTTTCTCCCAGGAAGCCCGGGCTGTCGGTATTGAAGTAAACTTCCAGCCTGAAGACTTCAACACCATGGTAGGCAAGCTGCTCTCCGGTAACGACTGGGACATTATCCTCATAGGCTTAACCGGCTCCATCGATCCCATCGACGGTTCCAACGTTTATCAGTCCAGCGGAAACCTGCACATGATCCAGCCCAACCAGCCCTCTCCGGTACGGGAATGGGAAGCCGCTGCCGATAAAGCCTTTATCGCGGCCAACGCAACCACTGATGAAGCAGAACGGCGGGCAGGCTGGGTGGAACTCCAGAAAATATGGATGAACAACCTTCCCTGGATTTACACCTTTAATTCCGCCCTGATGGGTGCTTACAGTACCGAATTCGGTAATATCAAGCCCCAGCCGGTCAGCTATTATGGAGTAGGTAACTGTCTCTCACGTATCTACCTCAAGTAACTTTTGCCATTTGAAGGGGGCTCCCCGGGGGGAGCCTCCTTTCCTGCTGTATCTACTAGTCCTTTATGAAAAAGAAACAAATACTGTTTTACGCCAGTTTCCTGGCGGATCTGACATTCCTTCTTCTACTTGTCCTTGCTTCGGGCTGGCACTGGCTTTTGGCCCTGACTGTTGTTGAAGCCCTTATGGGACTGGCGCGCATGTCCCGGAGAAATCCCGTTCTGTTCCGTTTCGTCCTGCGCCGGCTTCTGCACATGCTGCCCATCCTCTTTGCGGTTATCGCTCTGGGTTTTCTGCTCATGCAGCTGGCTCCCGGGGATATATTTACACAGATGGTCCTTAATCCCGACATTTCGGAAGAAGACCTGGAACGTTACCGGGCGGCCTTTAAGCTGGACAAGCCCTGGTATGTGCAGTTCTTTTCCTATTTGTGGAACATTCTGCACGGAGATTTCGGCTTTTCCATTGTGTATAAAATTCCGGCTTTCAGCCTTATCAGCCAGCGGGCCCTGAACACCCTTATCCTCTCACTGGCCACGGTGCTTTGCGCCTGGGGATTCTCCATCCCGGCAGGTATATACGCGGCCCGGAGGCAGTACAGCTTTGGAGACCAGGCCATATCGGTTTTCGCCTTCTTCGGTCTGGCCATTCCCAACTTTTTCCTGGCCTTCCTGCTTATTTTTCTTGTTTCGAAGACCGGTAACTGGCTGCCCCTCGGCGGTATGCACGCGGTGAATGTGGGAGACATGAACATATTTCAGCGTTTTGGCGACCTGCTGCTCCACATGATCATACCAGTATTCGTTCTGGCCACATCGGCCACCGCAAGTCTGACCCGCATTATGAGGGCCAACATGCTCGACACCTTGAGCCAGCAGTACATTACAACTGCCCGGGCCAAGGGACTTTCCGAGCACACCGTTGTGTATAAGCACGCGCTGCGCAACGCCATCAACCCAATGATTTCCATTTTCGGATTACAATTCGGAGCCATTCTGGGCGGCGCCGCCCTGGTAGAGCAGGTTACAGCCTGGCCGGGCCTGGGTAAGCTAATGCTCGCCGCCCTGCTTTCTCAGGACACCTTCCTTATTACCGGAAGTTTCTTCTACGGCACCATCCTTCTGGTAGTAGGCAACCTCATTGCCGACATACTGCTGGCGGTGGTGGATCCCCGGATAAGGATTAACTGACATGGCTGAAGCAGTAAAAACATCCAATAAAGAACGGCTGATCGATACCCTGGCCGAAGACAGGGAAACCCTGCGGGACGTTGTAAAACGCCGCTTCCGGAAGCATACCCTGGGCAAGATAGGGCTGGGAATACTCGCCGTGCTGTATTTTATGGCTTTATTTGCCGATATCCTTTCGCCGTATACCATGGCATGGACCAACAAAGCAAAGTCCTACCACCCGCCTTCCAAAGTGTACTTTACCTATAAAGACGCCGCGGGAAAGAAACGTCTGCGGCTTTGGGCCTATGAACAGTACAACGTAAACGTTGCTCTGAAAAAGTACGGCGTTATTCCACCTTATTCCATGCGGATTATCAGCCTGGGAACAGCCCCGGGCAGACCGGAACTCAGGGTTGTCTCCACGCAGAAGGCCAGGGGGGCCCGACAAAGCGAATTGCTGCGGGCAACGGCCAGCTTCTTCCAGATTGCTCCCGGTGAGGCGGCCTACAAGGAGCTGAAACGTGCCGTTTCCGAGGTGGAAGCCGCTCCTGATCCTGACGAGCGCCGTCACCTCATACTCGGAGAACGGGAATATGACGGACACACCGTCCCAATGGAAGTAATAATAGCAAAGGGTAACCGCAACTTCCTCTCTTTCTTCCATAAAGGAGTTCCTTACCGCTTTCTGAATCTCTTTAATGCCCAAACCCACTTTTTCGGAAGTGAAACCGGCGGCTTTTTTATGTGGGGCGCTGACAGGCTGGGACGGGATATGGTGTCCCGCCTGCTCCACGGCAGCCGGGTTTCTTTAACTGTGGGACTGGTGGGAGCCGCCATTTCCCTGGTGATCGGCATGATTATGGGCGGTCTGGCCGGCTACTTCGGCGGTCTGACCGACACCCTCATTATGCGCTTCAGCGAAATTATGTACTCCATACCCAGCCTCTATTTACTCTTCGCCCTGCGTTCAGCCCTGCCCTCGGGCATGCCGTCCACCCAGGTGTACCTGCTTATTGTCGCCATCCTCTCCTTCATCGGCTGGGCCAGCCTGTCCCGGGTTATCCGGGGACAGGTACTGTCGCTGAAGAATAAAGATTTCGTTATGTCGGCAAGAACCATGGGTCTGAGCCACCGCAAGATCATTTTCCGGCACATCCTGCCGAATACCATGAGCTTCACCATAATCAATACAACGCTCTCCATTCCGGGCTACATACTGGGTGAAAGCGCTTTGAGCCTGCTGGGACTGGGTATTACCGAACCCCAGTCGAGCTGGGGCAATATGCTGTCGGTAGCCCGGAACTACCGGGTGGTGCAGGACTTCCCCTGGATACTCACTCCGGGTATTGCAATTTTCGTGGCTATCATGGCCTGGAACTTCTTCGGCGACGGAATCCGCGACGCGCTGGATCCCAAGAGTAAGCATTAGGAGCTGTGATGGAAAATCTGTTAGAAGTAAAGGGTCTGAGAACCCATTTTCATATGCATAAACACCTTGTCCGGGCCGTCGACGGCCTGGACTTCCACCTCGACAAGGGCGAAACCCTCGGCATTGTCGGTGAGTCGGGCTGCGGCAAGTCTCAAACAGCCATGTCGGTACTGCGGCTGGTTCCCGAACCTCCGGGCAAAATTGAAGCCGGAGAGGTTCTCTTCAACGGCCAGGATCTCCTGAAGCTGCCGGATGAAGCTATGCGGAAAGTCCGCGGAAACCGTATATCCATGATCTTCCAGGAGCCCATGACCAGTCTGAATCCGGTCTACACTGTGGGCGATCAAATCTCCGAGGTTCTCATTCTTCACCGCGGCATGAGCAAGGACGAAGCCCTGGAGGAAAGCCGGCGGCTGCTGGAGTCGGTGGGTATTCCCGCTCCGGAAGAACGGGTCTACGAATACCCCTTCCAGCTTTCCGGCGGCCTGAGACAGCGTGTAATGATAGCAATGGCCATGGCATGCAATCCATCCATTCTCATTGCCGATGAACCCACTACCGCTTTGGATGTTACCATCCAGGCCCAGATTCTCCGGGTAATGCAGCAGCTTAAAGACAGCCATGATATGAGCATTATGTTCATTACCCACGACATGGCCGTTATTGCCGGATTTGCCGAAAGGGTAATGGTAATGTACGCCGGAGTGGCGGTAGAAACAGCCCCGGTGAAGGAAATATTCCAAAACAGCCTGCATCCTTACACCCTGGGTCTGCTTTCCTCCGTGCCCAAACTCGGTGAACACAAGGGAGCACCCGGTAAACGCAGGCTGCTCAGTACCATTCCCGGAACCCTGCCGGATCCCAAAAACTTTCCTTCAGGCTGCCGCTTTGCCGACCGCTGTGTAAAAGCCATGAGCAAATGCCGGGAAGCGGAACCGGCCCTCAAGGAAGTGAGTCCCGGACACAGCGTCCGCTGTTTTCTGGCGCACAATGAAGTTATGAAGAACAAACAATCCGGAGGCAGCAATGAGTAGCGAAGTTCTTCTGGATATCCGGAATTTAACCAAAACCTTCGATGTAAAAGCTTCGGCTTTTTCCAACAAAAAACTCAAACTTAAGGCCGTAGACAATGTGTCTCTAAAAATCCGTGCCGGCGAAACTCTCGGCCTGGTTGGTGAGTCCGGATGCGGCAAAACAACTCTCGGCCGCTGCCTGCTCAAGCTTTACGATGTAGATGACGGCCGGGTATTTCTCCGGCCCGACCCGGAAACCCGGGATACTGTTCTGGCTCTGGATGCCGAACGCCGTCTGGTCGAAGAGCAAGCGGCGGCTCTGGAACCCGGCCGGGCCGCCAAAGCCGAGCGGAAAAAACTCCAACGCCGCATCAGTACATTAAAAGCTGAAGCCGACAGTCTGGCGGCCGAAACCGACATTCTGTCCATGGAGCCGGCCACTCTAAAAAAGAACCGCCGCCACTTGCAGATGATCTTCCAGGATCCATGGGCCTCCCTGAATCCCCGGATGCTGGTTAAAGACATTATCAGTGAAGGCCCGCGGGAATTCGGCCTGCTGCCCCCCTCAGAAATGGACAACATGGTATCCAGGCTTCTGGATCAGGCGGGCCTGCCCCAGGCCGCGGCCTCGCGCTACCCCCACGAATTTTCCGGCGGCCAGCGGCAGCGTATCGGCATTGCCCGGGCGCTGGCTTTAAATCCCTCGCTGATTGTCTGCGATGAGCCGGTTTCAGCCCTGGACGTGTCCATTCAGGCTCAGGTTCTGAACCTTCTTATTGAACTGCAGGACGAGTACAATCTTACATACGTGTTTATTGCCCACGATCTGAGCGTGGTGCAGTACATCTCCGACCGGGTAACCGTTATGTACCTGGGCCGGGTAGCCGAACAGGCCCCGGGCCGGAAACTCTACGAGACCCCCCGCCACCCGTACACGGTATCCCTGCTGGGTTCAGTTCCAATTGCCGATCCGGATAAACCGCTGGCCGGCACCATACTCGAAGGAGATGTACCCAGTCCGGTAAATCCGCCCTCAGGCTGCACCTTCCACCCCCGTTGTCCCCGGGCTGCCGACATCTGCTCTCAAAAAATCCCGCTGCTGGAAGAGATGGCCGATGAGCATATGGCTGCCTGTCATAATCCGGAACCCGTTACACAAGGCTAGGACATGCGCGTTACCGCGGGCCTGACGTCCCGCCGCCCGAGGCGTCTGAATAAAAATCTTCTGGTATTGGAAACTCCGGCCTGGGTAAGAATTGTTTACGGCAGCATTGCGGTTCTTATTATTACAGCAGCCCTGATCACCGGTAATTTCCCCGAAGATCTCCAGGGCGGCCGCCTGAGCGGAACCATGCTGCTGGCCGCATTCGCGGCTGCAGCGGCATGGAAGGCCGCCTCCGACCGGCGCCTGGAATTCGAGCTGCCGGCAGATTCACCAGAAGTTACGCGGCCGCCCCTCAGTGCCGGGACCGCCCCGCCGGTAAAGATGGAAATACAACCTGAAATACGGGAAAGTCTGCTTATCTTCGGAGTTCGTATCAGCAGCCGGAGGATAGGAGCTCTTGCCGATGCCCGTGCGCTGCGCCTGATAAGCCTGCCCCTGGGGCCCGGCCGCCGCTCCGGCGGCTCAGCCCGGCGCGTCATTTGCAAGCTGAGCCTGGTGGGAAAGGGTTTCGATATCTACATTGAAGAAAGCTCCAGTCACAACCATCTGCTTGTTAAAGCCGGAGAGCTGGGAGCCATGCTGGAACTTCCTGTTATAGATGCAGGGAATACGGCCCGGCCGCAGTTTCTCCAATGAACAGATACAATGGACAGCTGTCTTCTACTGGTTCATCCTTAAAAATATCCTGAAGCTCAAGCTCAAAATCACCTTGAACAGAATCTCCAATCTTCAGCCCGTTTTGAGAGGATACAGGCAGATTCATATTCAGCAGAAAAGGCATGGGCGTATCTTTCTGTACAGCAATCAGACTTGCCGGTAAAACAGCTGAATTCCCATCGCCAACTGACGCTAAGCTGGGCAGTTGAATACTGAAGCGTCCTTTAACAGTGCCGGAGGATATGGATAAATTGATGTTTTCTGCTTTAGAAACAGACTGATAAGAGGAGAATCAACATAAAAAGTATATGGAATTTTAAGGCATTCCGCACAATTTTTTACTCCTGAAAAGCAGGCGCATGTTTATACCATATACTGCTAAGCCCACTCCGTAAATATCCGGCTGTTAACCAGGTCCGCCCGATTTAGCTTGACAGCTCAGTATAGTGGTTCCTATCATTAATCAAATGAAACTATTCCGTTTTATAATCATTTCAACCACGGCAATATGCAGCCTTATACTTATACCAGCTTGTTCATCAGACCGTATCGAAGCAAGAAAAGGATCAGAAATGAACGATTCAAATAAAATTGAGCAAACAGGAATTGCGCCGGTTATTGAATACTTAAGGGAGCTTGATGATCACTTATTGTCGGCACGGTCAGAGAATCGCCTGGCAGACAGGGTCTACGACACTTTATCAGATATGGAATACGAAGGGCTGGCGATCAAAGTTCCAGCGGAAGTCCGCCTGGGCGCTAAAACAAAAATTCCTCTGCTGTTTACTGCCCGGCAGTCAGGCAAACGGCTCCTGAAAGCAAATCTGGCAGACAACTGCTTTGCTGTAGCCTATCACTGGCAAAAAGGCCTTATTGCCAGTGCTCCCTGCTTTTATGCTCAAAATCCGCCGCAAAAAATTCCCATGCCTGAAAATTCGGGAAACGCGGTGCCGCAGCCCTCTCCGGAAGAAATATCATACCTGGCGGCACAGACCTCTGTTGAAGTGTGGAATATGGCAGAGAGCTTTGACACAGATTTTGAACCAGGAAAACTGACCTTTGCCGTATTTTCCTGTGATTGGGCATCCAATCCCGGCAGCACAACTCTCACGGATAAGAAAGACACATTGGAAGAGCCCCCTCAAACTGACGTTCAGACAGTTATGAAAGCCCTTGAGAGCTTTCACACAGAAGCTGAACCCGGAACGCGTCTTCCGGTATTGAAAGAGAACGGCATCCAGATAGTTCTGGATAATCAGGAAATTAAAAAGAATTCTCTCCGCAGAATGCCGCTGCATTTATCGCTGCGGACGCAAGCAGACAATTCATGGCGGATTAAGCCGTTGTCCAAAGAGAAGCAGACATCATTCAGTTCCTGGCCCCAGGCGCTTGCGCCTGTTTCAATTATTATTAGCCGGAAGGGAATACCCTCCCCTCTGAAGGTTAT
>PDWI01000527.1_pt1 | contig 61914 bp, 58 predicted proteins | sample 1430891 | NCBI WGS metagenome assembly PDWI01 (sample SAMN01162508, study PRJNA174530) | Oral metagenome, whole genome shotgun sequencing project. | biome: Marine environment; feature: Marine mammal; material: Swab sample of the gingival sulcus; isolation source: swab sample of gingival sulcus... | reverse complement strand
TCGTGTTCTTGATGGTGCTGTTCTTGTTCTCTGCTCTGTCGGTGGTGTTCAGTCCCAGTCCATTACTGTTAACCGTCAGATGACTCGCTACAATGTTCCACGTATTGCCTTTGTTAATAAGTGCGATCGAACTGGTGCAAACCCGGCAAAGGTTACCGAGCAGCTTCAGGAAAAACTTGAGCTGAACGCTCACATGATGCAGTTGCCAATTGGTCTTGAGGCTGACCTTGCTGGTGTTGTTGATCTGATAACCATGAAGGCCATTTATTATGATGGCGACAATGGTGATATTATTCGTGAAGAAGAGATTCCCGCTGATATGCTTGATGAGGCACAGGAAAAACGAGAGGCTCTTCTTGAAGAAATCTCCATGTTTTCCGAGGAGCTGATGGAGGCGCTTCTGGAAGGGGATGATATTGATGTAAATATTATCTACGCTGCAGTTCGTAAGGCAACTATTGATCTTGAATTTACTCCTGTCTTCATCGGCTCTGCCTACAAGAATAAAGGTGTTCAGGCTCTCCTTGATGGTATTGAAAAATATTTGCCTGCTCCAAAGGATGTTGAAAATCTTGGTCTTGATCTAGATAACGATGAAGCTGAATTTGCGGTAAGCAATGATGATGATGACCCCCTGATTATGCTGGCATTCAAACTGGAAGATGGGCGTTATGGTCAGCTTACCTATGTACGGACATATCAGGGTAGACTCAACAAGGGTGATACTGTCTGGAACCGCCGTACTGGCAAGAAGGTTAAGATCGGTCGTCTCTGTCGTATGCACGCGGACGAAATGGAAGAGATCGAAAGCTGTGGTGCTGGAGATATCGTCGCACTCTTTGGTGTTGATTGTGCTTCCGGTGATACTTTTACAGCTGAGGATGTTAATTGCTCAATGACATCCATGCACATTCCCGAACCTGTTATATCCCTGGCTGTTATTCCAACCGATAACAAGGCACAGGTTAATATGTCCAAGGCCCTTAACCGTTTTACCAAGGAAGATCCAACCTTCCGTACCTTTGTTGACCATGAGACAGGTGAAACCATTGTTTCCGGTATGGGTGAGCTGCATCTGGAGGTTTACATTGAACGTATGAAACGTGAGTACAACGCAGAGGTTGAAGTTGGTCAACCACAGGTTGCCTATCGTGAGACTGTTACCCAGCGTGCGGAATTCAATTACACTCATAAAAAGCAGACTGGTGGTTCTGGTCAGTTTGGTCGCGTTGCAGGTTATCTGGAGCCCCTGGAAGAAGGCGAGTACGAATTTGTTGATAATATTGTGGGTGGTGTTATTCCCCGTGAATTTATTGGTTCCTGCGATAAGGGTTTCCAGAAGTCTCTTGAGAAGGGCAGTCTCTGTGGCGCTGGAATTACTGGTGTTCGCTGTGTTATCAATGATGGTGCCTTTCATGCGGTTGACTCCTCTGATGTTGCCTTTCAGCTTGCCTCTATTGGCGCGTTCAAGGAGGGCTACATGAAAGCCAAACCAGTTATTATGGAGCCTATTATGAAGGTAAGCGTTGAGGGGCCTTCTGAATTTCAGGGTGCTGTTATGGGTTCTATTAATCAACGTCGTGGTATGATTATCGGCTCCAGTGAGGAAGGACTCTATTCTGTAATTGAGGCAGAGGTCCCTCTCTCCGAGATGTTCGGTTACTCTACAACTCTTCGCTCCTTGACTCAGGGTAAAGCCGAATTTACCATGGAATTTGCAACCTTCAAACCTGTGCCAAAAAGCGTGGGCGACGAATTGATAAAGGCCTATCAGGAAGAGCGTAAGAACGCTTGATAAATTGGCTTTAAAATTATACTCTTTGAGTGAAGGCAAGAGGCATGCTGGAAGGGTATTGTAAATATAACCAAAAGAGGTGAACTGCCATGGCAGATAAAGATACAAGCGTGAAAAATCCACTTCAGGCAATAGGTTTAAGCACAAAAAAGGAAGACGGCTTGCAGTCAATGGGGCTGGTAATGGCTCGTGCAGGTCTTGGTAAAACCGCTATTCTTGTTCAGTTTGCGCTTGATTGTATGATGAATAACAATAATGTCCTGCATATTTCTATTGGTGAAGGCGTTGATAAGACCAGAAGCTGGTATGATGATATTGTAAAGCTGCTTGATGTTGAGGCTGTGGATCTGCCTGAGTTGATGTCCAGACGTATGATTATGACTTTTAAGGAGTCTAATTTCCGCAAGGCTGTCCTTGCTGAGCGTGTGGAAGATTTGGTTCAACAGGATATTTTTAAACCTGAATGTCTGGTGATTGATGGTTTTGATTTTGATGCGGCTGATCGTACAAAGGTAGAAGAGCTTCGTACCTTTGCCCAGGAGATTGGTATCAAGATGCTCTGGTGCAGTGCGGTAAGTCATCGTGGCGATGATCGTGTAAGTGCTGCGGGTATTCCGGCTCCATGTCATGAGGTTGATGACCTTTTTGAGACCGCACTTCTTATCAAGCCAGAAGGTGATGAAATGCAGCTCAAGATTCTCAAGTGCGAGGCAAGTGCTGTGGATCCAGGTACTATTCTTACGCTTGACCCTTCTACCATGCTGATTCAGCAGAGTTAAAGAGTTGGTAAAAGAGATTGGATGTTGCATAAAGAGCAGGAGTTCTCATCATGAGAATTCCTGCTTTTTTATTTATGGAGCTAGATAAATATTCTCTTTATTGTTATGAAATTTCGGCCTTGTATAGATCTTCATGAAGGACAGGTGAAGCAGATTGTTGGCTCCACTCTCTCTGCCGAGAAGCCTGATAGTTTGCGGACTAATTTCGTTGCAGACAAGTCACCGGAATGGTTTGCTGAACTCTATAAAAAAGATGACCTTGCTGGTGGGCATATTATAAAACTTGGTAAAGGAAATGATCAGGCGGCGGCAGCGGCTCTTGGCGCATGGCCAGGCGGTATGCAGATTGGTGGTGGAATTACTGCTGATAACGCTGCCTTTTGGCTTGATAAGGGAGCATCCCATGTGATTGTCACCTCCTATGTTTTTAATGAAGGGCTGGTTAATTTCGAGCGTTTGGCAAAACTTGTCGATGCTGTTGATAAAAGACGCCTAGTGCTTGATTTAAGCTGTCGCAGGCGGGGAACTGATTACTTTATTGTAACTGACAGGTGGCAGAAATTTACTGAGGTAAAAATTTCTCCTGAAACCATGGATACCCTTGCGGAGCAATGTGCCGAGTTTTTGATTCACGCAGCCGATGTTGAAGGTCTCTGTCAGGGAATTGAGGTTGATCTTGTCGAAAAACTTGCTCTCTGGTCACCAGTTCCTGTTACCTACGCGGGTGGGATCAGAAGCATGGCGGATATGAATCTGATCAATACCCTTGGTAAGGGCAGAATTGACGCGACTATCGGCAGTGCCCTTGATATTTTTGGAGGTACATTACTTAGGTATGATGAAGTTGTAGAGTTTCATAATGGCAACAGATTATTGACCTCAGATTGATCATCCTATAGTATGAGACATGCAATGAAATTTTCCAGATTGCACAGAAAATATTATTTTGTTGAAGAGTCAAACAGCTGGACTCATTAATACCCAGACTGTTTTGTAGCCTATTGTTTATGAAAGATGACTATTGATCAGGAAAAACAGAAAAAAAAGATAGAGCGGTTTATTAACCGTATGCCAGCACTTTCTACCACTGTTGGCAAGGTTCTCGAGGTGTGCAGCAAGACAGATGCCTCTCCAAATGAATTGAACAGGGTTGTGTCTCTGGATCCGGTTTTAACTGGTCAGGTTTTAAAGCTCATTAATTCTGCCTATTATTCGTTGGTAAATAAGGTTACCTCTCTGCCTCGTGCTATTACCATGCTGGGTATGAATACTGTGAAAAACATGGCTCTCAGTATGGCCATTATCGCTACTGTTGGTATGGGGCGAAAGTCAAAGGCAATGCCTATTTCCAGATTCTGGGCGCATAGCCTGGGCGTTGGGGTTGCGGCAAAGATGTTTGGAGCCAAGGCTGGACTCGATATTATGGAACGTGAGGAACTGTTTTTTGCGGGTTTGTTGCACGATCTTGGTAAGGTACCCTTTGGTGATGAGTATTTTGATGTTATTGAGGCCTGCAAGAAGGAAGAGGCTCCTCTTATTGATATGGAACGTAAAATCCTTGGCACAGACCATCAGGAAGTTGGTCGTATGATTGCCGAAAAGTGGAAGCTTAACGATTTCCTGGTGGAATGTATTTCTGGTCACCATGAGGTGCTCGACGGTGAGCTTGATAAAAAGATTGCCTTTATAACCCTTGCTGATATGTACACCAATATTATGCGGTATGGTTCTGCCGGCAATCATTTTCCAGATCAATCCATAAGGGATGAATTGCTGGATATGGTCGATCTCAGTTGGGAGCAGGTGGATGGTATGGGAGAGGATATTGCCGCAGAGATAGAAAAGGCCAAGGTTTTTCTTCAGGTGTAGTCGATTTTATATAAATTATATTACAAAGAGATAGAGACAGGATGGCAGCAGGCAAGATGGTAGTTCAATGTTGGGGGGTTCGCGGTTCTATTCCCTGTCCGGGAGGTTCAACCCAGAAATATGGCGGCAATGGAGCCTGTATTGAGATTCGTGTCGGCTCTGAGGAAAGATTGATTGTTATTGATGCCGGGTCGGGAGTAAGATCCCTTGGCAACTTTCTGATGAGCAATGATTTTCCTAAGGGGCCTCTTGATATAGATATGTTTTTATCCCATACCCATTGGGATCATATTATGGGTTTTCCGTTTTTTGTGCCGATCTATATTCCAACAACCAAGATGCGGGTACATGGTCCGGTTTCTTTTGAAGATGATCCGCTGGACGAGGTGGTTGGTGGACAGATGAAGTATCGTTATTTTCCGGTAAATGTTGGCGAGTTGTCTTCTAATATTACCTACCATCGTTTAAAAGAGACTCCTGAAATTGATATGGGCAATGGTTTAAGGTTGACCACCAAGCTGCTCAACCATCCGATTACCTCTCTTGGTTATCGTTTTCAGTACAATAACAAGGTGGTTTGTACCTGCTATGATCATGAACCCTTCCGTAATCTTTTCATTACAGACCCCGAGCATCCAGAATATGATGAGTTGATGGCTTACGAGGGCGAAGTTGTGGCGAAGGAACAGAATGACGCTATCGAGGAGTACTTCAGGAATGCCGACTTGCTGATCCACGATGCCCAGTATACCCAGGCTGAATATGAGAAAGACAGGGTGAACTGGGGACATAGTTCTATTGAGCATGCCATTGCTGCAGCCAACAGGGCAAATGTGAAAAGGCTTCTGCTTTTTCACCACGATCCAGATAGAACCGATGCTCATATTGAAGAGCTGGAAAAGGAGTACTGTGTGCCCGGTAAGTTTGGTGATACGATTATAGAATTTGCCAGGGAAGGTGTGAAATTCGAATTATAGAAAACCGCACAAGTTTTTTTGCAGACGAAAAGAAATCTCTTTTCTGCAAAGTCTGAAGTGATGCTTAATAAGCAAATTGCCTCAGCCTCCTTATACACTCCAGGTCTGGCGTGAAAGGCAGCGTTGGAACGCAGGGTTCCGGTAATTTTAACTCTTCATTGAATAGTGTTTCCGCAACTTTGAGGTTGTATGCCTTAACCATCAACCGCTCAAGGTTTACGGTATCTTCAATATTATAGGCAACCAGGGTTTTAAGGGCTGCCTCATCATTTTGAGCCTTATAGGCTCGCCAAAGAATAACGGCGAAGGCTCCGTCTATTCCGTCAAGCTTGCTCCGATTCAGCCCGAGCTGCTTTTCGCAGTTTTTCAGTCCGCCTTTGAAGCCAAGACTTGAAAGGACATATCTCAGGTCGATATGTGCCTGGGTCAGCTTGATATTAAAATATCTCTCGATAACCGGTAAATCAAAACTTGTGCCGCTATAAGTAATCAAAACTTTATATCTGGCAATATCCTGAACAAAATGATCAAGATTATGTTCGTTGATATAATGAAAAATTTCCTTTCCATCATACAGTGCAATCGTGGTGATCTCTGCATCATGCTCGAGACCATTAGTTTCGATGTCAAGGTAGGCGCATGATTCCCTGAATTCTGCAAAAAGACGCCATGTCTCGCTGCTCTTGAGTTTCCGGGAAAAATAGTTTGGGTTGTTGTTGCTAAGCTCAATCAACGATTGCTCGAGAATATCGGCAACGAGTCCAATAGAAGAACCTGGCAGTTTTACTGGAGAAGGGAGAGAAAACTGTCCCCAGTTTCTGATGCCTGCCTGCCAAAGTTTTTTCTCTGTGGCTGGGCCTATACCTGGAATGTGGCAAAACGTGTTTTGAAGCATCTCTGTTCTTGATCCTTTATGATGACCGCTGAATTGTCAGCGGTTGCTTGTTAGTCCTCCGGGTGGTCGCTTGCAGTTAAAAATCCTTGATTTTAAAGCGTGCTTTTTTGAGTTTTGCACGCAACTTCTTTGCTTCCAGTCTTTTCTGCCTGGCGGCAAGGGATGGTCTGGTTGCCTTTCTTGCGCGTCTTACAAGCATTGCTCTGTTAATAATCTCAGCAAGCCGCTTTTTGGCAGCCTGTCTGTTTTTGTCCTGGCTGCGAAACTCCTGAGCCTTGATGATTATTATACCATCCTTGCTAATCAGATGGCTTTTCATTGCCAGCAGTCTATCCCTGTATTTTTCCGGCAGGGAAGAGTTTTTTATGTCAAAACGCAGATGGATTGCTGTTGCTACCTTGTTTACGTTTTGCCCGCCGGCCCCCTGCGAACGTATAGCTGTTAGTTGAATCTCGTGTTCCGGGATAATGATTGGTCCAATCTTGATGTCACCGCTCATTGTTTGCTCCTGTTTTTCTGGCAGCGGATTTACCGGCTAACCAGCCAGTAGAAAAGGCCGCTTGCAGATTATAGCCGCCAGTATCAGCCTGAAGATCCAGTAGCTCGCCAACAATATAGAGTCCGGGAACCTTTCGTGACTCCATAGTCGTTGGGTTAATCTCTTTTAAGCTCACTCCTCCAGCGGTGATGATGGCCTCATCAAGAGGTCTGTGTCCGTCGATGGTTATAGCGAAATTTTTGAGCCAGTGAACCAGTTTTTTTCTCAGCTGGGCGGGAAATGTTCCTGCCGCAGTCTGTGGCGCGAGTTGACAAAGTTGCAGACATACCGGGATGAGTTGCCGGGGAAGCAGCCCTCTCAATATGACTTCAATGGTTTGCTCATGTTTCCTGGTGAGATCACGAATGAGTCGTGCGTCAAGCTTTTTATGATCCAGGGCAGGTTTTAGATCGATAATAATTTCAATCTTGTTGTTTTGTTTTAAAGCTTTTACTGCTTCGCCACTGAGGCTTAGCGTTGTCGGACCTGTCAGTCCTGTTTTGTTAAAGCTGAGCTCGCCGAATTCACTAGCACGTCTTTTGCCGTTGATATGAAGATGGCTGGCAACATTTTTGAGATCAAGTCCTGAAAGTTTTGCAATGAAATTTTCAGGAGAGGTAAGCGGTACCAGTGCTGGCTGTATTGGCACAATCCTATGGCCAAGGGAGCCTGCAAGTTGGTAGCCATCACCGCTGGAGCCTGTTCTTGGATATGAGACTCCGCCCGTTGCGATAATGATCCTTGATGTGGTAATTTCCCCAGTTCTGGTTTGTACGGCAAATCCACCAGCTGTTTTTTGCAGGTTTTCGACAGGAGATTGCTGTTGTACTCTGACGTTGTTTTGTTTCAGCCATCTGTTCAGAGCACGGACAATATCAAGGGCTTTACCGCTTGTCGGAAAGTAACGTCCTCCACGTTCCAGGGTGATGGCAACATTTTGTTTTTCCAGGAGGCGAATTATGTCTTCTGAAAAAAAGGATGAAAAGGCGGAGCGCAGAAATTTACCATTTTTACCAAAGTGATTGATAAATTCTTCCAGCTCTGCTGAATTGGTAATATTACAGCGGCCTTTTCCTGTAATCCCGATTTTCCGTCCATTCTGTCTCATTTTTTCAAGAAGTAGGACGGACGCGCCGGCTTCAGCTGCACTTCCGGCAGCGAGCATACCTGATGCGCCAGCACCTATGACGATAATATCGTACTGCATTAGGCGTTCTGGCTTCCTCCGTAGCTGATGTTGCCTGTGGTGCTGTCAATTATTACCGTCTGTCCGTTTTCAAAGAGCATCAGTGCGTCCGGGATATTACAGATAACCGGAATTCCCAGCTCGCGTCCAACGATGGCTGCATGGGAGGTGAGTCCCGATGCTTCGGCAATGATACCATGTACCTTGTTCAGATGGGGAAGCATCGATTCGTTTGTTGAGGTGACAACGACAATAGCCTGTTCTGGCAGCTTTTCCCAATCTTCCTCGTTGCGGATAATACGTATTTCCCCCTGGGTTTGTTTATTGCCTATGCCCTGACCGCGATAACAAATATCCGCAACAATATGTACCTTGAGCATATTTGTTGTACCGGTTGTACCAAGGGGCATGCCAGCGGTAATAACGACCAGATCGCCATTTTTGATTAATTTTGCCTGGGTTGCAATATGAATTGCCCGATCAAGTTGCTCATCCATGGATGAACCAAAATTACAGAGTAGAGGTCTCACCCCACGGATGAGCTGTAATTTCCTGATAGTACTTGGTGAAGGGCTGACAGCAATAATTGGAGCCTTTGGGCGGTATCTGGCAACCATTCTGGCAGTTGAGCCGGAGCTGGTTGCTGTGATAATTGCCGCAGCACCAAGATCAGCGGCCGTGGCACAGCTTGCGTAGGAAATGGCATCAGTAATGACTGGTCTGCGGTGCCTCAGCCCTGCTGCCAGAATCTCTTCATAATTCAGAGCACTTTCTACCCTTGCGGCACATTTAACAAGAAACTGAACAGCAAAGACTGGAAATTCACCAATGGCGGTTTCAGCCGAGAGCATTACTGCATCGGTGCCGTCGTAGATGGCATTGGCAACATCACTGGCTTCTGCTCTGGTGGGTAAAGGGGCTGTAATCATCGATTCAAGCATCTGGGTTGCTGTTATTACTGGTTTTCCCAGCATATTAGCCTTGTTGATTATATGTTTCTGAATGATTGGAACTTCTTCTGCTGCCACCTCAACACCCAGATCTCCCCGGGCAACCATAACACCGTCGGCAACATCAAGGATTTCGTCAAGGTTCGTTATGCCCTGACGATTCTCGATTTTGGCAATAATCGCCTGGTCTCCGCCATTATCTTCAATAATCTTTTTTACGGCCCAGACATCATCTGCACGGCGTACAAAGGAGGCGGCAATAAAATCGACATCCTGCTCCACACCAAAGGCGATGTCCTGTTTATCTTTTTCGGAAAGCGAGGTCAGGTTAACATTTTCATTTGGGATAGCGATCCGCTTACGACTGGAAAGTTGACCGCCAATTTTGACTCTTGTGTATACATCGCCATCTTCGACAGCTGTTGTCAGCAGGCTGAGTTTTCCATCATCAAGGAGAATTCGCGAACCTTTCTGGACATCATTTGCAAGTCCTGGATAATTTGTGCCTATGCGTGTTGCCGATTGGGTTTCCGGTTTGTTGGTAAGGACAATTTCCATCCCTTCACTCAGGAGAAGAGGGTGTTCCAGCTCCTGAACACGAATTTCCGGTCCTCGGGTATCCAGTAAAATAGCTGTGTCGGCCTGGACTCTCTTTCGTGCTTCCTTGATATTGTTGATGAGGTTTCTGTAGCTTTCCTCATTACCGTGTGAGAGATTGATACGGACAACATTGATACCTGCTTCTATCAGGTCTGCTATCTGCTCAACTGTTTCACTTTTAGGGCCCAAGGTGGCTATTATTTTTGTTCTGTTCATGCTCATTATTCCTGTTCTGAATAGGTACTGTAAAATTATTATTTTTTTACCGTCCATAAATTACTACAGTGCTGAATAAAGCAAAAGAGGAATCAGGGCTTTTCTCCTGTTTTCTTGTTGTAAAATGTCCTTGTTTCTCTGTCGGAAAATGATTAATTGTGAATCCAGTTTGTTTTATTACAGGTAATGATTTGTGATTTTACTATTTATTTTATGGGAGCAATTATGGAAGGAGCAAAACGCGGTAATAATGTAAAGGTTCATTATACCGGAAAATTAGATGATGGCACAGTGTTTGACACCTCTGAAGGACATGAGCCCCTGGAGTTTGCCATCGGCAGTGGTCAAGTTATCCCTGGCTTTGATGAGGCTGTTGTTGGCATGGTCGTTGGTGAAAAAAAAGATGTTCATATCCCTGTGGAAAAAGCATATGGCGAACGTCAGGACGAGTTGGTGATGACTGTGCCCAAATCTCATGTGCCGCCAGACTTGACGTTGGAGTTGGGTTTGCAACTGGAAATGGGCGCTCCTGACGGTGGTATTTTAAGAGTTGTGGTCGTCGATATTACTGATGAGGAGGTAATTCTGGATGCCAATCCACCGCTTGCCGGGCAGGCACTCAATTTCTCTCTGGAGCTTATTGATATTTCTTTTTAGGGATTTTTTGAATTTATCAATGTTTTTTCAGATGCCTGACCGGCAATGTTTCGGTGGCACCTGAAAAACAGTTTCCTTTGTTTTTTGTTGTTATGAAATTCCGGCTAATTATTGATTGATGCTAGTTTTTCCTGAAGCTCTTTGATGTCAACAGGTTTGGTCAGGCAGTCTTTTGCCCCCTTTTCAATAGCCTCATCCTTATGGCTTGCATAGGAGTGCCCGGTAAGCATAAAAATCGTTGTTGCCGGAATAGTTGCGGATAATTTTTCCAGGACTTCAAAGCCGGTCATGTCCGGCATATTGATATCAAGCAGGATTACGTCTGGTGTCTGCTGGGCAACCTTAGCCAGTACTTCTTTGCCGGAATGGGCAACGCTCATCTCGTATCCGCGAATTTTAAGACGCTCTGCCAAGGTTTCAGCAAAGTCTACCTCATCGTCAACTAGTAGTATTTTCATTTTTGAGTCTATAAACAATAGTATGGTAAATTGTTAATTATGTGTTTGCCCTGGTGGGAGTGGACAGTATCGTCTGTTATTTGCTGTCTGCTCCATCATTTGCAAATGGTAGATTATTGGCCAATCTGGTCTGAAATTCAATAGTTTTGTTGTTGGTCTCTTACGGGAAAATAAAATTATCTTCTCTAATCCGCTTAAATTGTCATTTTTTTTAGATATTTGTTCTAATTTTTGATTTTTTTATTTTGTAAGTTTATAATGCCGTTAGTTATCTTTTTGTGAAAAATTATTATTACCAGTTTTTTATGGTAGGTCATTTCAAAACAGGTCTTTTGTAAAGAGTGGTTACTGAGTCAGTCGGGCCAACAGTTTTAATAATAGACGATGATCATTTTGTTCGGAGGTCTATTAGAGCCTGGATCGAAGCACTTGATTATCGGGTGTTTGAAGCGGGTGATGGACTGGAAGGTCTGCATATCTGTCAATGTCAGCAGGTCGATGCCGTTTTACTTGATGTTCGGATGTCCGGGATGGGAGGTCTTGAGATTCTTCAGGAACTACGGAGTCGTTATCCCAATCTTCCCGTTATTATGGTTTCTGCGGTAGAAAATGTTGATGATGTGGTTGCTGCACTGCGATTGGGAGCACGGGATTATCTTTTCAAACCAATCATTGATGTGGATATTCTCAGACACGCGCTGGAGAAAAGCCTTGAGTATGCTAAATTAACCAACGAAAACAGGAAATATCAGGAAGAACTCGAGTTACGTGTAGAAGAGAAAACAGAGGAGCTTGAAACACTTAATAAAAGATTATGTAAGGTTGTAGAATCTGCCAGCAAGTTTTTTGGTTGTGGTACCATTGAAGACAGTGGTCTTATGATACTCGAAGAATTTGCAACTCATATGAAGGCCAGTGGTGGCAGCCTCTATACTGTTTCTGCAGATTTTCTTGAACTGGTTGCCTGGCTTGATAAAATCCCTCCTCCCAGGAGACTACCCATCCCTTTAAAGAAGGAATCTGTTTTTCGCTATGTTCTTGATACCCTAAAGCCGATGGTTATAGAGGATATTCAACTGGAAGAGTTTTTCGAGTCATGTGGCGGGGTAAATTACCAGAGTAATTCCTGTATCGTTTTCCCTGTGCTTGACCACCAAAAAAAGATTTTGGCTCTTCTGGCCCTGCATAACAAACAGACTCGTTTTACTCAACAGGATAAAGAAATTGGCTCTGTTTTGGCCTCTTGTGCCAGTGAGGCGCTGCAGGCAGCTATTGCGATGAAAGCTTTAAAACACAGTGAAGAGCTGATGCTGCAGTCTCAAAAAAGGGAAGCCATCGCCACACTTGCTGGTGGAATTACTCATGATTTCAATAATATTCTATCGGCGATTGTTGGCTATGCAGATCTCGGATTATATCGCAAGCATAACAGTGATGAGGTTCATGCAAATTTTGAGCAGATAAAAAAAGCAGGTCATCGGGCAAGGGAACTGGTGAGTCAGATTCTCTCGATTTCCAAGGCTGAACAGGGCAGTGTTTTGTCTGTTGATCTGGCGCCGACTATCCTTGAAGCCCTCGAGTTTGTCAGGGCGACATTTCCATCCTCCATCTCTATTGAGCATGACGTTGAAATGGGTGTTGGTAATGTTGAAACTGATCCGGGCAGGATACATCAGGTGGTGATGAATCTCTGTACCAACGCGGCCCATGCCATGGCGGATAAAGGTGGCGTGTTGAAGGTGAGTCTGGCCAGGGTTGATGTGGAGTCTGAACCGTTTCGTCTTGATGAGATAAAGGATAAGTCTTGTTTAAAATTATCCGTCTGTGATACGGGGACAGGAATGGATCAGGAGCTTCTCGGCAGGATTTTTGATCCATATTTCACTACCAGGGAGAAGGGGGAAGGTTCCGGTCTTGGGCTGGCGGTGGTGCAGGGAATTGTCAGTAATCTTGGTGGGGCTGTCCGTGTTTCCAGCAGCCTTGGTGCTGGTTCCTGCTTTTACATCTACTTCCCAATGGTCGCGGGGGCCGGTAATGAGAAGGATGGAGTTTTTGAGACAACATTACTTCCCGGAGATGAGCGGATTCTTTTTGTTGATGATGAGGAGACCATTGCTGAGATGGCCAGGCAGATGTTGAGCTATCTTGGTTATCGGGTAACTATATTTTCCTGTAGTATGGAGGCCTTGATACATTTTCGTCAGAATGCTTCTCAGTACGAGCTTGTTATTACCGATCTTACCATGCCTCAGATGTCAGGGGTTGAGTTCGCCCGAAAGATTACTGAAATACGGGGAGATATTCCTGTAATTCTTCATACCGGTTATTCAAGTGTGGTGAATGCTGCTGAGGCAAGGGCAGCCGGGGTCAGGAGCTTTATGATTAAACCACTTTCCATGGCAAAACTTGCCAGACAAATTCGTGAAGTTCTGGATACCCAGGTTCGTTAACAGTCCAGAATTCTATATAATATCTTTGCAATGGTCTTGCCTTTTCTCTTGCTGGTATTATTCTTCCTCTACTCTTAATGAAAGTGTTGTTTTGGCATATCCGAATTGAAGATAAAAAATATTATGGAGATAATATGTGGAATTTTCTTGGGAAATTGACGCCGTTCTTGCTTGTATTTATTACCCTTGCCCTGGTTGAAGGAGGTATTACGACAAGTTATTCTGAGGCTCGTTCAAAGATGGGAGGACGTTCGTTCAGGTTAGCTCCGAAGTCAAGAACAACTAAAATGGCTAATCAGCATAACAGAACCAGCACAAATAAAAAGAGATCTTTTGCCAATGGATTGATGGGAGGTTTACTCGGTGGTGCTCTTGGTGCGATGCTCTTTGGCTCCATGTTTGGCGGAGAGGGTATGGGGATTTTGCCTATCCTGATACTTATCGGTGTCGCCTTTTTTCTTTTCAGGCGTTTTAATCAGAAACCCAAAGTGCCCAGTCAGCCAGGTTACAGCAGAAATCAGGTCGATGATGTGTTTGCTGACGCGAATCAGACTCATGGACCGCCACGTACGCCGTCTTTTGGAGGCTTGTCACCGCTAGAGACAGGTCTGAATCAGATCAGGGAAACTGATCCAGAATTTGACGCAGCCTATTTTACAGAAGTTGCATCTGATGTCTTTTTTCAGGTGCAGGCGGGTTGGATGCGGAGGGATATTGATTCTTACAGGCATCTTCTTGGGGAGCAGCTTGCCTCTGAATATGCTTTAGAGTTTGAGGAGATGAAGCGTGCTGGCCGTATTAACAAGCTTGAGTCTATTGCTGTGAGAAAGATTGAAATTGTTGAGGCAGGTTCCGATGGACGTGAGGATTTTGTTACAGTCCGTTTTCTTGCAAATCTTCTTGATTATACCGTGGATGATCAATCTGGAGAGATTCTTGAGGGTTCTGATACTCAGCCTGTCAAGTTTGAGGAGGACTGGACCTGGGCGAGACCTGTTGGCACCGATAGCTGGAAGCTGGAAGGTATCAGGTAGGTAGAATTTTACAGGTCGGGGTAGCCGTTATTGCAACTCGACCTTTACATTTAAGTAAGGAATGTTGACGTGGATGTCAGTCAGTTACGTAGAGAATACTTAAAGGGTGGATTGAGCAGGGAAGATTTGTCAGGTAACCCTTTGGTACAATTTAATAAATGGTTTGAGCAGGCAAGAAAAATCGATATAGCAGATCCCACAGCCATGACCCTTGCAACTGTGGCTGCCGACGGACAACCAAGTCAGCGTGTTGTACTTCTCAAGTATTATGATGAAAAGGGCTTTGTTTTTTTTACCAATTTTGGAAGTCGCAAGGCCGAAGAGATAAAGGGAAACCAGAAGGTGAGTCTGCTTTTTTCCTGGCTTGAACTTGAGCGTCAGATCATGATAAATGGTGCCGCCGAAAAAGTTTCTACTGCGGAATCTGCAAAATATTTCATGAGTCGGCCAAAAGAGAGTCAATTAGCAGCCTGGGTTTCTAGTCAGAGTCATAAACTCAGTTCTCGTCAGGTTCTTATGCAGAAGTTTAATGAAATGAAGATAAAGTTGGGAGAAGGAAAGGTACCTCTACCTTCATTTTGGGGCGGATTCCGTGTTGTTCCATCAGAAATAGAGTTTTGGCAAGGACGTAAATCGCGCCTTCATGACCGTTTTCAGTATTTATTGGATAAAGAGAGTAACAGCTGGACAATTTCACGTCTGGCCCCATAAGCTTTTCTCTTTGTTGCTCAGCCTCTAATTCCCTGACAGGCTGAGCTTGTTGTTCCTTTCTTATTTTCTTTTCTTCTGTAATTTTCTTTTCCCCTTTTTTCATCTCATGGTATCCTGCAAGGGGTTGTTTTACTGTAAGGGTTGTGCGGCTTATATATCTAACCGGAATTGTGAGGTATTACGTGGAGCAGAAAGTACGATTCAGGCAACCAAATGCCAAAATGTGTTTTGTCTGTGGTTATGAAAACGAGATGGGGTTGAAAAGCTCTTTTTATATATTGGAGACTGGAGATCTTGTCGCAACCTTTACTCCTGTAGAGGAGCATCAGAGTTATCCCGAGCGAATGCATGGCGGAATTGCTGCGACCCTCCTTGATGAGGCCATTGGCAGAGCTGTGAATCAAGAGATAGATTCTGATCTTTGGGGAGTTACCATGGAGTTTACTATTAAATTCCGCAAACCTGTTCCGTTGAATACTACTTTAATGGCCCTTTGCCGACTAACCAGGGAAACCAGAAGATCCTTTGAGGGGGTTGGTTATATTTTGTTAAAAGATGGTTCTATTGCCGCAGAAGCCTCCGGGCGCTACCTTAAAATGTCCATTGACAAGATAGCAGAGAGGGAACCTGCTGATGATGAGTGGATATTTTTAGGGGAAGACCTTGAATATATAGAGGTACCTGGACAGTTTTTTGAAGATGATTGATAGCTGTCGATAGATATTTCGGAACTGATAAAGATTGTATGAAGAACTTGATGGCAGGATTTTTGCTGAAGCTTGTAGTTGGTAGCCTGTTTGCAATATGTTTTGTGGTTTCAGGTTTTCTGCTGTATAGCCATTTTGAGCAGGAAGCGGATGATACTCGCAAAAACAGAATGCTGTCTCGCCTGAATTGCTCTGTCAGCAGGGTCAGTTCCAATCTTCATCTCAGGTTACGGGAATACCAGCTTGAGGCCTATTCCGCAATTAACAACAAATTACAGCAGATGGAGCAGGAGCAAAAAGAAAAATTCCTTGCCTGGACTGTTGATAACAGACGCTATTCCTTTTTTAAGAGTACCAATGTTGAAGCTATCCGGTTTCTTACTGGAGGGCTTTTTTCTGATGTTGTCGTGCCAGAGACTGCTCCTCTCTCCTATGTCCTCAGATTTCCTTTCGAACATCCTGGGAATAAACTGTATATGGTTGTCGCTGCACCGGGAAATGTTGCTGGTTACCTGTTGACTGAACTTGACATGAAGGCTTTGCTGTCTTCCATGATGAGTAGGAATGATCGAAGTCTGAAGCTTGACAGTTATCTGATCACCGGTCTGAATAGAATTGTCCTTGCCAGGGATGAAAAGTATATGGGGAAGAATCTTACGGATGTACTCGTACAACGGTATGATTTTTTTGATGCCAATACCTTGCTGGGGATTACAGGTCAGGATGTTTCTTCGCTGATTCATGTGGAGGATGATGTTGTTTATGGTGTTGGTTGGCAAGAGATTCAGCTTGGTGACCGCCAGTTTGTTGTTGTGGTGGTTGCCCAGGATAGCTCACATAAGCTTTTGCTCAGCAGTACTTCGATAAACAGGCTCTATTCTTTTCTTGTTTTGCTGTTGATATTTATTGTTTTTTGGGCAGTAGTTAATAACGGTAAACGAAAACAGGCAGATCTTGTTTCCGCTGTACTTGCTGCCTTGCCCTTTGCCTCAATTCTCTACAACAGAGATGGTAAGGTTTTGTGCTGGAACGATAAAATCGAGGAGACTTTTGGATTTTCCAAAGAAGAATTCAATAAGCAGCTCTTTGCTTCTGTTGATGACCGTCAATCTCTCTTTGGCTCCCATTTTCTTGCAAGACTGCTAGAATATGTTGATCAAAACAGTATACAGGAGGTTGAAAAGGATCAGGATTGTTTGCAGGGGCAGGCTAAAAGATTTCAGTTCAGCAGCAAGGAAAAAAAGAGCCTGATTGAGAGCACTGTCAGGGATATTTATAATAAGCAGGGCGATCATTTTGGTGCGATTGAATTTTTTCATGACGTAACCCGCTCTGCTCAGGAGACAGAAAGGCTCAAGAGTTTACGGCAAATTCATGAAGAGCTGTTTTCTCTGACAGAAGAGGGTGTTTGGCTGTTGAATAATATTACTGGTCGGTTTTTTCTTTCTGAGCGTGCCTGCATGCTGCTTGGTTATGAGAGAGATGAACTGGGGACTCAGGATGATTGGTGGAACCAGATACACAGGGACGATTATAGTCGGGTTCTGGAAGCTTACAGATTGCTGTCTTCCCAACAGTCGACCTTTGAAGTCGAATATCGTATTAAACATAAACAGGGCCATTACCTCTGGCTGGTAACCAAGGGGGTTGGTGTATGGGAGAAGAACCGGCTGGTACAGACCGTCGGCTGTCACTGGGATGTCTCCGCGATGCGTTCTCTGGAGCGGGCTTTTGCCACACTTTACTCGGTCGCGACAGCAAGTTACCTGAATCGGGGGATGGGCAGATATCTGGAATCGGTACATGCCTCTGTCGCGGCCTATACAGGTGTTGATAATTTCCTTGTTCTTCTCCGGCCGGAAAAGACTGATCGCTTTGAGTTTCTGTATTACAAGGATGAGAAAGATCCAGAGAAGCTTGGGGGATTCAGCAATCCGGGAGAATATCCTGAAAAAGAGATTCCAGGACCGTCAGGCTATGTTATGCGTCGGGGTGTAGCCCAGATTTTTACGGCTGACAGTGAGGAAATGCGGGACTATCCGGGGCAGGTGCCAAAATCGTGGCTGGGGGTACCGATTATTCTGGATTGTGAGCCGGTGGGTGTTGTTGCTGTTTTTGACTATGAAAGCAAAAACTCGTTTAATGGCGAAGATATACAGCTGATGACTGTGGTTGCCGAACAGCTGGGACGGGCTATTGAAAGGGAGCAGGTTCATGAGCATCTCTATTATCAGGCAACCCATGATAATTTGACCGGTCTGCTGAACCGTGAACATTTTATGAATTGGGGGACGAAATTGTTCGCCGGGCGAAAAAGGGAACAAAGACGGCATGCCTTGTTTATGATGGATCTTGATCGTTTTAAGCAAATCAATGACTCGCTCGGTCATCATGTGGGAGATCAGGTGCTGATTGAAGCGGCGAAGTTGATTAAGTCTCAATTACGTGAGGTGGATACCTTTGCGCGTCTTGGTGGTGATGAGTTTGCTGTCTTGCTGGAAAATTCAGGGCCGCCAGCCGATGTTATCGCGGTTGCCGAACGAATAATTACCAGCTTCAGGCGGGGAATGCATATTGGGGGACGTCATATTGTTATCGGTACAAGCATAGGTATTGTCGTCGATATTGACCAGTATGACTCGATAGGTGATGCAATGCGGAGTGCTGACATTGCCATGTATGAGGCAAAACGTAACAGTTCTCATCACATCAGGGTATTTAATAAAAAACTGCACTCTAAGGTACAATTGAAGAGAGATGTCGAACAAATTCTGCTCAATGAATTTAAAACGGATGAATTTATCGTCTATTATGAGCCAATCATTGACCTTGTAGGCAAAAAAATCGCGGGTTTTGAGGCCCTGGTGAGATGGAAACATCCACGCCTTGGCTTTATGCAGCCTGAGATCTTTTTACCGATAGCGGAGGAATGTGGTATTCTTTCCAAGATTGACAGGTTTGTGCTGGAGCAGGCCTGTCAGGATATGGTGCATTGGCAGCAGCATACGGAGCTTGCCAGGAGGTTAACGGTAAGTGTCAATCTTGCCAAGGGTGAGCTTGTTGATATTCATTTGGCTCAAAGAATTGTGGAGTGTGCCGGAAAAAATAAACTGGATACCTCATGTCTACTTATTGAGTTTAGCGAGAGTGCCTTGATAGATAATTTATCGATGGCTCAAAAGATTTTTTCAGATCTTCGCAGGGAAGGCGTTGGTGTGCGGATTGATGATTTTGGTACCGGCTATTCTTCTTTTGCTCATTTGGCGGATTTGCTCTTTGATACCCTGAAAATTGATCGATCGTTTTTGGTTAGAGCTGTTAAAACCGAACAGGGGATGACAGTTTTGAAGGCTCTGATTGAAATGAGTAAAAGTCTCAATATTCCTGTGGTTGCAGAGGGTGTTGGAACTGATGAGCAGTACAGGATGATTGCTGAACTGGGCTGTCAATATGGTCAGGGGTATTATTTTTCGAGATCGCTCAGGCAGGATATGGTAATAGATTTTATAAAAAATTTTTCCTTTGATTGATTAAAAATCTGGTTCATTCTGAAATATCAATGATTCACCTGTTTTGGGATGGCTGAAGGCGAGAAATGAAGCATGGAGCAGCATTTCAGCACCATCTTCACCATTGCCGTAAAAACTGTCGCCAACAATGGGGCAGCCCAGTCCGTTCTTGTGTGCTGCGTGTACTCGGAGTTGGTGGGTACGTCCGGTGAGAGGCGTAAATTCCACTCTGGTAAGACCCTTTGCGGTTGCAAGTTTTTTCCATTTGGTGATCCCCTTCTTACCATGTATTGGATCATAAATCTGGAGAGGGCGATTCTCCGGGTCAAGTCTGAATGGGAGAATAATCTCTCCTTCCTCTCCGTCGGGTTCGCCTTCCAGGATGGCTATGTATCTTTTTTTTATCTGCCGGTTTTGAAACTGTATTGACAGGTTACGGTGGCTCTCCCTGTCAATTGCATATACCATTAAGCCCGAGGTGTACATATCCAGCCGATGTACTGCTGGCTGTTTTATCATCTGTGGATAGCGTGCCTGTAACCTGCTGGAAACACAGTCCTTGTGCTCCGGTGCACGACCTGGTACAGAAAGAAAACCGCCTGGTTTTATCACGACGACCAGTGAATCGTCACTGTATACTATTTCGACTTTTTTATTACTATATGTCATCCTGAGGTACTCCGCAGAGTTGAAAATCAAGGATGGTATGACATTTTTCCGGGCAGGGAGGATAAAATTCTTTATGTTTTCTGTTTCCAGATTTATTGGTTTTGCCCCAGTAAAATTCGGAGAGAGCAATTGGTATCAGTTTCTTTTTTGCTGCATGGTTGAGAAGCTTTGGAGCACAGCAGTCGCCGGTTCCTGAGGGGATGCCTTTATTTATAAAAATTTCAGTAAGTGGTTTGCTCTCTCCTTTAAAATTGTAAACCTTGTAAAGTTTATGGATATCTTTCATGAGGCTTTGGGACATTCTTTTTCTTTTGTTTTTTAATGCTTGCTGCTCTTTTGCATGTCTGGGAGCGTTTAATGCTGCGAGACGCCTGGTCATGTTTTTTATTTTTCGTTCAGTTTTTTCATTTAGCCGATCAAACTCAATTATATCAAAAAGTGGAGGAACCCAGCCAGGAACCAGCCAGACTGTCTGGTATTGTCCTGAGAAGGCGTAGTGAAACTGTTTCCCGCCCTCTTTGTTTCTTGTTTGTAGAACGCCAAACATTTTGCCCCTTGCTTCGCTGAAAAGTGATTTTGTTGAAAAATGTTTATTTGGCTGAGGACTGAAAATATCTATGGAGTGGAATTTTTCAAATTTGCCCATTACCTCTTCTGCTTTTCTTCTTGTCTCACTGTTTTCCTGTAACTGATGTAGACAATTACAGTGAAGGCAGAACTTCTGGTATTGTTTCAAGGTTGAAAGATTCATAGGTATTTCCGTTTAAAAAATAGCCTTGCAGGCCCTTTGCCATAAGGACATATTGGTTCTTCGGGCAATTTTTACCATTTCTGTAAAGTTTATTTCAAGTTTCTCTTCAAGGCTTATGAGCTTTGGGTTTTTCGGGTGTAAGCTTTGCCAGTTGAAATGCCTATTGGAACCAATTCCTATAATATTTCCCTTGTTTGGTACTGGTATATACAGTGTCTGTCTATTCACCTTGTCTATTATCTCTTTGATTTCACTAAGAGCCAGAAGATCATTACTCCAGATATTACAGCAGAGAATACCTGACTCTGTGAGATGTTCATTACACAGGGTCAGTGTCTTTTCATTGTAAATTTCTTTGGCCATTCCTTTTTTATCAAAGGAATCAATCAGGATCAGATCATAGCGTTTTTTTGTTTGAGAGAGGAATTCATTACCACAACAGTTGTGTAAGTTAATTTTTTCGGATTGAGGCAGGAAAAAATATTTTTTGGCTATTTTCAGTATCTCGTCACAGTTGTCTACAGCGTCAATTTCTATCTGCTTGAAATGATAATGAAAAAATCGTAGAAAAGAACCAGCCCCAAGGCCGATGATGAGTATTTTCTGGGGAATTTGCAATAATAGTGGCAGCATCATAAATCGGGTGTAATCGATTATTAATTTATGAGGGGCGCTTTTATCCATGCTGCTTTGCAAAATAGTTTCCGAAAAATAGAGAGAACGTTTGACTCTATTCTCCTGTACATCTATCCTGATATTAGATAGACTATTCTTATAGACTGTTTTGTTGTTTTCAGCATTCATGAGGATATTTTATACAAAATAGTTGATATTGGTGCTGTGCAGGAAATTTTCATCTGATTATAGCAAACAATAATGCATAGTATAGCGGATATTGGGGTATATTTTGACAGAGACAACCAGGAAAAGAGTCCTTATCTTTGATGACGAGCAAATGATTGGCGATATTGCTTGTCAAATGCTTGATTTTTATGAATGTGATGGTGTTCATAAGACAACAGCAATCGAAACTGTTGAAACATATAAGGCGTCTATGAGCGAGGGTAATCCGTTCGATGCTGTGATTGTGGATCTTAATGTGCCTGGTGATGCTGGAGGTGAGGTTGTTGTCAAGGATTTACTGGCACTGGATTCGGATGCCAGGGTCTATGTGTCAAGCGGGAGCCTCAACGATTCGGCTATGGTCAATCCCTCTGCATTCGGTTTTGCCGGAAAACTTTGTAAACCTTTCGATCTGCAGGCTGTTGAAAATTTTGTCAAGGAACTCAGGTAGGCGATTTTAGTTTGTTTAAGGAATGTGCAGGGAACCGAATGTTATTACATATAAACTGCAAAACACCAGAAAAGCAGAAATAAGGCAGAGAATCAGGATAGAATAAAAAACTATCTTGCTTGTCCATTTTACCAACAGGCTAAAAACAGCCACAATTCCCCTAACGATAACTGAACAGACAACAGTCAGTAAAGTCAGTAGCCATATCAAGAGACTCAGTAGCGAGACTCTATCTTCCAGATTGTTATAGGGTTTAGTTTGTATCATATCACTCATGATTCCTTAGTCATTTATCTATTCTTTAGCAGAATGTATGCCAGCCTGCTTGACTTATGATAAATCTTAGTGAAAACAGTATCTTATGTATTTCACTGTGTTGGGAGAATTGTCTCTTATTGTCTCGGCTAGGTATAAAATACAACAAGATTGTGTGATTCTTGCCACAGCATGTTTGACTGCTCGTCCTTTTCCCTGGTGGGTAAAATTACCCAGTGTTTGTTTTGCTTTTTTTTGAAAGGATCGAAAGATTTCTGTTAGAATTCTTCGATCCTTTCATTTTTTTGGAGATGAGTCTCAATAGTTCGCTTACTATTTTCTACTGTTTTGAAAATTTTATATATTTCCAGGGATACAGGATCATCCTGCCCCAGGGTCGTCAAAGATTTTTCTGCAAGATTTGTTGAATCCTCCATTAGCTTATTGAGATCTTCCAGCAGTTTTTTACGTTTCTTGTGTTTTTCTTTTTCCTGTTTGAGAAGTGGCATAATTCGTTCAATTGCAAACTCCATGATGGTATCGCGTGGTAATTGATAGTTTGCTGATGCCATTTCTATTTTGTCCAGTGTCCTTCTTGAAAGAACAAAAGTTTTGGCACTTTTCGGATCTTCTTCATTATTGCTGATGAGTTCCAGCTCTGGAGAGGGGAGCTCCCGCATAAGGTGATCAAATATCGTTTTTTGTCTGACGTTAAGTTGTTTGGCAAGCAGGGTTATTGCCTGGATACTTCTTACTGGTAATCTGAACGTTGTGCGAACAGATTGTTCGGCACGCAATAGGGAAGAAGATTGTTCTGCAAATATTACATGTATGGTTTTTTTTGGCATTGTTTTTTAGCTATGTTACTTTTGTTATGGTTGTGTAAAAAAGTAATATTCTCTTGTTGACATTGTATTTTTCATTATTACTTTTTTTCGTACAGATATAAAGGGAAATCTCAAAAAACACAAAATAATGAAGAATAGGAGATAGATATGAGAAATCTTGCACATGTACCAACCAGAAAAAATGTTGCTTATGAAAATTCCGTTGACTTGTTTGAGAACTTTTTTGACGATTTTATAGGTCGTTCCTATCCGGTGATGAGTCAAAGGAAGGCAGCTGTCCGGGGAAACAATCCTGTTGATATTTATGAAGTTGAAGACGGAGTTGTTTTCGAACTGGAGCTTGCCGGTGTGAAAAAGGAAAATATTGGAATAAGCAGTAAGGGAAAAGTATTGACCATTTCAGTAAATCAGGAAAACAGTGAAGAAGAGAATAAGACAACTGACAACCGCAAATATTTCAGGCGTGAGAGAAGAACGGATAATTTTGAGTGTGTCTATAACCTCGCCTTTGAAATAGAGAGTAAGGCTGTTACTGCGAAATTTGAAGATGGTGTACTAACAATACGAATTACTCGTCCCGAAATGGCGAAGGAGCAGCAGATTCAGATTCAGTAAAAATGTTTCAGCCATAAATAAATTTGAAGCTTTACCAGAAGTACCTTCCTCCTCTTTGGGCCGGCAAATAATTTGCCGGCCTTTTTTTTGTTGTTCGTGTTATTGAGTAACCGAGAGAGAAGCATGTATCGCCCTGTAGAATTTTATAGATAGTCTGTGTGGTTTATTGCAATTTTTTTCAAAAACTCAAGCTGGTCTTGATAAGAGATGGTATGATTGTTCCGTGAGAAAAACTGTTCAAGAGAGGGGCTGTATGAAAAAGCGATTGGTAGTATTGACGGGGGCTGGTATCAGTGCCGAGAGTGGCATTGCAACATTCCGTGATTCTGGTGGCTTGTGGGAAAATTATGATGTGATGCAGGTGGCAAGTCCTGAAGGCTGGGCACGGGATCCTGAGCTGGTGAATAAATTTTATAATGAGAGAAGAAAGCAGCTTGAAACAGCCGAGCCAAACCAGGGGCATCTTGGTCTGGTGGATCTGGAGAAATCCTATGAGGTGCATATAATTACACAAAATGTCGATAATTTGCATGAGCGTGCAGGCTCAGCGAATGTTCTGCATTTACACGGCGAGTTAACCAAGGTGCGGAGCTGTAATGATTCATCTCTGATTTATGATATTGGCTATCGTGAGGTGAGTCTGGAAGAAAAGGCGGAAGACGGAGGCAGGTTACGTCCGCATATTGTCTGGTTTGGTGAAGCTGTGCCTGCGATTGAACAGGCAGCAATGCTTGCCATGAGTGCTGATGTCTTTGTGGTGGTTGGCACATCCCTTGCTGTTTATCCGGCAGCGGGGCTTGTGCAATATGCGAAAAAAGGCACTCCCATTTATCTGATTGATCCGAACAGACCAGAAGGTCAGCAGAACTTTGATTATCAGTTTATTCAGGAACCAGCTTCTACCGGAGTACAGAAGTTGATTCAGCTCTTGCAGGAGTAATTAGCTGAGCAAAAGTGAATCCGAAACAAGTTCTTCTCCCTGGTTCTGGTAGAATTTTTCCAGCAGTTTTTCAACTGTAAGGTTTTTCTTGTCTTTACCTGCGATGTCAAAAAGCACCTTGCCCTGATGCAGCATGATTAGCCGATTACCAAAATGTATGGCATGTTTCATGTTGTGGGTAATCATCAGGGTAGTGAGTTGTTGTTCTGTGACAATTTTTTCGGTGAGCTGGAGGATTTGGGCAGCGGTTTTTGGGTCAAGCGCGGCGATATGTTCATCGAGCAGTAGTACATCCGGGCGTCTGAGTGTTGCCATGAGCATGGTGATAGCCTGGCGCTGACCGCCTGAAAGCAGGCCAACCCGGTCGCCGAGTCTTTCTTCAAGACCCAGACCAAGCTGGCTGAGTGTTGTTTTGAAGCTCGTTCTGTATTCTGCCTTTACGCCTTTGCTCAGTCTGCGTGGTAGTCCTCTTCGGAGTGCCAGTGCCAAATTTTGTTCAATGGAGGCTGAAGGACAGGTGCCTTTCATGGGATCTTGAAATACTCTGGAAATAAAGGTTGCCCGTTTATATTCAGGAACCTTGCTCATCTCTTTACCGTTAATGAGGATGGAGCCGGAATCAATGAAAAAATTTCCGGCAATACAGTTGAGCAGGCTTGATTTGCCAGCACCGTTTGAGCCTATCACTGAAACAAATTCCCCTTCGTCAATGTGCAGACTCAATTCGTTTAAGGCAAGAACCTCGTTTACGCTTCCACGGTGGAAATATTTTGTGCATTTATCTAAGGTAATCAACGTCGTATCAACCCTTTTTTTATGCTTGGTGCTGTCAGTGCTACAATAACCAGAACAGCAGTAATGAGATTCAGATCACTTGGGCTGAAAGAAAAACCTCCAATTTCAAGACCAAGGGCAAGGGCGATTGCCAGCCGATAAACAATAGAGCCAAGCAGTGCTGCGATAAAGGCTCTGGCTATGGTATCACAGCCAAAGACTGTCTCGCCGATGATAACAGAGGCAAGACCTGCTACAATGGTACCTATTCCCATGCCCACGTCGGCTGCCCCCTGATTCTGGGCAACCAGTGCACCACTGAGAGCAACCAAACCATTGGAAATAGCTACGCCCAGTATAACAATGTTATCGGTATTGACGCCAAGACTTCTGATCATTTGTGCATTATCGCCTGTGGCGAGCATTGTTTGTCCGAGTTCAGTGGTAAGAAACCAGATGATTCCCAGCAGACAGATGGTGGCGATGATTGCAAAGATGGTTATACCGGCGAGGTGACCGGGAACACCAAGTTTTATGGCTGTGTCAAAGACAGTGTTGGCGCCGAGCAATGTCGTGTTAGGACCAGACATTATTCGAATATTGATCGAATACAGTGCGATCATGGTTAAAATGGAAGCGAGCAGATGCAGGATCTTCAATTTTGTGTTGAGGATGGCCGTCACCACGCCTGCCAGGCAGCCAGCTCCGATTGCAATAAGCAGTGAAATATAAGGATTTATTCCATTGCTGATGGCAACAGCAGAGACGGCTGCTCCAAGTGGCAGGCTGCCATCAACTGTCAAGTCTGGAAAATCAAGAATCCGAAAGGTGATATACACCCCAAGTACCATGATGCCATAGGCAAAACCGATCTCTATGGCACCGAGTGCGGCATATAAAGTCATCTTTTATTCAATAATGTTTGTTGCGGCTTTCAGCAATTCTTCTGGTGGTGTGACACCCATTTTTGCTGCTGCACCTTTGTTGAGATGAAGCTGCAGATCATGCTGGAATTCGACGGGAATGTTTTCTGTCTTTTCTCCGGCAAGAATCCTTGCTGCAATGACACCTGTTTGTGTACCATGTTTGTAATAGTCAAAACCCATGGCCGCAACGGTTCCACGCTTTACAGATTCAACGTCGGCGGAAAAGACAGGAAGTTTATTTTGTTGTCCAACCTTGAGCACAGATTCAAGGGCGGAAATTATGGTATTGTCGGTTGGAATGAATATTAAATCCGCTCTGCCCACGAGACTTTTTGCAGCCTGATATACATCAGCAGTTTTTGAGGCGGTAGCTTCAATAACCGTGAAGCCAAGTTCCTTTTCGAGTTTTTTAAGATCTGCAACCGTTGCCTTCGAGTTTGCCTCACCTGCGTTATAAAGAACACCTATCTTTTTTGCCGTTGGTATATATTTCAAGACCATTTCAATATGTGCCTTGATAGGCAGCAGGTCAGATACACCGGTGATTCCGTTTTCTGGTTTGTTGAGATCCTTTACCAGTCCGGCAGCTATTGGATTCGTTACTGCACTGAAGAGAAACGGTTTCTTGAGATTTTTGGGTGCGCGGGCAAGAGCCTGGGCACAAGCTTGGGAAGAAGGAGTGGTGATTGCCAGCAGCAGGTCTGCGTTCTCTCCCAACATTTGTTTTGCAATCTGGCTGGCAGTGCCCATGTTGGCTTGGGCGATATGGATTGAATAGTCAACTTCGATGTTGTTTTCTTTAAGGTAGTCCTGAAATCCCCGAAGTACAGCATCGAGAGAAGGATGTTCAACAAATTGATTTACTGAAATTTTATAGGAATCAGCAAAACTGTTCTGGCAGAGGAGCAAAAGGAAGCTCAAGGTGAGATAAATAGTTTTTTTCATATCATCGATCTCCAATTCTGGTAAATTAAACAAAATGTATTAAAATGTTTTTCTCTATGAATTTGTGCTGTACTATAAACTGTTTCTACATCCAGGTACACTTTTGAGCGGCAATTATTCCACTTTTCTTTGTTCTGGTCAAATTCTATTTATAAATAAGCTGTTTTCTCTCAACCTACATTGGAGGAACTTTCTTTGGGACTTCAGGTAACTCTTACAGAAACACTTAGTCTGCTGGCAAACCACCTTTCCCTGGGCTATGCCTTTGGTGCTGGTATGGTTTCTGCCGTAAATCCTTGTGGTTTTGCCATGCTGCCAGTTTATGTCTCTTTATATATAGGTGTTAATGAAGAGAACTTTGCCGATAAATCATGGTTGTATCGTTTTCTGAGGGCTCTGGGCGTAGCATTGATGTTGACTCTCGGTTTTGCCACCATTTTTGGAATTGTGGGGATTTTTGTTGCTCTTGGCGGTTCGTTTTTCTTTTCTCTGACACCCTGGATTGCCCTGCTGATAGGGCTGTTGCTCCTGGGATGCGGTATCTGGCTTATGTTGGGCAAGCATTTCTCTCTGCCTTTTATGCTCAAACTATCCAATAATATCGGCGATCCTAGAAATATTTCACCTTTAGGTTTTTATCTTTTTGGTATTGCCTATGGCGCAACATCCATGAGTTGTACCCTGCCTATTTTTCTGGCGGTTGTTATGAGCTCTGTTTCCTCTGGACAGCTGGATCAGGCTGCTGCCCAGTTCGCTAATTATATTCTGGGTGTTGCTCTTGTACTGGTGGTTCTTACTGTTGGTATTGCTCTGGTAAAACGGGGAGTAGTGGAAACAATGATGAGAAAATTTGTGCCCTATGTGCATAAACTTTCTGCGCTTCTGTTAATTATTGCCGGAGGGTATATTATCTACTATTGGCTAAGCAGCGGACTGCTTTTCACGTAATGATTATCGACAACAGGTGATCGACCGCGAATAATTGTCAGGTTGATCTAGCTGGTTCTGATAGCTTCTGCGATCTGTAGTGCTTCCCTGGTTTTGGCAACATTATGGACTCTGATAATATCCACATGTCTTGAGGCACAAAGTGCGGCGGTTACAGCTGTTGCACTGTCTCTTTTTGCAGCATTTTCCTCACCTGTAAGTTCACCGAGGAATCTTTTTCTTGAATGACCAAGCAGAACTCGTGTACCCAGGGTCTTGAAGGCCGATAAATTTCTTAGAAGTGTCAGGTTATGCTCCAGGGTTTTACCAAAACCGATACCGGGGTCGATAATAATTTTCTGTTGTTCTATACCGTTCTCAACAAGATATTCAAGCTGCCTGGCAAGGAATTCGTATACCTCTTTCAGTACATCCTGGTAAGTGGGGTGCTGTTGCATTGTCTGTGGGCTACCCTGCATATGCATTATAACCACTTCAGCCCTTGATGCCTGAAGAATTTCCAGCATATTTTTGTCTTCCCGGAGGGCTGAAATATCGTTGATAATATCAGCACCTGCTTCCAATGCCGCCTGCGCAACTGCTGATTTGGTGGTGTCTATGGAGATGGTTATGTTGGATTCAGTTCGAATGGCTTTTACAAGAGGAATGACCCTATCGAGTTCTTCTTTGAGGCTTACCGGCGTTGAGCCAGGACGGGTTGATTCACCGCCAATATCTATGATGTCTGCCCCGTCAGCTATAAGTTGGTGTACATGATGCAGAGCAAACTCTAATTTGTCAAACTTGCCCCCGTCTGAAAAAGAGTCGGGGGTTGTGTTGACTATACCCATGATTTTTACCGGGCTTTTGAAAAGCGTGCTGCTGTTGGCAATCATGAAGATGTCTACTCCACTGAAGATTCTTCTTTCTGCTCTTTTGCTTTTTTGGCAAATGGATTTTCAGGTTTTTCGGCTGTATCTCCACCTTCTGATTCATTTATTACTTCTTCTGCCTGTTTCGTTGGTTCATAAGGTGTTACGATGATATTGTCCGATTCTTTTACTTCAGCAGGTTCTTTCTCTTCCTTTTTCTCCTCAGTTTCAGGCTGCTCCTGAACCATTTCCACCTTAGGCTTTTTACTTGGATATTTGCCGGGATACAACTCATCCATGATTTTTTCAATATCATCAAGTACGATGGTTTCACGCTCAAGCAGCTCTTCAGATATTTTATTGAGGGCGTCTCTGTGGTCAGTTAAGAGTTTTTCAACAGTCTCAGAGGCACTGTCTATAATTTTACGAACCGCTACATCAATTTCGCGAGCAGTATCTTCACTGAAATCACGGCTTTGGCTGATTTCTTTACCAAGAAATGGCTGTTCTTCCTTACGACCATAGGTCAGGGGACCAAGTTCCTCACTCATACCCCATTCGCAGACCATCTTGCGGGCGAGGGCTGAAGAGCGCTCAAGATCATTTCCTGCACCGGTGGTAATTTCATTAAAGACAATCTTTTCAGCGATACGGCCACCAAAGAGAATACAAATGGTATGCTCCAGAAAGGTTTTTGAGTGAGTATATTTTTCATCCACAGGAAGCTGCATGGTAACACCGAGAGCCCTGCCTCGTGGAATAATGGTTACCTTATGAACCGGATCGGTATCAGGAAGCAGCCAGGCAACCAATGCATGACCTGCCTCATGGTAGGCGGTGACCTCTTTTTCCTTGTCGTTGATTATCATTGATTTACGCTCAGCGCCCATCATGATTTTGTCCTTGGCTTTTTCCAGCAGTTCAAGGTCAATTTCTTCCTTGTCAGTACGGGCTGCCATCAGGGCTGCTTCATTGATTAAATTTTCAAGATCAGCACCGGAAAAACCAGGAGTTCCACGGGCAAGAATCCCAAGATCCACCATTGCTGCCATTTTGGTTTTACGGGCATAGATCTCCAGAATCTTTTTACGACCACCAACATCAGGTACAGGGACAATGACCTGACGGTCAAACCGGCCAGGGCGCAGAAGAGCAGGGTCAAGAACATCAGGTCTGTTGGTTGCGGCAACGATGATAACTCCTTCGTTTGATTCGAAACCGTCCATCTCCACCAGCAGCTGGTTCAGGGTCTGCTCTCTTTCATCGTGACCTCCACCAAGCCCGGCGCCGCGGTGACGACCTACGGCATCAATTTCATCGATGAAGATAATACAGGGGGCATGTTTTTTCCCCTGGGTAAACATATCACGGACACGGGAAGCTCCAACGCCAACAAACATTTCCACAAAATCGGAACCGGAGATGGTAAAAAACTGTACATCCGCTTCGCCTGCAATTGCCTTGGCCAGCAGGGTTTTACCTGTGCCAGGCGCACCTGAAAGCAGCACGCCTTTTGGAATTCGACCACCCAGTTTGGTGAATTTTTGTGGATCTTTCAGAAAATCAACAATTTCTTCCAGTTCTGCCTTTGCCTCGTCAATGCCGGCAACATCCTTGAAGGTAACCTTGTTTTCTCCCTGCTCAAGCATTCTTGCCTTATTTTTACCAAAGGAGAGGGCACCTCCCTTGCCGCCGCCCTGCATTTGACGCATAAAGAAAATCCAGACACCGATGAGCAGAAGCATTGGAAACCAGGAAACAAAAATGGTCATGAGCATTGATTCTTTCTGAATTTCCTGAACACTGATATTGATACCGGATTTACGAAGAAGAGGCAGTAGTTCAGAATCGCTTACTGGAATGATGGTCTTGAATTTCCTGCCATCTTGCAGGCTGCCTGTTATCACATTTCCACTGATATTTACAGAGTCAACATTGCGGCTTTGTACGCTTGCCACAAATTCACTGTACGTTATCTGTTTCAGATTTCCCTGCGGTTTATCAAAAAGGTTAAAAAGCAGGATCATTGTCAGGCCAATAATCAGCCACATGCTCAAATTTTTATAAAAAGTATTCAAAGAAACCTCCGGTTACCCGTAAAATCTTTAACAGTATGATTTCGCTTGGCAAAGCAAAATATATACAAAAAATCAAAACATATAGTAAAGCATAAAATTGTTCTGTCGAGCAAGAAAAGGGCAATAAGTTATAAAGATTTTCTCCTTTTTCTTGCAGATGTTGCCGGCAAAGGTCTTAAATATTTGCCTCTTGGCATTAAGACCTTTGTTCAGGGAATAGTTACGGTTCAAGAGAAGTATTGTACCGGGTTAACGGTTATTTCGTTTTTGCTTACATCTTGAACGGCCTTGACGAAAGCAGCAGCCCCTGTCATGGTTGTCGTGTATGGAATGTGGAAATCCAGTGCAGCCCTTCTGATCCGGTAAGAGTCTTCAGTGGTACGCATACCAAGGGAGGTATTGAGAATCCATGCAATCTCGTTATCCTGGATCTTGTCAAGGATATGTGGACGACCCTGACTGATCTTGTTGATGTGGAAACATGCGATGTCATTTTCCTGCAGATACCTGGCTGTGCCGTCGGTAGCATAGATGACAAATCCATGTTTGGCAAGAGCCCTGGCAACAGGTACACAGGCTGGTTTATCACCTTCACGAACGCTGATAAAGATATTACCGGATTCTGGCAGAACGGCTCCTGCAGCCAGATGTGCCTTGGCAAGAGCCTGACCAAGGCTGTCGTCAATCCCCATAACTTCACCGGTGGATTTCATTTCCGGTCCGAGCAGGGTATCAACCTTGTCAAACCGGTCAAAGGGGAATACCGCTTCCTTCACAGCCCAGTGCTCAATGTTTGGATCTTCTGTAATACCAAGCTCTTGTAATGTCGCACCCAACATCACCTTGGTGGCAAGTTTTGCCAGCGGCAGACCGGTCGCCTTGGATACAAATGGTACTGTTCTGGAGGCACGAGGATTGACTTCAAGAACATAGAGCTGCTGATCCTTTACCGCAAACTGTACATTCATCAGGCCGACAACTCCAAGCTCCCTGGCCATGGCACGACTGGCCTTTTTAATCTCCCTGACAAGTTCAAGAGAGAGGGTATGGGGTGGGAGAACACAGGAAGAATCACCGGAATGAATTCCAGCCTCTTCGATATGTTCCATGATACCGGCGATTATCGTTTCCTTGCCGTCACAGAGGGCATCAACATCTACCTCTATGGCATCTTTCAGGAATTTATCAATCAGGATTGGATGCTCAAGATTACTACCACCCACAGCATCCATAAAATCACGGACTGCCCGGTCGTTATAGACAATTCGCATATCACGACCGCCAAGAACATAGGACGGTCGGACAACCACTGGATAACCAATACGATTGGCTGCTGAGAGAGCTTCCTCAAGGGTGTATACTGTGTCGTTTTCAGGTTGTCTGAGACCAAGTTTTTGCAGAAACTGTTGAAATCGTTTACGGTCTTCGGCACGGTCGATGGCATCCGGCTGGGTTCCTATGATGTTTACTTTGGCATCTTCCAGGGGGACGGCAAGGTTGAGCGGGGTTTGGCCGCCAAACTGAACAATGATACCATCCGGTTTTTCCTGGTCGATGATATTGAGTACGTCCTCTCTGGTCAAAGGCTCGAAATAAAGTTTGTCGGAGGTGTCATAGTCGGTGGAAACTGTTTCCGGGTTGGAGTTTATCATGATCGATTCAACACCGACCTCCTTGAGGGCAAATGCCGCATGAACACAGCAGTAGTCAAATTCAATGCCCTGGCCAATTCTGTTTGGACCGCCACCGAGGATGACAATTTTTTTACCACTGGTTTCAACTGCTTCATTTTCCTGTTCATAGGTGGAGTAGTAATATGGGGTGTATGATTCAAATTCTGCTCCACAGGTGTCAACACGTTTGTAGACTGGGGTTACTCCAAGTTCCAGACGATGGTTGCGGATATCATTTTCTGTTGTTCCTGTCAGGTAGGCGAGCTGCATATCGGAGAATCCATATTCCTTGCATTCTCGCAGGAATTGCGCATCCATACCCCGAAAACCACGTTGAATGATAGCCTCTTCCTTGTCAACGATCTGTTTATAATTATAGAGAAACCAGGGATCAATAGAGGTAAGTTCATGGAGACGATCAATGCTCATGCCACGTTTGAGCGCTTCATAAATCTGGGCAAAACGTTTGGAATTTGGTGTTCTCAAACCGCTTTCCAGGTCTTCATGTTCCATATTGGTCATGATTTGTTTTCCATCACCACCAAAACCAAAGCGTCCGGTTTCAAGAGAGCGCATTGCTTTCTGGAAGGCCTCCTTGAATGTTCGACCTATGGACATGGTTTCGCCAACAGATTTCATGGCTGTGGTGAGTTCGTCGTCTGCTTCCGGAAATTTTTCAAAGGTCCAGCGCGGAATTTTTACTACGCAGTAATCAATGGTTGGTTCAAAAGAAGCATAGGTTTCCCGGGTTATATCGTTTTTCAGTTCATCAAGGGTATAACCCACTGCAAGTTTTGCAGCGATCTTGGCAATTGGAAAACCGGTAGCCTTTGAGGCAAGAGCCGAACTTCTGGAAACACGTGGATTCATTTCGATAACCATGAGTTCGCCATCTGCCGGATTTACCGCAAACTGGACATTGGAGCCGCCTGTTTCAACACCAATTTCCCGGATGATGGCTATCGCCGCATCGCGCATATTCTGATATTCATAATCAGTAAGAGTTTGAGCGGGAGCAACGGTTATCGAGTCACCCGTATGGACGCCCATGGCATCAATGTTTTCTATTGAACAGATAATGACAACATTGTCATTGCGATCACGCATAACTTCAAGTTCGTATTCTTTCCAGCCCAGGAGACTGCGCTCCAGCATGATTTCTGTTGTCATTGATAGATCAAGACCTGATGTACAGAGATCCTCAAGTTCCTGACGGTTATAGGCTACCCCGCCGCCTGTGCCGCCGAGAGTAAAGCTTGGGCGGACAATGATTGGAAAACCTATCTCTTCACCTGCTGCCATTGCGGCATCAATATCGTGAACTATTGCGGATTCAGGCACCTTCAGATTAATTGCCCGCATGGCAGAGCGGAATTCATCCCTTCCTTCTGCCTTTTTGATGACGTCAATGTTGGCAGCAAGGAGTTCAACGTTATATTCTTCCAGTACACCAAGTTCGGCAACCTTGATGGCGGTGTTGAGTGCTGTTTGTCCCCCAAGGGTCGGCAGTAATGCATCTGGACGTTCTTTTTTGATAACTTTGGCAACACATTCCGGTGTGATTGGCTCAATATATGTGGCATCGGCGAGTTCCGGGTCGGTCATGATGGTTGCTGGATTCGAGTTGATCAGGACAACTTCATATCCCTCTTCCTTCAGAGCTTTTACGGCTTGGGCTCCCGAGTAGTCAAACTCGCATGCCTGGCTGATGATGATGGGACCGGAACCGATGATGAGTATCTTTTTAATGTCTGTTCTTTTTGGCATATTGTGAAGTCTCTTTACGTTGATTGTGAAGAACTGTTATCAGCAAGTTTGCGGTTTACCTGTTTCGGATCATTGCAATGAAGCGATCAAAGAGATAGACGGCATCATGTGGCCCTGGCGCATGTTCAGGATGGTATTGTACCGAAAATGCCGGATATTTTGTGTGCTTCATGCCTTCAACCGAGTTGTCGTTGAGGTTTATATGGGTAATTTCAACATCACCTTTTGGCAGACTTTCCGGGTCAACACAGAAACCGTGGTTCTGGGAGGTGATTTCCACTTTCCCGGTGGTCAGATCCCTTACAGGCTGATTACCTCCCCGGTGACCAAACTTCAGTTTATAGGTCGAACCTCCATAGGCAAGAGCCAGAATTTGATGGCCGAGACAGATTCCGAATATTGGCTTTTTACCGAGTAGTTCCTTGATTGTTTCCACAACACCTTCCACACCTTCTGGATCGCCCGGGCCGTTGGAGAGGAATATCCCGTCCGGGTACATATCGAGTATGGTTTTGGCATCGGTTTTTGCTGGTACAACCTGCAACAAACATCCTTTTTCGGCAAGGAGTCGCAGTTGATTGTATTTAATGCCGAAATCAAGGGCAACGATCTTTAAGGGATTTTCCCCGGCAGCCTCGGCTGTTTCAAAATTGGTTCCGGGAACTGGTTTATTGTTCGCCCAGCAGTAAGGTTTCTGACAGGTGACACGTTGTACCATGTCCTGACCAACCAGACCGGGCCACTCTTTCGCTTTTCTGACAAGAGATTGCGGGTCGGTGTCTTCTGTTGAAACCACACTTTTCATGGCACCCCTGGTGCGGATGTGGCGAACCAGAGCTCTGGTATCAAAGCCTTCCACGCCGAGAATTCCATGTTTTTTGAGGAACTCAGCGAGTGTCTGCTCTGAACGATAGTTTGAGGGGAAATTATTGTATTCCTTGACGAGAAATGCTCTAGGGTGGATTCCGGCTGATTCCATATCCTCACTATTAATACCGTAATTACCGATAAGAGGGTAGGTCATGGTAACAATTTGACCGGTGTAGGATGGATCGGTAAGGACTTCCTGATAGCCACTCATGGAGGTGTTGAATACAAGTTCGCCGACAGTCTCTCCAGAACCGGTAAACGATTTTCCTTCGAAAATTGAGCCGTCTTCAAGAGCAATAAGTGCTTTCATGCTAAATTCCTCAAATGTGGTACCTGTTGCTGACAGGTTGAAGGATGGTGGGCTTTTTATTTTAATCTATAATGAAACCGCAGATGACAGATTTCTGTCTGGTTGGTGAACCGGGTAAAGATGGGGGATTTTTGTCCTCTGTGGTTTTCCAGACAAAACTTCAACATATAACCGTTGTCGAATACTTTTGTCAAATGAAATTGATTGCTTGTGAGAAAGGTTTGGGGAAAATCAGGGTAAAAGAAAACGAACAGTAGAATAACAAGATGGAATTTATCTTGATTCTTTTCACAAAAAAGGGGGCTGGTCTGGTAATGACAAGACAGCCCCCTGAGTGGTTCCTGGTTATAACTTGTTTAGCTTAGGCTTTAAATGATCTCTTGAACAGATCTTCAATAGCTTCTCGACCGGCATCACTGAGATATCTGGTGCCTGAGCCGACAAAGGTGTTATATTCGATGACTGGTTCATCTTCAATCCAGTCATTTTTCCAGGTAAACCATTTTTTGCTCGGTTGATCGTAGACATGCAGTGGACGATTGAACATCTTGGCAAGTTCTACTGCCCAGCCGGTGCCGCCCTTGACAGATTTATCGTCCTGAATTGTACCGACCACAAAAACCTGATGACCGGAATTAACCATGTGGAAGATTGTTTGCAATACCTTGCGAATCTTTTCTGTTTCGTAGTAGGTTCGGTTGAGCATACGAGAGGCAAGTTCCATACTAATATCACCACGTTCAAGCTCTTCCTGACTGAGAACAATAACGTTTTTCTCTCTGCTGAGTTTGTGGTTTTCAAATGAGTAGATAACCTCATTTACTTTCCATTGTTCTGCAATTTCACCGAAAGTTGCTTCGGCTCCTTTTAAACCACTACTGTATAATGTGCATTTTTCCTGGTCCATAAAGACACTCCTTTTCCTTTGAAATAGGTAGTCAGATAATTAGAGTGATTGTTGTATACCATAGATTAACACAAAGGCAAAATTTCTCTCGGTAAAATGTAAAAAAAATAAAAAAGACACCTGAAATAGTTTCGTTGCAATTGTGATACAGGGCTGTTCTTCCTTTACACGTTATTGCAGCAGTTATCCTGGAGTAAAAATTTTTTGGTTTTTGGGAAGGGGGCTATTTTTTCTTGATTGCTTTAACAAAGAAACGGTAAGGAGCGGGGTATCCTTCAATAGTTAACTCTGGATTATCCGGGTCTATATAATTTTCATAGGATTCAAACTCCATCCATTCGGTTGGGCGCTGCTCCTCTTTCGACATTGGATGGCTGTAAAAGAGGTCTATATTTTTAAAACCCGCTTTGTTTATCCAGTTTATCAGACAGCTTTTGGTGGGAACAAAGTAGGTGCCGGGGACTTTAGCGTAGGTTTTCTCAGGGAACAGGGCATAGGGTTGTTCTCCCGGTATTCCTTGAGTTTCCAGGATCATGGTGCCTCCTGGTTTGAGGGATGTGAGAATATTTTTCAGAGTATCAATGGGAGAAGGACGGTGGTAGATAATTCCCATAAGAAAGAGAACGTCGAAACAGTTTTCAAAATGCCCAAGATGTTCTGCGCCCAGCAGATCGATTTCCAAATTCTTGAAACCAGCCATGCTGTTTAGAGCCTTGAAGCAGTAATAATACTGCACAGAAGGCTCAAGGCCTAAAACAAAGGCTGGTTTATGGGCGGCCATACGAAACATGTAATAACCGTTATTACAGCCGACATCAGCAAGAATCTTACCTTCGAGCGGGGGAAGATGTTTCTCGAGCCTCTGCCATTTTCTCTCACTGCGCCATTCTGCATCAATATCTATTCCAAAAATTGAAAAGGGGCCTTTTCTCCACGGCATATATGAACGCAGCAGCTCCTTGATTCTGAGCCGGTTTTCCGCTGATATTTCATCGGTTTTGCCAATGGTAACAATATCGGAATTGTAGGAAACATGTTTTGCCTGGTAGCTGGTAAGTTCAAGGTAGGGATTGCGATATCGCAGAAATCCTTTTTTTTCCTGATTAACCCATTGCTGTCTGGCATTATGGAGTGTTTCAATGGCTGCAATATCTGCCTGTGGAGATAATTTTGTGAGGTAATGTGTCATAGAAAACTGGTTTTGAAGTGGAGATTGGGAGAATTACTTTATGGCGACGATGGAGACAAAATTGAACCATTGAAAGAAGGTTTCAACGCTTGTGAAACCTGTCTCTCGTAAAAGTTTTTTGTTTTCGGCAATCGAAAAGGGAATGAGCACGTTTTCAAGGGCTTCGCGCTTGTTGGCAATTTCCAGTTCTGAATACCCCCTGGTCTTCTTAAAATTATGATAAATCTCAATAAACTTTCGATTTAACAGGGTATTGTGGCAGATGGTTTTTTCACTGAGCAGAAGCACCCCGCCGGGACGCAGGGAGTCGTATATCTTTTGAATGGTTTTGGCTCGAGCCGGAGGTCTTATAAATTGCAAGGTATAGTGCAGGATAACAGCTCCGGCCTCACTTTTGTTAAAATTGGTAATATCCTCTTCAATAAATGAAAACTGTTTTTTTCTGGAATAGAGTTCAGCCTTCAATCGTGCCTTTTCAAGCATGGCTCTTGAGGTGTCGATTCCTATATAGTGCAGGTTGTCACAGTTGAGTGTCCTTGAAAGTTCGAGCAGGGTATTCCCCGTGGCACTACCCAGATCATAAATACTGTCACCCGGAACCATGTATTTATCCAGAAGGGCTGCACAAGCCTTGATAACTTCGGAGTAGAACGGGATGGAGCGCTCCAGCATGTCGTCAAAAACCTCCGCGACACGACTGGAGAACTCAAAATCCTTTGCAACAGAGTCAACTTCAAAGATTCTGTCTTTTTTTTCTTCCATCTCTATTTCGGGATGATTCTATTGTTTTTTGTACCAGGTGCCATCCGGTTTTTGAAAGATATGTCCTTTTTCTCCTTTTTCGACAATGGCAAGTGCCCGGCGTTCACCTACAAGCTCAGGGGTTACACTTTGTTTCCTGGCAATTGCGATATAGACAATTCTGCGATCATCGTTTTCCGCCAGGACTATATCCTGATTCAGTTTTTCACCGCGAAATTCCAGAAAACCCTTGTTGTTTTCACCAACATTACCGCCATCCTTTAATTTGGTGATTATGGGTTTTCTGTCTTTCATTCTCATTTGAATCTCCTTGACCGATGCAGCAATGCTCATGGAAGAAAAGAAGAAAACAATACAGAAAAGAATAGAAGCTATCGAGATTGTGTATCGTTGCATGGTTGACCTCACTTTTTATTTGAAAGGAAAAAGTTAATCAAGTTCGTCAATGTCACCAAAGAAATCATCAAGTGCCTGGTCGACTTTTACATTTACATCAATGGTGATATGGATTGGTTTGATCTCAACGGGTTTCACCTCGACTTGGTGACGTGTGCAGCCGTTTGACAGAAGCAAGACACAGCCCATGAGAAGAAAAGGATAAAAAATTTGTTTCGTCATTACATTGTCCCCATAAGAGATTGAATGTTTTTGCCGTAGTGGAAAAGTGCATCCAGCGGCAAATGAAAGTTTACATCCATGTGTATCGGATGTTGAACGCCTGAACCCTGAGCAGAGGGAGCAAGTTGTCCATTTTTATAGGTAAACGGCAATGGAGCAGCAGGTTTTCCATCAAGCTTCATGATGACTGTCAGATCGTCATCACGGCTGTTGAAGGAAAGTGTTGCCCAGTTATATGCAAAATTTTCCAGAGCTTTCATGGAATAATCAAGATAGCTGGTTGCAAGGTTTTCTCCCAGATTACTCCTTATGTTCTCTGTGTTTGTGAACCTGATTATACCACTATCTCCTGGACTGGAAAACAGAAAACCGTCATCAAAATGGAGGATTGAATCGCTGAAAGATATTGGTATTCTGCCATTAAGGGTACCCTTTCCCTCAGCGTTTGGCATGCCGAGCTGGGTAAGCAGGCTGGTAAAGCCAATTCTGTCGCAGTACAGGGTAAGATTGTAATCGTGTACGTTGGAAGCAATTCTTATGGAACCGCTTTCCACCTTGCCGCCACACCAGTTGAGACTGCTCCTCTCTATAAGCACTGTTTTGAAGTCTTCAAGCCGATATGTAATATGAGCATTCATTGTTTCAATATTGCCCGCATTGATCTTTTCTATGTCTATAGTTTGGGATGGGGCACTGTATTGTAGGGGAAGATTGGGCAGCGTCAGCCTTGTGTTGAGATTGGTAAGAGAAAATTTGTCTCCAAAGTTCATCGTTGTATTACTTATGTCAGCTTTCAGTTTGCCCTGTAGCTGATTTCTGAACAGCAACTCAAGCTGGGCTGTCATGGTCGCGTTGAACATAAGTTCTTCCGGGAGTTTGACATAGGGTGGGATATTTTTTTCTGTAACCACAATCGGGGGAAGAGTACAATTCATCTCAAGTGTATTGGCTTTGGAGAAATAAATGTTACTGTTGCAGTTTATTCGAAGCTTGTCGTGGTAAGGGCTTCTGATGATGGAATTGAGCTGTAAACTTTCTGAACTGAGCTTGCTGCTGGCGGCAAGTGATGCTCCATTGTTGCCCTGAAATCGAATTTTTCCTATGTTCAGGTTGCCGCTTGCTGGTTCAAGCTTTGTTCCCTTGATTTTAAAATCCTGATTTACTGTTATCTCTTGTAAAGCGATTTGCTGTGCAGGAAGACTTATTTCTTCAGTAAATATTTTGACTTTGGTGTCTGCCTGATCCTCTTTTAGAGTACCAGTGACAGAGAGTTTTATGGGGCTGTGCTTGAAGTTGTCGAAGCCTGGAAGCTGGAGTCCCTCAGCCGTAGAGCTAATACTGAAATGGTTGCCTTTCTTGTTGAGGACAATTTCAAGCGGCGTTTTCAGGAAGCTGTTTTCGATTTTGAGGGTTGACTTTGTATCAAGACTTTTGAGGTTAAAGAGGCCCTTTCCTGAAAAGCTGCTGTCGATACCGGCCGCAAGCAGGTTTATGCCGGAAAATGAATAATGGAATTCTTGCGCTGAGCCTTTTATCAGCAGTTGAGCCTGTTCACCGTTTTGAGTGTTGGCTGTAATGTTTGCTTGCGAAATTGAGAATTGATCGCTGATAAATTCTGTCTCGATAGTTTGCAATTTTTTGAACTGTCTATCAAAAACAAGGGTGGACTTGATATCCAGCAGACCGGAGCTTGTCAGACCCAGCTCCTCCAGTGCAGAGAGATTAAGATCAGAAATTGTTGTCTTCAGAGAAAAGTTCTCTGGATTATTAAGAAAAATTGTCTTTGTTTTTCCTTCGAGCAGACCACTGATGGCAATTTCAGCCTTGATACTATTGAGCTTGAATTTGGTCTTGTTTGGCACTGTAGAAATATGAATCTGTCCATCCAGTTTGAGGATTTTTCTTTTTTCAGCACTATTTTGAAAAATGATTGTTGTATTCTTGAGAATGATGGTGTCAATTGCTCCTGACAAATTGTCAAGAAGCTGTTTGGGATTGAATTCTTCTGCTTGATCTTGCTTTCCTGGTGAGAATATTTTTGAACCCAGAATAATAGTGACATTGTCCAGCAGCAGGCTGCTTATTTTTTTTTGGAATAGTTGTCGTGGTTGGTATCTGAAGGTAAACGAAGCACATGAGATGGATGAGTTCTTTCCCCCCAGTTCAAATTGGCCGACGGTTTCCCAGAGATTAGCACGATGAATGGTTACTGTTTTGCTGTCAAAGGGCAGCTTTTCAATCAGGGGAGGGATTACCCTGTCTCCGAGATAAGGGATGGAGAGGAATAAACAGCCGACAGCAAGAATCAGGAATGTGGCAATTGCTGTAAAAAGAAAACCTTTCTTCATAATGACATGTTATGTTATTAGAGTAATCTGCATAGGCTGGTTTATAAAATGTATGAAACTGAAGTTTGCTTATTTGCCTTGCCTGAGAGCTATGTAAATTATTTTTAGCTACAGGTTGTCCCTGTGTTGTAGCTAACTATAAACACTTTGTTTTTGCTTGCATATTGAAAAGAACAGGTGGCAGTTGAATATTGTATTACTGCCAATTTTATGAGGAGTTTACTGGAATTATGTCTAGTGAAATTGATTTTGATGAGTTGTTGGCAAAATATCATTCTGATCCTTTTGATTATGTGGATATTACGGCGGTTCATACTGGCGTTGTCACCTTTAAGGTGCAGGAAGGTGATGAGGTTGATGCTCCTTCGGGGCAGTGGTTGCAGGTGCCGGGAACTTCTCTGTATGAGATAAATCGTGAAAAGAATCCAAAGAAAATAGCTGCCCATACCAACGGTATTGTGTCCGAAGTATGCGGTGAACTTGATGGCAAGTTTGTGGAGGCAGGAGAGAAACTGCTGACCATTAAACATCCTCTGAAGAAAAAAGAAATCATAGAAAATATTTTGAAAGAGGTTCTTGATCTGTTTCTGGCTCCTGAAACGGCTAAATATTATTTTTCGCTCGATATTCAGTCAAGAATCGACAAAAAGGGTGAAAAGAGTGTCGTGATAGAACCTGGCGAGGAAGTTATAACCATGTCTCTTATGAAACGGGATACTCCTGTCTGCTATACCGGTGAACGTGGGGTAATTCATTCCGTGTATTTCAAGCCAGGGATTTCTGTAGCACAAGGAGAGCCTCTCATAGGTGTCTGTTCAACTGAAAAACTACCCCTTATCCAAAAGATTATTACTCGGGTTAAAGCGGACTGGGACAGTCGTTCCTGAGCTGTATGGTCAGGCTTTTAGGATTATTCCATGGTAAAAAACAATCCCGCATCAACTGCCATAATGGAGCAGTTATTACTCCTAGAGCAGGATTGTCAGGATTTTTCCGAGCCTGACTGTGCTGTTATTCGACGTTTTGGTGCTGTTGTTGGTTCTGTTGTTGAAAGTTACAGCGAATTGGATCGGGCAATGGATCGGGCACGGGAGTATATTCAGCAGCAGGATCAGCTGGCTCGATCGGTCTGTTCCGGGCGGGTTATTCTTGCTGATAGAATGAGAGTATCCAAAGGGCGTTTTAGCCGTGTCTGGCAGGCACCGATAGGTGGTGTCTGGGGCTGCTTATTACATGCCAATACCTTATTGCCCGGTTCAAGACAATTTGTCCCCTTTGCGACAGGTATAGCTTGCTGTGAAACGATTCGGGAATACGGCATTGAAAGCTCTGTTCGCTGGGTTAACGATGTTCTTGTGGCTGGTAGAAAAATTGCTGGATTTTTGATTGAAAGTTATACTTCAAGGATGAGTGGAGAGGAGTATAATCTGATCGGTTTTGGTATCAATGTGAACAATCGGAATTTTTCATCTGAAATTTCTGACAGTGCCACTTCTCTTGCCAATTGTCTTGACCGCGAAGTTGATCTGACTCAATTTACCGAAAAATTTATAGCACGACTTGCCTGGAATATTGGTCTTGTTTATTTTGAAGAACAGAATTTTCTGCAGGAAGAATGTTACTCAGGTAGAGATGGAAAACATCTGATTCTTGAAAAATTTCTAAACTTGTCAGACACACTTGATAAAAAGATTGTTTATGGCTTTGATGTTATGACAGCGCCTCAGTATGAAGCCAAAGTGATTGGGGTGGATGATAATTGTGGATTGATTATGCAGTTTGCTGATGGTTCCCTGAAAACCGAATATAGTGGCGAAGTTCGGTATTTATAGTCTTTTCGCCGATTATTTCAGCATTCGCCAGGAGATAATGTCTCTTTGCAGGATGTTTCTGCCGTAGTGGTGCAGAAGGTGTAATGCCTCTTCTATTATTTTTTTTTCAGCTTTTATTCTTTGCAGTTTTTCAAGGGGTTGGTTCTGGGCCGTTGCCAGAAATCTGATTGTGCCCGGGAGTAGCGAATTGCGGGAAGTATTATTGCATCTGCTACAGGCTATTCCACCACTCTGTATCAGGAAATGAAATCGGATGCCGTTTTCAGGGTTGATACCGCATTCCTGACATTGAGAAAAATCAGGGCGATAGCCTAAAATATCGTAAAGTCGCAGAAGGAAAAGAGTCAGTACGGTTCTACTTGGATGATTTTCGTTAAGATTGTGCATTGCCCACAGGCTTACCTGAAAGAGGCTGAAGTCTGTTTCTCTTTCTTTTGTCGCCTGAAGCAGAACCTCTTGGATAATAGAGGAGGATACAAAGAGGTCGGCATTGTTTCTCAGATTGATAAAGGATGTGTACAGTTCGGCCTCGTTTAAAAAACCAAGTGAACGATTTGGGTAATCGGTAAAGGTAATATGCAGGAAGCTGAAGAGTTCCAGCTTGTTGACAAAACGTTTTCTGCTTTTTTTTGCACCTTTGGCAATGCAGGATATTCTGCCAAAATCACGAGTCAGCAGGATGAGGATCTTGTCTGAATCCTTGTAGTCCTGGCAGCCTATGACAAGTGCGTCTGTATCCCTTTGTAGCTGTGCCACGAAAATTAATCGAAGAAATATTCAGGGATTGATATTACAGCAGGTTTTCCTGTTGGCAATGTGATTGGAATATCCTCGTTAAGAATGAGGCTGACGCCGCTGGTAGATGGTAGACTGATAGTGATTGACTGTGCGGCTGACCATGTTTTGCTTTCACCTGCCTGTATCTGGATTTCTTTTGGATCTTCATCGTCTATAGTGACAGCAACGGTGGTTTGTACTGCAAAACTGCCCGATAAGGTATAACCAGTCTGAAATGGCGGTTGAGTTGTTATGTTGTTTGTGGTTGATCCTGCTTCTGTCTTTTCTGCAAAAGTTTGAGGTTTTTCTGGAACCTGATCGACGACAGTAGTCCTGTCCTCGGTAACGTTTTCATAAAGAGTTTGTTGTTCCGGTTGTTGCAGGGAAACGTTTGTTTCCAGTTTTTTTAACTGTTTACTGAGATATTCTGCCGGATTCCAGGAGAATACCCAGCACAACAGGGCGAAAAGCATAAGAAGAAAAACCAGAACAGTGCCAAGGAGAGAAAAAATTGGTACTGATGGTTTTTTTGCAAGGTTGGTTACGTCACTGGTCAAGTGCTGAGGATGGTATGTCGTGTCATTGTTGAGTGGGTGATTAGGGATATCTGCGCAGCGTTTGCGCAATTCTTCCGGTTTTATATATAAGGTCTTGGCGTATAAATTATAAAAACCGCGGGCAAAGGCCTTGGCTGGGAGTGCTTTATGGTCATCACTTTCCATTGCCCGAAGTACAGGCAGCGGAATTTTTGTCCTGTTTGAGAGCTGCTCAAGATCAAGTCCTTTATCAAGACGGGTCTTGCGTAAAAAGTCACCTAATGTATCCGTATCGGTAAAACTTTTGTCTGTTGTCATGGTGCCAACCTCATCAGCAACTGATTATTTAAAGCTTTTGGATATATGCTTCCTCTTTGAGTCTGGTGACCCATTCTTTAAACTCACGTTGCATTTCCTGCTCAAAAAGTTTTGCTTTGATTGTCTCTTTTACTTTTTCGTATGGTGTTTTGCTTGTTGTCTGACCAGCTGTGTTGGAGATCAGTTTAAAGAACTGATAACCGGCAGGAGTCTCGATGATTTGGCTTATATCGCCTGGAGCAAGAGCTGATACTGCATTTTTCATTGAATCGTCCATGTCATCAAGAGTGAAGGAGCCGATGTCTCCACGATCCTGGGCGGATGGTAGATCTGAATACTCTTCTGCGAGGGAACCAAAATCCTCACCGTTGACAGCCAGATTGTAAATACGTTTGGTACGTTCCAGAGCCTTCCTTTTTTTCTGTGCAAGTTCTTCTTCATTGGCGTCTTTCCAGCGAACACCAATTTGCAGAAGATAAAACTCATTATCGTTGGTTTCCACTGTGTATTCGTTCTCATAAAACTCCTTGATCCTGGATTCGCTGATAACAATTTTTGAGCGAATATCATAGTTGACGATTTTGCGTTGCAGGAGTTGGCTGCGCAGGTTTTCCCGATAGGTTTTCAGGGAGAGACCTGCCTTGCTGAGTTCCCGGGAAAACTGTTGATCACTCATAGTGGCTCTTCGCTGAATATCGGCAAGAGCCAGGTCAACTTCTTCCTTGCTTACCTTTACTCGTGCTTTTTTGGCTTCCTGAGCTATCAGTTTTTTGTCGATGATAGAAGAAAGAGCCTGTTCTCGTGCTTCATACAGCGCTTGAGCCTGATTGGCTAAGGGTACACTAATGAGTATCTTCTTTTCAGCTGCTGCTGTTTCTTCCTGAAGTTCAGAAAGGGTGATAATATCGTCGTTGACGATGGCAACAATCTTGTCGACCAGCTCTGCTTTGGTTGTATTGGCAGCGAGAAACAGGCTGAACAGGGCAAGAAAGATTGCTGAATGGAAATATAAAGGATATTGTCTTTGGTAAGAGAGAAAAGTATTCATAATTTGTTTGGATACAGGTCTGAAGGTTTACTAAGTGTTATAGTTGCACTACTATATTACCTTGATGTACAGCTGTACGAATTTTTAATATTAGTTTTACCAGATTTGTAGTAAGCTTTTGGCGAGACTATACCATATTCATAATGTTATTTAAATCACCTCGGAGTTACTGATGAAAAAAAAATATATTTCAGGATTATCTCGTTGTTTTCTTATTCTTTTGCTGCTTTTCACCTTGCTTCCGACAAATGGTTTTTCTGCCGTAAAAATGCCTTCATTTATGTTGAAAGAGGTGAATAAGGGTGAGACCGTAACAAGTGAGAAATTTACAGGGAATGTTACGCTTGTTACTTTTTTTGCCACTTGGTGTGCTCCCTGTGTTATGGAAGTTCCTCATATGATTGAGTTACAGAAAGAATATTCTGCCAAAGGTTTTTCTGTAGTAGCGATTGCGGTTGATCAGGTGGAAAGTTCTCGTATAGCTGCCTTTGTTGAAAAAATGGGTATCAATTATCCGGTTATGATGGCAACGGATCAGGTCTTACAGGACTTTGGCGGTGTTTATGGTATTCCAACATCTTTTATGGTGAACCGCCAAGGCGAGATTGTAAAAAGATACTCCGGCTATATTGATTATTCTGTTTTTGTAAAGGATATTGAGCAAGTGTTATAGGAGTCGCCCGTTCTTTTGGTTCATTGTTTGACATCCTTCCTGAACGTGGGTATTCTGCCACGCCGGTTGTTCTGGGCCAACCGGCTTTTTATTATGAGCTAGAGATTCTTTTGTATTGGGGAAAGGTTTGGAGTTATTAAAAGCGATATTACTTGGCATAATACAGGGGCTGACCGAGTTTTTGCCGATTTCCAGTTCTGGACATTTGGTACTTTTTTCTAAGTTGCTGGATTTTCAGGATCAGGGGATAGTTTTTGATGTTTTTCTTCACCTTGGTACTCTGGCTGCCGTTTTGTTGGTTTTTTATGAAGATGTCTGGGATATGATAAAGGCTCCGTTTTTGCTTCTTATGGGCAAGGGTGACAATGAGCTAAAAAAAGCATTCCTGTGGGATATTTATATTATTCTGGCTACCCTGCCCACTGTTTTTGTCGGGCTTTTTTTTAAGGAGAGTATCGAGCAATTTTTTTCTAATATATTGGTAGTTTATCTGATGTTGACGATTACCGGAATTCTTATGATCTGTTCGCAGTTTGTTGCTCAGAGTCGAGGGGAAATGACTTACGTTCGAAGCTGGTGGGTTGGGTGTGCTCAGGCATGTGCTGTCTTACCTGGATTATCGAGGTCTGGAACAACTATTTTTGTGGGAATGTTGCTTGGCGTTGAACGACAGACTGTTGCCCGTTTTTCCTTCATTATGTCGATTCCCGCAATTCTCGGTGCTGTGGTGCTCCAGGGCAGCAATCTTATTGCCAATCATCTGGCTTTAGACGCACTGGTAAACATACTGGCAGGGACTTTGGCCTCAGTTATATCGGGTTATCTGGCTATCAAATTGTTGCTTGACATAATAAGGAAAAATCGATTGCAATGGTTTGGATATTATTGTCTCATTGTTGCTTCAGCAGGTTTCTGCCATTATTTTGTGACCTCGGCATAAGTAAGGATTGATGGCGAATAGCAGGATAAAACGATAAGAAAATTATAACTCTTGTTTATTATTTTAAGCTAAAGATTCAGGTTGTGTTACTTTATCCAGTAAATCTTAATATAAAAGATAGATTATGCCTTGTTGTAGGGGGCGGCAAGGTTGCCTTGAGAAAGGTTCAGACCTTGTTAGAGTTTGCTGCCTGTATAAGAGTTGTCAGCCCTGAAAGTTGCCCGGAGATGATGGAACTAGCAAATCAGGGAAAAATTGAGCTTTGCAGGCGTGGTTATCAAACTGGAGATCTTGACTCTGCATTTCTGGTCTTTGCCGCCTCTGATAATCCAGTTGTTCAGGGACTGATCGCGGAGGATGCAAAAAGGTATAAGGTTCTTTTAAACAGTGCAACTGACCCTGACAGATGTGATTTTCAGGTTCCGGCTCATTTCAGACGAGGAGAACTGCAGGTAGCTATCTCTACAGCCGGTGCCAGTCCTGCTGTGTCAAAAATGTTACGGGAAAGACTAGAAAACAGCCTTGGTGATGAGTATGGATATGCAATCTGTTTGTTACGGTTGATAAGACAGCGTATTGTTACAAATACATCTGTTTCGGCAGCTAATAAAGAGATCTTGAATAATCTGCTGGAGGCTGACATCATTGGCTGTGTCGGCAGGGAAGACAGGGATGCCTTACGGTCTGTTCTGGAAAAAAATCTCCCGACAAATGTGGATGTGTTACAGTTACTTGCTGAGTTTGATGCCGTGTGCAGAGCTTGACTATTGTTTGTGTTACCTGGGGTTAACTAACTTGGGTCTGGGAAAAAAATATGAATGAAGAGGTAGGGCTTCTGTCAGGGGGACGTGCTGGAACTGTGTCGCAGTAATCTTCGCAGGCAGTTTTGCCCTGGTGTTGTTAATTTTTGATGGTCACGTATCTTGCTGGAGGGATGTATCGTAATGGTTGAGAAAGAAATTGTTCTCTTTGGAGTAAATCATAAAACTACTCCTCTGGAAGTGCGTGAAAAAATTGCCTTTGCAGATAACTACAGAGAGACCCTTGGCAGGTTGAAGGTGCAGGTGAACTGCCACGAATTTTATCTGTTGTCTACCTGTAACAGGGTGGAGATACTGGTCTATGCGGATGTGGACTCAGATATTGAAAATGAGATTATCAGGTTTCTTTTTGCAGGGAAGGTCGACTTGGCAAATTGTTCAGAGTACCTTTATGTTTTCAGGGGACTTGAGGCTGTAGAACATCTTTTTTCTGTTGCTGCAAGTCTTGATTCCATGGTGGTTGGTGAGGCACAAATTCTTGGCCAGTTAAAGCAGGCCTATCGCTATGCTGCCCGTTTTCGATGTACTGGACCACTTCTGAATCGTTTATTACATAAATCCTTTTCTGTCGCAAAACGTATCAGAACTGAAACGGGTATTGGTGCGGCTGCTGTTTCTATTAGTTATGCTGCTGTGCAACTTGCCCGTAAGATATTTGGCAGCCTGAAAAATAGAAAGGTCATGTTGATAGGTGCCGGTGAAATGGCAGAGCTGGCTGCGGAGCATCTTGTTGGGCATGGAGCGGCTGAGGTTGTGGTCGTCAATCGAACTCTGTCGCGGGGGGTGAAGCTCGCCGAAAAGTTCAATGGCCGGGCTGTTCCCATGGATCAGTTGTATCGGCAGCTTGAAGAAGTTGATATTATTATCAGTTCTACTGGTGCAAAGGAGATAATTATTTTTGCAGACAAAGTGAAGGAGGTCATGCGCAGTCGTTGTAATCGCCCTCTTTTTTTTATTGATATTGCTGTTCCCCGTGATCTTGACCCAAAGTTGAACGATCTTGAAAATGTTGATCTTTATGACATTGATGATTTAAGTCAGGTTGTCGAGATGAATAAGTCAGAGCGGAGTCGTGAGGCTGTTAAGGCAGAGCGCATTGTCAAGGAAGAGACAGGCAAATTTGATAACTGGTATCAGAGTCTTGCCGTCACCCCAACAATTCTCAGTTTGCGTAAGAAGGTGGATCAGATAATTGCCCAGGAGCTCAAGAAAACCATGCCGCGTCTTGACAAGCTTGATGACAGGGAAAAGCAGAGTATAGAAAAGATGGTTAATGCCGTTAGTGCGAAAATTCTTCACGATCCGCTGATCTATTTGAAGACTGAAGCTTGTCATGGCCGAGATAAAAGTCAGGAAAAGGTTAATCTGATTCGCTCTGTTTTTGGGCTTAAAAATGGAGATCAGTCTTGACCATAGAGGAGCTGATTGAAAATGAGTGGTATGTTGTCCGCTACTCAGGGGAAACTCCTGAAATTGCTCTATCTTCTGCCTTTTATTATCTTACCAGGGCTCAGGATGGACCGCAGCTTGTTCTTGCTTCCGAACAGCGGAAAAAGTTACAGGAAGCTGCAATTGCACGTTTTTTCGAGATAATTACCAGGGATCTCAACCACGAAAATGTGGGGAAGGCGATTTATAGAGGTGTTGCCAGAAGCATTGTTAATTATCAGAGGTATCTCAACTTTTGTGTTCGCCAGCAACTTGAAAACCAATTAAGAGAACAGGTCACTGCTTCTTTCAGGGAATTTCTTTGCAAGGAGCTTGAGCTTCTCAAAAGGGGAAAAAGTTCCAATATTAATTGTGGACTGGATGAGCTGGTCGATTTTTCCCGTCAGCTTGAGCTGGATGCAAATGAGTGTCTGGTGCAGTTGCAGGAGTTACTGTCAAGGAATCCTGCCTTGTCGTCTGTGGCGGAATAATCGTGGTATTTGTGTTGTCTTTTTGGTATTGCTGTAGCAGTTACAGGAGAAGTCAGCTGTCTATAGATTGAAGAAAATGACTTTTCCCACACTTATTCATTAATCTCATTTTCATATTTTGCTCATTATGCCTGTTATGAACTTATTGAGAATTATCCTGTTAGTTGTTTTTGTTCTTTCTGCAAACCTTGTGGCAGTTGCTGAACAATTTACCGAGGAACAAAGAAAAAGAAATATCCTCATCGGGCACATGCTTAGCAAGCAGTTGCCGTCGTTACACTACAGTGATAAAGCGTTTGATGATGAACTCGGCAGAGCTGCCTTTGGACTTTATTTGAAACAGCTTGATTATCAGAAGCGTTTTCTGATTCAGGATGATGTAGATAATCTTGAATCTTTTGCTGAATTTATTGATGATAATATGAAAAACGGCAGGATTATTTTGCCGGATACCGGCTATGCGATTTTAACTGAGCGTATAGGGCAGGTTGAAAAAATACTGGAAGAATTGATTCCTTCGAGTATTACCTTGCTGCCGAAGGAGGAATATGAGGGTGACCCTGAAAGACTTGACTATGTCAAGGATCTTGCCGGGCTTAAAGAGCGTTGGCGTAAAATAATAAAGGCACAGGTAATGTCCCGTTTTCTCGATCTGGAAGAGGATTGGCAGGTTGAGCAGAAGAAAAATCCCGAAAAAGGGGAGCTTGACAGGACAAAACTCTGGCAAGAGGCTATCGAAAAGGTTGCCAAGCAGAACAGGAATTTTCTCCATCGTTTAAAAAGAGAAACCTTGCAGGATCATTATGATCGTTTTTTCAATTCGGTGGCCCGTGCCTTTGGACCACATACTAACTATATCCCTCCCGCATCGAAAGAACAGTTTGATATTAACATGCGTGGCAGTCTGGAAGGTATTGGGGCCATGCTTCGGGAAGAGGATGGCTTGATTAAGGTTGTTCGTATTATTCCAGGTAGTGCCTCGGCAAGACAGGGACAGCTGTCTGCGGAAGACACAATTCTGGCGGTGGCCCAGGAAGGTGAGGAACCTGTGGATGTTACAGATATGCGTTTGCGTGATGCTGTGCGTCTTATTCGTGGGCCCAAAGGTTCTGAAGTACGTCTTACTGTTCGCAAAGTTGGCGGTGCCAAGCAGGTGATTCCGATTGTCCGTGAAGTGGTACAGATGGAAGACTCCTTCGTGAAATCAACTGTTATTGAGTTACAGGACGGGAGCAGGCTTGGTTATATCAATATCCCGAGTTTTTATCGGGATTTTGAGAAGAGTCAGGAAAGCGATGGAGGGCGCAACTCAACAGAAGATACCAAGGCTGAATTGCTTTCATTGATGCGGCAGAAAGTGGATGGGATTGTGCTTGATCTGAGAAATAATGGCGGTGGAGCACTTGTGGATGCTGTTGATGTTACCGGACTCTTCATTGATGAAGGTCCGGTTGTACAGGTACGAAGCTCTATGGGAGATAAACGGGTCCTGTATGATAAGTCGGTAGGAGTTGTTTATGATGGGCCGCTGGTGGTACTGGTCAATGAGTTTTCAGCTTCTGCGTCAGAGATCGTTGCGGCAGCTCTTCAGGACTATGGCAGGGCTGTGGTGATGGGTTCGCCTCATACTCATGGCAAGGGTTCTGTGCAGACGATCCTCAATCTTAATGATTATGTACCCTGGCTTTCTCTGCAAAAGTATGAGGATCTTGGTGCTCTTAAGGTTATGATCCAGAAATTTTACAGGGTAAATGGCGGTTCAACACAATATAAGGGTGTTGAACCGGATATTGTCATGCCAAGTCTTTATCAGCACCTTAAATCTGGAGAGAAGTATCTTGAATATTCCCTTCCCTGGGACTCCATTGAATCCATTGATTATGAACCTTTTACAAAAGCGATCAGGGCGAAAGATCTCACGGCAAAAAGCCTTGCCCGTATAAGACGGGATGATGCTTTTAATGTTATTCGTGAAGAAGCTGCTGCTGCGCAACAACGCAGTCTTGATACCACCATATACCTTGATCTCGAAAAAATGCGTGATGAGAGGAAGGTGACAACCGAAGCAAAAGACCGGATTAACGAGAAGATACATACTTTTGATGAAGCTGAAGCTTTGGAAAATGAGAAAAAAAGTAAGGCGGAAAAGGAAAAAATATGGATCGCTCAGGTAAGTGAAGATCCATATGTTCTTGAAGCCGGTCGAGTAATCAGAGACATCCGAAAAAGATAAGGTTTACAGGCCATTTGTTAGCCCGCTCTAATAAGTCATTTTAAACCTTTTGTCAAATAAAATTGTTGAAAATAGCATGGAAAAATGATAAAAAACCACCCGCGTGCCTGTGTTTCATGGGTGAGCGATGTTTTTTGTTTAACATGTTGTCTTGACATTTTTATTTTATTTTTTTGGTGTAACTTTGATTGATCTTGCTGAAGGTTTTAGAAACCATAGGGAAAAAATAGTTGATCTCTGGGTGGATTATGCCCTGTCAACCTATACATCCTCGAAATTTTTTAAAAGTGAGCAGGATAAGTTTGCCAATCCTGTTGGCAGTAATGTCAGAGAAGCTTTCACCCAATTGTTTGATCTCCTTTCTAGAGGTGAAGATAGTAAAACCTATAAAAAACCTTTAGAACAATTCATCAGTATACGTTCTGTTCAGCAGTTTACTCCTTCTCAAGCACTGGCTCCTCTTAATGCTGTGAAACATATTACTCGTGATGTCTTTAAAAAGGATAAGGAACGTAGCCACCTTGCAGAAGAACTTTATGATTTTGAATTCAATGTAGACTTGGCTGTTCTTGCAGGTTTCGATATCTTTATGGGATTTCGGGAACGGCTTTATCAGATTCGCATTAATGAAATTCGCTCTGGTAATCATGTGCTAACAGACAGTAAATGTCCGTCACGTTTGCTGGATGATAATAATATGCAGGAAACTATTACAAAGGTCACAAGTAATTAACTGGTTTCTGGCAGTTCGGGGTGTTCCCGGTCTGGCGGTTTCCCAAATCACAGTTCAATTGAAGCGAGGTAAGAAATGAAGTATGCCTTCTCATTCTTGGCAGTCATTGTTCTTATGATGATTGCTGGACTCGGATCCTTGATACCAGGAATGGAATACCTGTTTGGTGTGTTCATCCCGTATCTGGCAATTGCGATTTTCCTCGGCGGTTTTGTCTGGAAGGTGATTGGCTGGGCTAAATCCCCAGTCCCATTCTCTATTCAGACAACATGCGGCCAGGGTAAATCGCTTGATTTTATCAAGCATAACAGGCTTGAAGCACCGCATACCACAGCAGAAGTGGTTGCGAGAATGTTGCTGGAGGTCTTTGCCTTCCGTTCTCTATTCCGCAATACCAAATCTGAACTGCATGCTGGTCCACAAATCACTTATGAATCCTCAAAGTGGCTGTGGCTGTTTGCCATCATCTTTCACTACTGTTTTTTGATTGTTGTCATCAGGCATATGCGCCTGTTTCTCGATCCGGTACCTGCTCCAATTGCCTGGATTGAGTATTTTGACGGGCTTTTCCAGATTGGTGCTCCACGTTTATTCCTCACAGGTGTTGGCCTTGCCGTAGGTGCAGCCTTACTGTTTAGCCGCCGTCTGGTCAATCGTCATGTACGTTACCTTTCCCTGATGAACGACTACTTCCCCCTGATTCTGATTTTCTTTATTGCGGTGACAGGGCTGCTTATGCGTCATGTATTCCGGGCAGATATCAGCATTGTAACCATTAAGCAGCTGGCAGTTGGTCTTGTGACTTTTTCCCCTGTTATTGTGAGTGATATCGGAGCTATTTTTTACATCCACATTTTCCTGGTTTCTGTACTGCTTGCTTATTTCCCATTCAGTAAGCTTATGCACATGGGTGGTGTTTTTATGAGCCCAACCCGTAATATGAAGAACAATAGCCGTGCAGTTCGTCATATCAACCCCTGGAATCCTGATATTAAGCCACATTCTTATGCTGCTTATGAAGATGACTTCCGTGAATTCATGGTTGATAATGGTCTCCCTGTGGAAAAGGAGATGCCTGCCGCGGCCAAGGAAGAAGTCGCATAGATTATTAACTAGTTTATAAGGATGATATAAAGATGTCAGTTCCAAAATTAGAACAATTATCAAAGAGTGTGGTGGTCGGACCATCTCTTGTTACTGGTGCGCAGCCGGTAAAGGACTGGATGGATACACCGGTAAAGTTCAAGCCGGGTAACTATGCTTATCCAGCCAAGGCAGAGAAGGTCGAATACCTGAATAGTCAGAAAGGACTTCATTTTCCCAATGCCCGTGAGTGGTCACCGGAAGATGATGACTGGAAACTTCCAGAGGATTGGAAGAATATCATAATTGAAGGACTCAAGGAGCGTTTAGGTAAATTCCGTTCCCTGAAAATCTTTATGGATTGCTGTGTACGCTGTGGGGCTTGTGCTGATAAGTGTCACTTTTTTCTTGGTACCGGTGATCCCAAAAATATGCCTGTACTTCGTGCAGAGCTTCTCCGTTCCGTCTACCGTGGAGAGTTAACCAAGGCCGGTAAAATTCTTGGCAGAATGGTTGGCGGACGTGAGATGACCGTAGGAGTACTGAAAGAATGGTTCATGTATTCTTACCAGTGTACAGAGTGTCGTAGATGTTCTGTCTTTTGCCCATACGGTATCGACACTGCTGAAATAACAATGATGATTCGTGAACTTTTGCATCTTGTCGGGGTTGGTATCAATTGGGTTCTTGAACCCGTGTCTAACTCTAACCGTACCGGTAATCATATGGGGCTTCAGCCTCATACCTTCAAGGATAACGTAGAATTTCTTGTCGATGATGTTGAGAACCTTACAGGTATTCGTCCCAATATCAGCTTTAACCGTAAAGGCGCGGAGATTCTCTTTATCACCCCGTCTGCCGATGTTTTTGCCGAACCTGGTCTCTATACCGCAATGGGGTATTTGATTCTTTTTGAGGCTATTGGTCTTGATTATACCTGGTCTACTTATGCTTCCGAGGGTGGTAACTTCGGGCTTTTCACCAGTAATGAGACCATGAAGAAACTCAATGCCAAGATGTATCACGAGGCTGAACGGCTTGGCGTTAAATACATCCTCGGTGGTGAGTGTGGACATATGTGGCGTGTACTGCATCAGTACATGGATACCATGAATGGTCCAGCAGATTTCCTCGAAGTACCAGTATCTCCAATTACCGGAACCAGGTTTGATAACGCTGCTTCTACAAAGATGATTCATATTTCAGAATTTACCGCTGATCTTATCAAGCATGGTAAACTGAATCTCGATAAGAGCCGCAACAGCCATGTTAAGGCGACCTGGCATGACTCGTGTAACCCTGCCCGGGCAATGGGCCTTATGGATGAGCCTCGCTATATTCTTGACCATGTTGTTGACTGGGTTGAAATGCCTGAAAATACCATCCGTGAACAGACATTCTGCTGTGGTTCTGGTACTGGTCTGAACACTGATGAGATTATGGAGCTCAGAATGCGATCCGGTCTGCCACGCGCTAACGCGGTTAAGTATGTTAAAGAGAAACATGATGTTAATATGCTTGCCTGTGTATGTGCCATTGATCGTGCAACTCTTACCTCACTCAATGAGTATTGGAACCCGGAAGTCGGGGTTTGTGGTTTATCTGAGCTTGTTGGTAATGCAATTGTCCAGGAAGGCGAAAATCGTCCGGAGCTTGATGAAGGTCTCCGTACTATGGTTTTCTAAATCCAGACCAGAATATAGGAGTTACTAATAATGTACAATAAAGGAACAGTATTAATAGGACTTGCGATTTTTGTAGTCCTTGTCACCTTTCCCCTCTGGTTTAATGGATTACAGGCTGGATCAACAGATCTTCCTGAACCACAGTTAGCTCCAGAGGCTGGTACCGAGTGTGTGTTGCCTAGAGAAGAAATGGCTGCAAAACACATGGTCTTACTTAATAAGTGGCGTGACGAGGTTCTTCGTGATGGCGGACGTAAAGCGATCCGTGTCGGTGGGAAAGAGTATCGTAAAGGATTACAGATGGCGTGTATGCAGTGCCATACTAACAAGGAACAGTTCTGTGACGAGTGTCACGAATATACGTCTGTTAAGCCGTATTGTTGGGATTGTCACTTGACTCCAACTGAGGCCGCATCGAAGAAGGAGGTTAAGTAATGGATACCACAAGAAGAAAGTTTCTGAAAATGGCAGGAGCCACAGCTCTAGCAAGTGCAGCCTTGCCTGCCGGTTTTCAGGTGACCCCAAAGAATGCCTTTGCCAGTTCCTCTCATGGAGGTCATGGCGAAGCTGAGGGACATCAGAAGGCTCATCTTGGTATGGTTATTGACATGCGTAAATTGTATGGTAAGCCTGAGCTGCTTGATAAGGCAATCAATGCCTGTAATGAGGTACATAATATTCCTCAGATCAAGAACGCTGATGGGACTCCAGATACCAAGAGCGAAATAAAATGGCTTTTTAAGGTGCCTTTTGAAAATGCTTTTATAGAGCACTCTCATTTTCATAAGGACAAGATGACTCTTGAAAATGATTTTCTTGTTCTCTGTAACCACTGTAGCGATCCTCCCTGTGTTCGTGTCTGTCCTACCAAGGCGACATTCATAAACAAAGAAAATGGTGTTGTTGCCATGGACTATCACCGTTGTATCGGTTGTCGTTTTTGTATGGTGGCCTGTCCATATGGTGCTCGTAGCTTTAACTGGGAAGATCCTCGTCCACACATTGAAAAATACAATCGTAATTTTGCATCTCGTACCCGAGGTGTTGTGGAGAAGTGTAACTTCTGTTCAGAGCGATTGCCACTTGGTCAGGAACCTGCATGTGTTGAAGCTCTAAAAGAAACAGGGGCACTAACCTTCGGTGATTTGAATGATCCCAACTCTGAGATTGTTAATGTTCTGAAGAACAATCGGACTATCCAGAGAAAGCCGGCTCTTGGAACTAAACCGTCAGTCTTTTACATAGTGTGAGGATGTCATGATTGAAAAAGTATTTAAAGGCAATCGTAATTACTGGATGTGGCTTGCCTTTCTGGCTGCACTCATCGGTGTTGGTGCGATCTGCTATGTTCGACAGTTCAACTTTGGTATGGGTCTGACGGGTATGGGGCGCGATCTCGCCTGGGGACTCTATATTTCTCAGTTTACCTTTCTGGTTGGTGTGGCTGCTGGTGGTTTGATGCTGGTACTTCCATACTATGTTCATAACTATAAGGTATTTGGCCGTATTACAATCCTTGGTGAGTTTCTCGCGATTGCTTCCCTTGTTATCTGTCTCATGTTTATTCTTGCCGATATTGGGCAGGTTACTCGTGGTTTGAATATGGTTTTCCATCCAACTCCAAATTCCATGCTTTTCTGGGATATGGTTGTTCTCTGGGGATATCTTATTCTTAATGCACTTTGTGGTTGGGTTATCCTGACTGCTGAGCGTAAGCAGGTAAAGCCTCCTAAGTGGATTTATATCTTTGTTTATATTTCCATTCCTTTTGCGGTGTCAATTCATACCGTAACGGCCATGCTTTACTGTGGTATTCCAGGACGTCACTTTTGGTTGACCGCAATCACTGCTCCTCGTTTCCTCGCTTCTGCGTTTGCTGCGGGACCAGCCCTGATCGTGTTTATGTGCCTCATTATGAAGCGTGTTGCGAATTTCGATGCCGGTAAAGAGGCCATTAACAAGATCACTACTATCGTTATGTACGCGGCACTGATTAACTGCTTCTTCCTGGCTCTTGAGTTTTTTGTTGGGTTTTACTCAAATATTCCAGGACATATGGAGACCCTTGAGTATCTGTTCTTTGGAATTGAGCATCATGGACATGTTTATAACAATCTTGTGCCATTCATGTGGACATTTGTTGTTCTTGCTGCTGCTGGTCTTGGTACCCTCGGTTTTCTGAAAATTTTCAAAATCTACAACGAATACCTGATTGCATTTGGTTGTATGGCAATTTTCTTTGCTTTCTATCTTGACAAGGGTATTGGTTTTGTAATGGGTGGTATGGCTGTTAACCCGCTTAATCAAATTGTTGAGTATTATCCAACTTTAAATGAGATTGGAGTGACTATCGGTATCTGGTCGACAGGTGCTTTGCTGGTTACCTTGCTTTACAAGATTGCAGTAGGTGTTGAGCATGAAATAGAAGCATAATAAAACAGCTGTTTATTGTTGTGCTGAAAGCCTCCGATGGTTGTTTACCGTTGGGGGCTTTTTTTGTTCAGTGTTTTTTCGGTAGCCGGAAAGGTAGCAGGATAGCTTATAGAGAGATTGACTTCTAATTTTTAGGGCCACTGTCCGGTTATATAGAGCTGAAAATAATATTGAATCGTGGTTCCAAAGAATAGATAAATGATAGCTGCCAGAGAGAGAAACGGTCCAAAAGGAATTCTTGCCTTGGCATCGCTCTTCTGCATTTTTAGAGTTATTATTCCTATTATTGCCCCTGTCAGCGAGCTGAAAAAGATAATAAAAAGCAGAGATTGATAACCAAGCCAGGCTCCAAGAGCCGCCAGTAGCTTTATATCTCCACCGCCCATGCCATCCTGTTTGCGAAGGATATAGTAAGCCCAGGCTATTCCATAGAGAAAGCCTCCTCCGGCAAGGATTCCAATAAGTGAATCAAGCCAGCCAAGGTGAGGATTGATAAAGGAAAAAAGGAACCCGGCAACTATTCCTGGAAGCGAAATAACATCTGGAATAATTTGGTGATATAGATCAATAACAATAATGGCAAGAAGCGCTGCTACAAAAATAAAATAGCCGAAAAAGGATACGGAAAAGCCGAAGTGAGCCATGAGGAAGTAGCTTAACAATGCCATTGCAGCTTCTACAATTGGATACTGGAGAGAAATACCTGCCTTGCAACTGCGACATTTTCCCTTGAGTATAAGATAACTCAATATGGGAATGTTGTCGTACCAGTATAAGGGAGTTTTACATTGAGGACAATGTGAAGCAGGGAAGACAACGGAAGCTCCTTCTTGAGGCAATCGCAAAATTACAACGTTGAGAAAACTTCCTACCAGTGCACCAAAAATAGCGGCAGTTACGAGGATTGCTGTCGTCAATTCCATGGAAAATGTGTTAAAATAGCTGTTTTTAATAATGAAATAAAATTCGTATCTGTAAAAAAATACTAATAACAGAGTAGATTATGTCACAATATCAGGAAAATGCAATTGTTACTGGTGTGGAACAGTTATCTTCTGAAAATTTTAGAATAACTTTTCGAGCTCCGCAGATAGCAGCCGACTCCCGTCCTGGCCAGTTTATTATGGTGAGAAGCTCGGAAGGCACTGACCCTCTGCTGCGTCGGCCTTTTTCTGTTCACCAGATTGTGGGCGACAGTGACGTACAAATTTATTTTAAGGTGGTGGGCAGGGGGACAGAGCTGATGTCACAGTTCAGTGTTGGTCAGAAGGTTTCCCTGCTTGGCCCTCTTGGCAGAGGTTTTGAGCTGAAAAAGAATAAACATTCCTGTCTGGTAGGTGGTGGACTTGGTATTGCCCCCTTGTTGTTTTTAACGAAGAAAATAGTGGAGAAGAATCAGACTTCTGAGGGGATAACTGTTATTCTTGGTGGCCGTACCAGGGATGAAGTGGAACCTCTGGAAAAAGATTTTATCAATTGCGGGGTGAATGTTCTGCTGACCACCGATGACGGCAGCTATGGTGATAAGGGTTTTGTTACTGATATTCTTGTTGGGCAAGCACTTGATGAAAAGTCAATAGTGTATACCTGTGGCCCTGAAGCGATGATGGCTAGGGTCTATGGAATCAGCAGGGAAAAAGGTGCTGACTGCCAGGTCTCGGTAGAAAGGGAGATGGCTTGCGGAATGGGGGCGTGCCTTGGTTGTTGCAGGGAAAAGGCCGATGGTCAGTATACCCATGTCTGTATTAACGGCCCTGTTTACAACGGGGAGGATTTGAAATGGTAGCAGTAAAAAAAGATGCGGATCTTCGGGTGAATATTGGTTCTCTTGAGTTAAGCAATCCGGTGATGACGGCTTCTGGAACCTTTGGTTATGGTCGGGAGTTTGCCCAACTCCTTGATTTACAGGCACTTGGCGGAATTATCGTAAAGGGCATCTCATTACATCCAAGGCCAGGGAATCCTCCTCCAAGGATTGTCGAGACGGCAAGTGGTATGCTGAATGCCATTGGTTTGCAGAATGTTGGTGTTGAGCGATTTATTAAGGAGAAGATGAGTTATCTCCAGCAGAAGAAAGTGAATGTCTTTGTTAACATTCTTGGAGATTCCCTCGAAGAACACAGAGAAATTACCGAGAAACTCTGTGGTGTCGAAGGCGTTGCAGGTATTGAGGTTAATATTTCCTGCCCAAATGTGGAAAAAGGTGGTGTTGCCTTTGGTACTAACCCACGGATGGCAGAGCTTGTGACCAGAACAGTTAAGGATGTTGCCGATGTCCCGGTGATGGTTAAACTTTCGCCAAATGTTACCGACGTAACTGAAATAGCAAGAGGGGTCGAGGCTGGAGGTGCGGATTCAATTTCTCTTATCAATACCTTGATTGGTATGGCTATTGACATCAAAAAACGTCAGCCGGTTCTGGCAAATGTTATTGGAGGTTTATCAGGGCCGGCCATTAAGCCGGTGGCGCTTCGGATGGTATATCAGGTTGCCCAAGCTGTTTCTGTTCCTCTTGTTGGTATTGGTGGTATTGCCAGGGTTGAAGATGTTATAGAGTTTATGATGGCAGGCGCCACTGCTGTTCAGATTGGCACGGCCAATTTTGTCGATCCCGGAATCAGTGAGCAGATAGTAAATGATTTGTACGATTATGTGATAGCTGAAGAACTGGATTCCATCAGGGATATTATCGGCGTGGTTCATAAAGACTGGCTTCCTGTGGGCAGGTAGTATCAGCTTCTGATGATGTCGCGAAAGGGGTTATTTATGCGGGTGTTGAGACTCTGGAGAAATATACCTTCAATTCTGGGGCTTTTGCTAAAACGGTCAACACCTGTCAAGGTAAAGGGTTTGATTATTCTTGCCTTGCTCTATCTTTTAATTCCCTATGATCTTATTCCCGAGTGGTTTCCTGGCTTTGGTGTTCTGGATGATGTCGTGGTTGTTACAACATTATTGAATTGGGCTGCACAGATAGCAGGCCATTTCGAGGACTAACTGGAACAAGGTGCTGAGGTGTATATGAGAAGAAAAATATGTGTTGCCATCGGTGAATCGACTGTTGATCTGGCATTAAAGGTTGCCAGAAAGGTGAGCGCTGCTGATGTTATAGAGATACGTCTTGATTATTTTCAGGAAACCCAGTGCCAGTCTTTTATTAACGAATTATCACCAGAGGTGCTTTTTACTTGCCGCCCAAAATGGGAAGGCGGGC
>PDWI01000768.1_pt1 | contig 61989 bp, 57 predicted proteins | sample 1430891 | NCBI WGS metagenome assembly PDWI01 (sample SAMN01162508, study PRJNA174530) | Oral metagenome, whole genome shotgun sequencing project. | biome: Marine environment; feature: Marine mammal; material: Swab sample of the gingival sulcus; isolation source: swab sample of gingival sulcus... | reverse complement strand
TGCGGCTGGTGGAAGAGTTGCCGGACTATTCCACCGGTGGCTTTACCGGTGATCTGTTTCTTCTTGAATCAGCTCTTACTGCCAGTGGCCGCAAGCCTGCCTATATCAATCTTACCCGTAAGGATATGGGGATACCGGTATGCCGCGCCCTGATTCCGGGTATGGAGTTAATGGCCGATTTTGATCGCAACTCCCGGTTGTCGCCCCGGCTGTTTGCCAATCTGTTCAGGGAGATGGCCCTGGCATAAATATCGACTTTATAGCTGGTTAAGAATGGTTATCAGAGGATATGCAGATCACAGCCTTCTATAATCACCTCCAAGGCGGCAAGCCCTGCCACCGAAGTCCCATACTCGTCCAGAGCCGGAGACCATACAGCGATTGAGCCTTTTGCCGGCGCAATGACGATAATACCTCCACCAACACCTGTTTTGCCCGGCAGTCCGGTTCGAAAAACAAAATCACCGGCGCCGTTATAGGCACCAAACATTAACAGCAGGGCGTTAAGTCTGCGGCACTGCAGAGGAGATATCAGTTGTTGGCCGGTTTCCGGCATTGCGCCGTTGTTTGCCAGAAAAAGAAAAGCCCTGCTTAAATCGTTGCAGGTCATGGCAAGAGAACACTGCAGGAAATAGGTGTCCAGCACCTTTTCAACCGGGTTTTGCAGAATATTACAGCTCTTCATCAGATAGGCGATGGCCATATTTTTATCGCCGGTGCTTTTCTCTGATGTGGCAACGGTCCTGTCATAATCAATTTTGTTATTACCGCTGATAAACCGGATAAAGGTGAGGAGATTATCCAGGTATTTCCCGTCTCTTAAGAGATGATAATCAATCATCGCCATGGCGCCGGCGTTGGTAAATGGATTGCCGGGAGTACCTCCTGATTTTTCAAGAGGAATAAGGGAGTTAAAGGCATCTGCCGAGAGCCTTCGTTCAACATGGTTCCAGACGGCATCACCATATTTTCTTAGTGCCAGGGCAAGACAGAATGCCTTTGATATTGATTGGGTGGAGAAATTTTCCGCGGCATCGCCAATGGTACAGGTCTCTCCATTAATCAAAGAGAGCGCAGCACCAAATTTTGTCGCCGGGATCTGGGCCAGAGCGGGGATATAGTTTGCCACTTTACCCTGTGAAAAACAGGGATACACTTTTGTTGGAAGCTGGTTGAATATCTGCTGGTAAAAACTGTTGTTAGTCATGATTATTTTTTTATCGTGTTCTGGATATAGGTGGTTATTTGTTACTGTTTGGTGCGATTGTTTATCGTAACAAATTGAAATAGTAAAGGTCCTTTTGTAACCTTCTATTTTGGGTATATTTATGACGTGGAAAAAACCTTCTATAGAGCTATGTTTAATATTCCGGGGATAAATTTTCAACTGCAACAAAGCAGCTATAAATAAAGGGCCGGTTTTTCAGGGAACCATTAAGTAGCGCGTGATTTTATTTTCTAAACAGAGTATAAGGGAATCCGTTAATTTGCAATATGGAGTTGGATATCAAAGTGAAAAGAAAAATCAGACAACTTAAATTATTCCTGAATCGACAACAGGAGTAAAGAATGAAAAAGACGATGTCCAGTGCTGTCTTGGGTACACTACTATTGGTGCAGCCTGCGCTGGCCAATAACTATGGTGGAGGGATAGGGGTTAAGCTTGGGACGCTGGGATTCGGTGCTGAATATACACAGCCTCTCAATGACTATCTTAATGTACGGGCTGGGTTCAACTGGTTAAGCTGGGACTATGATACTGATATTGATGATATTTTCTATGATGGAGATCTTGACTTGCAGAGTATTTCTCTTCTTGCTGACTATCATCCATTCGCCAACGGATTTCGCTTGACGGCAGGTGTTCTCTATAATGGTAACTCTCTTGATGTAACGGCAAAACCTACGGCGGGGACGTATACCATAAATGATGTCAGATACCCTGTCAGCGCCATTGATTCCATTTCAGGTGAGGTCTCTTTCAATAACATTGCGCCTTATATTGGCTTGGGCTGGGGGAAGGATATAAAGAGTAGCAGTCATTGGTCATTTAATTTTGATTTGGGGCTGCTATATCAGGGGGATCCTGATCCCAGCCTAAATGGTCGTTGCAGTGCGGCAATGCCTGCGGCTGTTTGTGCACAGTTTCAGCGTAATCTTGCTGTGGAAGAGCAGAAGCTCAAAGATGATGCTGAAGATATCAAGATCTACCCAGTTATATCTTTCGGTGTAACCTACAGTTTTTAATATTTTTGCTATCCTCCTGTTTATCAGTGGGTTATTGATGTTGTATTTTGTTGTTTTTAGATACTGAAGAATGTTCTAGACGGGGAAGGTATATTGACTTCCGCCTGATTCCGTCTTAGAGTCAGGCGAGTTGATAAGTGATAACAATACAAGATTCCTGCATTTGTTTTTTGGGCGCGGGATTATAGAGACTTTTTTTTGATGAGATTTCATTTTATCGCAAGATTGGGTGATACCACTTTGTATGTGCTGGAAGATCTTGGCCGGATGGCGCTCTTCTTCAGTCAGGCATTGTTGGGAGTGTTACGACGACCGTTCCGGTTTGGTGAGTTTTTGCGCCAGCTGCACTTTATCGGTGCCGGTTCTCTGGTCGTTATCTTTTTCACCTCGTTGTCAACGGGTATGGTGCTTGGTTTACAAGGGTACTATTCGCTGAACCGTTTTGGTGCAGACGGTATGCTTGGCTCGGCTGTTGCGTTGACGCTGATTCTTGAACTTGGTCCGGTGCTGACTGCGCTGATGGTTGCCGGCCGTGCTGGTTCTGCGATGTGCGCGGAGCTTGGAATTATGCGGATCTCCGAGCAGATTGACGCCCTGCAGTGTATGGCAGTGGACCCTTTCCGTTATCTGATAACGCCGAAATTTCTTGCGGCACTGATCTCTGTACCGCTATTGACCGCCGTCTTTGATGTGGTGGGAATCTTTGGCGGTTATCTCGCCGGAGTGACAATGATGGGGGTAAGCCCGGGATCATATTATGAGGGGATGCGCAGCAGTGTGACCAATCATGACCTGTGGCTTGGTGCGGTGAAGTCCTTATGTTTTGCCGGACTTGTGGTATGGATCTGTTGTGGTCGGGGGTATTTTGTACAGCAGATTCGTGGCGCCGGCTTTGGCGCAGAAAGCGTCAGTCGGGTAACGACCCAGGCGGTGGTGCTATCGTCAATCTCTGTCTTGGTATTTGATTATCTGTTGACGGCGATCTTACTGTAGTGGAGCGGAAATGGCTGATAATGCAATAGAGTTTTCCGGGGTATGTAAAAGTTTTCGTAGGCAGGATGGCTCCGTACAGCATATACTCGATGGTGTGGATTTTACTATTCCGGCAGGGAAAACCACCGTTGTTGCCGGCGGTAGTGGGCAGGGCAAGAGTGTTACCCTGAAGTTGATCCTGCGGCTGATGGATGTTGATAATGGGGCGATTGTTATTGGCGGAGAGGATATAACCCGTTTTCGCGGCAAGAAGTTGCATCAGTTACGCACCCGCTTTGGCGTACTGTTTCAGGGAGCGGCTCTGTTTGACTCCCTGACGGTTTTTGAGAATGTGGCAATGCCTCTGCGAGAGCGGACGGCAAAGAGTGAAGAGGAGATCCGGATACAGGTGCTTGACAGCCTTGCCGGCTTCGGGCTTGAAGGACATGAAGAGAAGTATCCGGCCCAATTGAGCGGTGGTATGCAGAAGCGGGTCGGGCTGGCGCGGGCAATGCAGCTTCACCCGGAAATTATGTTGTTTGATGAACCGACAACAGGGCTTGACCCGGTGATGAGCCAGGAGATATATCAGCTTTTTGCCCTTACCCAGCGGCAGTACGGCTTTACCTCGATTATCGTCAGTCACGATATCCCCAAGGTCTTTAATCTGGCGGATCAGGTGATTATTCTTGATAAGGGCAAGGTTGATGTCTTTGACAGTCCTGAGGCGATTCAATGGTCGGATAAGGAGAATATCAAGAAATTTGTCAAAACGACAATGGGTGAGATTTATCAGAGTCATCTTATCGAAAAGTAGGGAAATATGAAAAAAGGTGTGCTTGAAACAGTTGTTGGTCTTTTTGTATTGCTGGGCTTTGGTGCCTTTGTCTATCTGGCCCTCCAGCTGGGTGAAGTCCCTTTTCTGGTGGCAGATAAAACCTATGATCTGAAAGCTGAATTCAGCAATGTGTCAGGGGTAAAGAAGGGCGCCTCCGTTCAGGTTGCCGGGGTTATTATCGGCAGCGTTATTTCGGTTGATCTTGGCAAGGATGGTTTTGCTGTGTTGACTCTGCGGCTGAATAAAAATGTGCAGGTTCCTGTTGATTCCATTGCCTCGGTAAAGAGTCAGGGCATTATTGGTGATAAATATATCCAGCTTACTCTGGGTGGTGATGAAGAGGTGTTTAAGGCGGGAGAAGTGATTGTTGATACCGAGTCAACGGTTGATATTGAGAGCCTTATCAGCAAATTTGCTTTTGGTAGCGCCAAGTAATATCTAAATTTTACCGCATTGAGCGGACATTGAAAACTGGAGTATGGAGATGAAGAGAATTCTTGTCTTTTTTATGGTGGTATTTTTACTGGCTGCCCCTGTTTTTGCCGCTGAAGGGCCGATGGCGACCCTGAAGCCGATACTGACAAACCTTACCAATATTCTGCTTGATAAAGACCTGAAAGGAGATGCCCACCGTAAGGAGCGCCGGGCCAAAATCATGTCCGAGGTCAAAAAAGGATTTGATTTCCGTGAGATGTCAAAGCGGGTTCTGGGCAGAACCTGGCGTACCATCTCTGTTGAGCAGCAGCAGCAGTTTACCGAGTTGATGACCAAACTGCTGGAGAATGTCTATATCGGTAAATTTGAGCAGTATGAAGAGCATGCCGAAAAGTACGGGGTGAAATATGTCGGGGAGCTGGTAAAGGGGCGCCGGGCCCAGGTGACAACCGAGATTGCCGGCGGTGAGAAGGGGCAGCTGGTGCATTATGTTCTGCAGCTCAATGAGGGCGTATGGAAGGTATATGATATCAATATTGAAGGGATGAGCCTGATTCGCAACTATCAGGAGCAATTTAAATCAATCCTGCGCACTGAAAAATTTTCTGGTCTGGTGAAAACCATTGAGAATAAAATTGCCGAGCTGGAAGCGAATTAACCGAGGGTATTATGACAGCGAGTCTGCCGGAATTTTTTGCATCCGTTCTGCCTGCTATTTCTGAAGACGGACGGGTGTTGCTATGCCGCTCTGTGGAACAGCTCTCCTTTACCGCAGGTGAACAGATCTTCAGCAGAGCAGAGTCTGCTCGCGGTCTTTATTTTTTGCTTTCCGGGCGTATTGGCATCCAGAAGGAGACCGGGTTTGAGGACAAGACCCAGATTATCGCCCTGCTTGATCGTGGTGCGCCGCTCGGAGAGAGGGGATTGTTGCATGATATGCCCCATGGTGCGGGCGCTTTGGCGGTAGTCGATTCCACCGTCGCTTTTCTGTCGTTGACAGATTATGCCGCATTTATCGAAGAGATGCCGGCAGACGGTAGAATTTTGCTGGAGTGGGTGCTGTTGCAGATGTCAAGGCGGCTGGAGAAAGCATCCGAGAGATTGGCCCATATCCTGTAAAAAATACGGCGTACTGCTTTTTTTACTGGCATTTTTTTGATAATTTTATTAGCTTTTCTCTTTTTATTTTTTTTCCTCTCATCTTTGCCGAAAACAGCTGATGATCTTTTCTTTTGAACAGTTTGGTAACCAACAGCACTGCATACCACTTGATAACAAAAGGCTTTTTGTAGAGGAAGAGGGGATCGAGGTTGAGCTGGCAGGAGAGCTTGTCTTCTCGCGCCGAGCAGGTAGTGATGGCGATCTGTTATTGCAGGGGGAGTTAACAGGGCGTTTTGTCGGCCAGTGCTCTTTTTGCGCCAGCGATGTGCCGTTCTCTTTTCAGGAAAGGTTCGCCTATCGGCTTTTTATTGGTGAGGAAGAGTTGTCTGGAGACCGTGAAGTTGAGTTTCTCAGTGAGAAGGTGGAGACGCTCTTTCTGTCAGCCCCGGAGCTGGATGTTGATGAAATTCTGCAGGAGCAGATTCGTCTGAATCTGCCGATGCAGTTGAGTTGTCGTCAGGATTGCAGAGGGATCTGCTCCGGTTGTGGCGTAAATCTGAATAATAAACAGTGTTGTTGTGATACGACAGTGTCCCATTCACCGTTTGCTGTGTTAAGTAAATTAAAAAAATATCGTTAAATCTGGAGGATACAATGGCTTTACCGAAAAGAAGACAATCCCATTCTCGCACTCGCAAAAGACGTTCGCATGACGCCCTTTCTGCGCCTGCTCTCTCCCTTTGCCCCGATTGTGGAGAACCGAAAGAGCCGCACAGGGTGTGTGGCAGCTGTGGCAAATATCGTGAGCGTGAGGTTTACGCCCTTGACGCTGATTTGAGCTAGAGGTTCACTGTATGCGAGTCGCCCTGGATGCCATGGGTGGAGACCTCAGCTCAAAAGAGCTTGTTGCCGGTGCTCTTGGTGCGGTGGAAAATGGAGATGTTGAAGTTCTGCTGGTGGGAGACTCTTCCCGGTTGCAGCAGGATATTGATGCGTTTTCTGTTGATGCGGATATTTTGCGCAGGGTTCATATTGTCCATGCTTCTGAAATTGTTGGTATGGATGAGAACCCGGCCAGTGCAATTCGCAGAAAAAAAGATGCGTCGGTACTGGTCGCTTTTGAACAGGTGAAGGCAGGAAAGGCCTGTGCTGCGGTGAGTGCCGGTAATTCCGGGGCAACCATGGCGGCAGCTATCCGTAAACTTGGCCGTCTGCCCGGGGTGTTACGTCCCGGTCTCACTTCTGTTTTCCCCACTCTAAAGAAACCTGCCGTGTTGATGGATATTGGCGCCAATGTCGACTGCAAGCCGCAGCATCTGTTACAGTTTGCGGTTATGGCAGCGGCATATTCCCGTATCACCGGTATTGATAATCCCAGGGTTGGTCTGTTGACTATTGGTGAGGAGTCGGGCAAGGGCAATACCCTGGTCAAGGAAACCTTTCCTTTGCTGGAGTCGAGTTCGCTTAACTTTATCGGTAATGTGGAAGGCCGGGATATCTATCAGGGTGATGTTGATGTGGTGGTTTGTGACGGCTTTGTCGGCAATATCTGTCTGAAGACCAGTGAGGGGCTTGCGGAAGTGAGCATGAAGATGCTCCGTCATGAAATCCGCGCCTCGTTTCTGCGCAGACTGGGAGGGGTGCTGGTTTATCCGGCGTTCAAGGCGTTTAAAAAACGGGTGGACTATGCCGAATATGGCGGTGCGCCACTGCTTGGTGTGGATGGTGTCGGTATCGTCTGTCACGGGAAGTCAAATTCACATGCAATCAAAAACGCCATCCTCCAGGCGGCTGCGATGGCGGCAGGCGATATTACCAAAAAAATTCAGCAAAGCCTTGATATTAATAGCAGTCAGAGAGAGATAGAGAAGTAATGGGTACTGTTGTATTGGGGACAGGCTCCTGCCTGCCCAGACGTGTTGTTACAAATGTTGAGATGGAATCCATTGTCGACACCAACGATGAATGGATTCGCAGTCGAACAGGAATTGCCGAACGGCGTTATGGCGGCAAGGGCGAATTGAATTATCAGCTTTCAGCGATGGCTGGTAAGCGGGCTCTTGATGCGGCGGGAGTGAGTGCTGAAGAGCTTGGTCTGATTGTGCTTGGCACTGTCAGCCCGCATATGCTGATGCCGTCCACTGCCTGCTTTGTCCAGGCAGAATTGGGTGCGAAAAATGCCTTTGCCTATGATCTGAATGCGGCATGTTCCGGCTTCCTCTATGGCCTTGATCTTGCCGATAAGTATATTCGTGCCAACCCTGAGATGAAGGTGCTGATTATCGGTGCCGAGACTCTGTCAAGCCGCCTTGATTATACTGATAGAAATACCTGTATCCTCTTCGGTGATGGTGCCGGTGCTGCAGTTTTTGGTGCCGCAGAGGATGGTCGTGGTATTCAGGCAACAGATATGCACGCCGATGGCCAGTTATGGGAACTGCTCCATATGCATGGGCCGGAGAGTTCCAACCCCGATCTGAGAGTGGAGTCCTCTACCGGGCCCTTTGTACGTATGCAGGGGAAAGAGGTGTTTAAATATGCGGTGAAGGCGATGGCCGGCTCCATTAATGCTGTTCTCGCCAGCCGGCAGCTGCAGATTGCCGATGTTGATCTGCTGGTACCGCACCAGGCCAATATCAGGATCCTTAACAACTTAAAAAAACGACTCGGTATCGCGGAAGAGAGGGTCTTTATCAATCTGCCAAAGTATGGCAATACCTCTGCGGCCTCTGTGCCGATAGCTCTTGATGAGGCGCATCGGGAAGGAAGGATGAAAAAGGGCGATACCGTACTGCTCTGCTCCTTTGGTGGTGGTTTCACCTGGGGGGCAGTTCTGCTTATATGGTAAGGAGCACAGAATATGGACTATTTTTTAACAGAAGAACAACAGATGATCGTTGATATTGCCACCCAGATCAGCGATGAGCGCATTATTCCGCGACGGGCAGAGTTGGATGAAAACCATACGTTTCCCAGAGAAATTCTGAATGCAATGGCGCAGGCGGATCTTCTCGCCTTGCCGGTTCCTGAGAGCTATGGCGGTTTTGGTGGCGGTTGCTTTGATCTGGTCCTTGCCATTGAGCAGATTGCTCGCGGCTGTGTTGCGGTGGGGACAGCCTATGCCGCCAATTTCCTTGGCATCTTCCCGATTATGATAAGCGGGTCAGAGGAGTTGAAAGCAAAGTATCTGCCACCTGTTGCCAGTGGTGAAAAGTTTGCGGCCTTTGGCCTGACTGAGGCCAATGCCGGCTCCGATGCCTCTGGCATCCAGACCACTGCCGAGCTTGATGGCGATGAGTGGATACTTAACGGCACCAAACAGTGGATAACCAACGGCAGTGAAGCGGATATCTATACGGTTGTGGCGATTACTGATCGCAGCCGGGGGGCGCGCGGGGCATCGATGTTTGTGGTGGAAAAGGGCGATCCGGGCTTTGATTTTGGGGTCAAGGAGAAAAAAATGGGCATTCGCGCTTCAGCGACAACGGAGCTTATCTTTAAGGATTGTCGTATCCCGAAAGATCGACTGATCGGTCGTGCCGGTACTGGTTTTATCACCGTAATGCAGACGCTTGACCTCTCCCGGCCGGGCATTGCCGCTCTTGCTGTCGGACTGGCGCAGGGTGCTCTTGATGAGGCCGCCCGCTATGCCAAACAGCGCCGACAGTTTGACAAACCGATAATCTCTTTCCAGGCGGTACAGCATCTGCTTGCCGATATGGCCATTGGCATCGAATCGGCACGAGCGCTGGTCTATGCCACCGCCCGGCATATTGACGCGCATCCGAAAAAGATCTCAAAGGCAAGCGCTATCTGTAAGACCTTTGCCACCGATATGGCAATGAAGGCAACAACCGATGCGGTGCAGGTGATGGGCGGTTATGGTTATATGTGTGAATATCCGGTTGAGAAGATGATGCGGGACGCAAAAATCCTGCAGATTTATGAAGGCAGCAACCAGATCCAGCGCAATGTTATTGGGCAGGAGCTGAACAAGGAATACGCATAGGGCTGTTATGAAGATTGTTGTCTGTATCAAACAGGTGCCTGATACCAGTGAGGTGCGGCTTGACCCTGAGACCAATACACTGGCAAGAGAGGGCGTTGCCGCGATAATGAACCCTTACGATCAGCATGCTCTGGAAGAGGCCGTGCGGCTGCAGGCGATCTCCTGTGGCGCGGATCGTGCGGTGCTTGTCTCCGACCGGGCTTTTGCCGGGGCGGATACCTGGGCAACCTCCTATACTCTGGAGCGGGCAATCAGGGCTATCGGTGACTTTGATCTTATCCTCTGTGGCAAGCAGGCGATAGACGGTGATACGGCGCAGGTTGGTTCCGGTATGGCCACCCGTCTGGCCCTGCCTTTTGTGACCTGTGTGCAGAAGGTGCGCGAGCATTCTGAAAAGAAGATAGTGGTGGAAAGGATGATGGACGATGGCTGTGATGTTGTCTCTGTTACTCTGCCCGCTTTGCTTACGGTGGTCAAGGATATTAACCAACCGCGAGTGCCGTCGCTTAAGGGCAAGATGAAGGCAAAAAAAGCGGCAATAGAGATGTTGAATGCCGAGGCTATTGGCGCCGATAGCTCCTGTATTGGTCTGCCCGGCTCCCCCACGCAGGTGGTAAAGGTTTTTGCCCCGCAAGCACGAGGGAAAAGGGTTGCACTGGAAGGCGATCTCGATAGTCAGATTGCACAGCTGGCAGAAAAACTTGCCGTCTTCAGCCAGACGGCATAGCGGTTCCAGGGAGTGTCTAATGTTAAATCTTGCCGAAGAGTTATGTATCGGTTGTGGCATCTGTGAGGAGAGCTGCCCCTTTGCCGCCATTGAGATGGCGGAGCAGTATCCGGTTATCGGTGAAAACTGCACTCTGTGTGGGACCTGTGTCGACAGCTGTGCTGTCTCTGCCCTGTCGATCACTATAGATAAGAAAACACAGCAGGATTTCTCCTGCTGGCAGGGGGTCGGCGTCTTTTGTGAGTTCCGTAAAGGCAAACTTGCGCCGGTATCACTCGAGCTTCTGGGAGAAGGACGCAGGCTTGCCGATGAGCGCGGGGTGAAACTGAGTGCGTTTCTGCTTGGTGATCGCCTCGTCAATATCCCTGAGCAGCTGATCGCCTGCGGCGCGGATCAGGTGTATGTTGCAGAAAGCGTGATTCTTGGTGATTTCCGTGAGGATATATTCACCTATCTGTTTACGGCGATGGTCAAACAGTGCCAACCGGAGATTATTCTTGCAGGGGCCACTGCCATTGGTCGCTCTTTTATCCCCGCGGTGGCGGTTGTTCTGGATACCGGGTTGACGGCGGACTGTACTGCCCTTGATATTCGCGAAAATGATGGTACCCTGCTGCAGACCCGTCCTGCTTTTGGTGGCAATATTATGGCCACCATCGTCTGCGAGTCAAACCGACCGCAGATGGCAACCGTCCGGCCAAAGGTAATGAAAGAGGCGGCTGCCGACGATAGCCGCAACGGAGATATTGTTCATATTGATGTCGATGGACTGCTGGCGGCAATGCTTGAGGAGAGCCGGATAGAGGTGCTCGAATCGGTGGACAGACTGGGAGAAGTGGTTAACATACAAGACGCGGATATTCTGGTCGCCGGCGGCCGGGGCCTGGGAGGGCCAGAGGGGTTTACCCTGCTCACCGAGCTGGCCGAGCTGCTGGGCGGTAAGATCTCTGCCTCCCGTGCGGTAGTTGATGCCGGCTGGATCGCCTATCCCCATCAGGTTGGGCAGACCGGTAAGACGGTGGCACCGAAGCTTTATATCGCCTGCGGCATCTCCGGCGCCATTCAGCATGTAGCCGGCATGCAGTCGGCAGAGACTATTGTGGCGATAAACAGGGATGCGAATGCGCCTATTTTTGATATTGCCGATTATGGCATTGTCGGTGATGTTGCAGAGGTGCTCCCTAAATTGATTAACAGGTTGAAGGAGGCCCGGTTATGAATCTTAACGGAAAGATTGCTGTTGTTACCGGAGGCAGCCGTGGCATTGGCAGGGCGATCTGCCTGCGTCTGGCAGAAATGGGGGCAAAGGTCTATGTCAACTATGTCAGTCGGGCGGATGCCGCTGAAACAGTGGTTGAGGAGATTACCCAGGTGGGAGGTGTTGCTGCTGCGATCGGTTTTGATGTGGCAGATTCTGCGGCGGTAAAAGCTGCTTTTGAGCGGATTGTAAAAGAGTCCGGCGGGGTAGATATTCTGGTGAATAATGCCGGAATTACCAGGGACTCTCTGTTGATGCGAATGAAAGAAGAGGATTGGGACGCCGTTTTATCAACAAATCTGAAAGGGGCTTTTTATTGTGCAAAGGCGGTTGCCAGAAGCATGATGAAAAGAAAGGGCGGCCGGATTGTCAATATCAGTTCATTGAGCGGGGTAAGTGGCAATGCTGGTCAGGTCAACTATTCAGCTGCCAAGGCGGGGTTGATCGGTTTAAGCAAATCCCTGGCCAGAGAGCTTGCTTCACGTCGCATAACGGTAAACTGTGTGGCACCCGGTTTCATTGATACGGAGATACTTGATACCTTAAGCCCTGAGCTGCAGGAGCAGCTGAAAAAAGAGATTCCCCTTGGTGATTTCGGCAAGGTGGAGGATGTTGCTGGTGCTGTGGCCTACCTTGTTGCCGAGGGCGGCTATATTACTGGAGAGACTTTGCATGTCAATGGCGGCGTGCATATGGTGTAGTTTTACTGTAAAGAGAAGACCTGTATATAATACAGGTTTACAATGTGAGAAAAGGAGATTGTTATGGCCATTGAGCAGGAAATGATTGATATCATTGTTGAGCAGTTAAGCGTTGATAAAGAGAAAGTGGTACCCGGAGCATCTTTTGTTGATGATCTTGGTGCTGATTCTCTTGACCTTGTCGAATTGATAATGGCGATGGAAGAGGGTTTCGATATTGAGATCCCCGATGAGGATGCAGAGAGCATAACCACTGTTCAGCATGCCATTGATTATGTTAATAAATTAAAGTAGCATATCTTCTGCAGTAATTTTTTACCCGATATTTCAACGAAAAGGAGCAGATTGTGGAACGGAGGGTCGTTGTAACCGGTGTTGGTCTTGTTACGCCGCTTGGCGTGGGTACCAGACGTACCTGGGAGAATATCTGTGCTGGTGTGGGTGGTGTCGACACCATAACCCGCTTTGATGCCAGTGATTATGGGGTAAGAATTGCTGCAGAAGTAAAAGGATTTAATAGCGAAGACTATTTTGAAAAAAAGAGTGCCAAGCACCTTGATCTGTTTGTACAATACGGTATCGTTGCTGCCCGTTTTGCTTTGCAAGAGAGTGGTTTTGTGGTAACAGAAGAGAATTGCGGCAGGGTCGGGGTGATAACCGGTTGCGGTATGGGCGGGCTGCCAACCATCGGTAAACAGCATAGTATATTGGAGAAAAAGGGGCCACGTAAAGTGAATCCGTTTTTTATCCCGATGGCGATCCCCAATATGCCTTCGGGGAATATCTCCATTGATATCGGCAGCAAGGGACCGAACCTTACCCTGACCACTGCCTGCGCCGCCGGAACACATGCCGTTGGTGAAGCGTATAACTATGTAAAATCAGGGCGTTGTGATATGGTGATCGGTGGCGGCACTGAGGCGGTGATCTGTGGATTGGGCATTGCCGGTTTCTCGTCGATGAAGGCCCTCTCTACCCGTAATGATGATCCCGCGGCGGCGTCAAGGCCTTTTGACAGGGATCGCGACGGCTTTGTTATGGGCGAGGGTGCCGGTATGCTGATATTGGAGGAGTATGAACAGGCCAGGGCGAGAGGGGCGCAGATCTATGCCGAGGTGGTTGGCTATGGCGCCAGTAGTGACGCCTTCCATATCGCCGCGCCGCCGGAAGATGGCGAGGGTGCGGTGCGGGCGATGAGAGATGCGCTGGCAAGTGCCGGACTGAATCTGGCAGATATTGACTATATTAACGCTCATGGGACCTCTACTCCGCTTAATGATAGAGGAGAGACCAGAGCGATTAAAACCGTCTTTGGCGATCATGCCTATAAGTTGGTGGTAAACTCAACAAAATCGATGACCGGGCATCTGCTTGGCGCTGCCGGCGGTATTGAGTCTGCCTTCCTCGCTCTGGCGGTAAGAGATCAGATCTCACCGCCCACCATTAATCTTGATACAGCCGATCCTGATTGTGATCTTGATTATGCGGCAAATAGTGCAAGAGAGATGAAGATTAACGCAGGGATCTCCAACTCCTTTGGTTTTGGCGGTACCAACGGTTCTATTATTATGAAACGGATATAATTGGCGAATGTAACGGAGATATGATGTGAAAGTTGCCATTGGCGCAGATCACGGAGGTTTTCCCTTAAAGGAGCCTATCAGCAGGCTTGTCGGGCAGCTCGGACATCAGCTTGTTGATGTCGGTTGTTTTTCAGAAGATTCGGTTGATTATCCCGACTTTGCCGACAGGGTCGTTGCCGAGATAAATGCGGATCGTAATGCGAAAGGTATTTTAATCTGTGGTACCGGAATTGGCATGTCGATTGCGGCAAACCGTTCCCCCGGCATCCGGGCGGCACTCTGTCACGATCTTTTTACCACGCAGATGAGCAGGGAACATAACGATGCCAATATACTCTGTCTTGGCGCCCGGGTACTGGAACCGAACCTTGCCTTGTCGATGGTGGAACTCTGGCTGAATACGGCCTTTGCCGGCGGCCGCCATCAACGCAGGGTTGATAAATTGCGAGCATAACAATGGCATATTGCTGAAATAAAAAGTCGATTTCACGTTCTGGTGGAATCGGCTTTTTTTTGTTTGTTATAAAAACAGAGAAGAGAAGAGGCGCGGATGAAATGCCCCTACTGTGAACATCTTGATAATAAGGTTATTGATTCGCGGCTGAATAAGGACGCGACCATCACCAGAAGAAGAAGAGAATGCCTCTCCTGCACCAAGCGCTTTACCACCTATGAGCGGTTGGAAGTGATGCTGCCAATGCTGGTGAAAAAGGATGGCCGCCGGGAGTCATGGGATCGTCATAAACTCGCAGTCGGTCTAGAGAAGGCGTGTGAGAAAAGAGATGTCAGCCGTGACAGGATTGATGAGTTTGTTGATATCATTGAACAAAAGTTGCAGGATTATGGTGCCAAGGAGATCTCTTCCCAAGTTGTTGGTGAATGGGTTATGGAGGGACTGCCTGCTCTTGATGAAGTGGCTTATGTACGTTTTGCTTCGGTATATCGACAGTTCAAGGATGTTAACGAATTTATGGCCGAGCTGAAGGGCCTGCTTGATGCAAAAACGGAGCAGTAAGTGGATAGTGACGAGAAGTATATCTCTGTTGCCCTGCAAGAGGCGGCAAAGGGGCTGGGACGCACCTCGCCCAATCCCTGTGTTGGTGCAGTAATTGAGCGTGATGGTCGCATACTTGCCACCGGCTATCACAAAAAGGCCGGTATGCCCCATGCGGAACGGAACGCTATCGCTGCGGCAAAAGAGTCGCTGGCGGGTGCCACCATCTATGTTACCCTTGAGCCGTGTAGCCATACCGGACGAACGCCGCCCTGTTGTGAGGCGATTATTGAACATCGGTTTGCCAGGGTTGTTATTGGTATGGAAGATCCCAACCCGCTGGTCAATGGTCGCGGCATTGCCCGCTTGCGCCAGGCGGGTATCGATGTCCGCTGTGGAGTGCTGGTAGAGGAGTGCCGCCGGCTGAACCGGCCATTTATAAAACATATCACTACCGGTCGTCCCTGGACAATTATGAAGGCAGGGGTCAGCCTTGACGGGCGGTTAAATTATCAGCCCGGCAGGGGCGGCTGGATTACGGGAGCAGCCAGTTTACGCCGGGTGCATGAGCTGCGCGATCAGGTTGATGCTATTATGGTGGGCAGTGGTACCGTGCTGGTGGATAATCCGGCGCTGACAACCCGTCTTGATGAAAAAGAGGGGAGGGATGCCCTACGTATTGTGCTGGATTCAACTTTGCGGATTCCCGCTGACGCGAAAATATATACCCTCAAGTCTGCCGTGCAGACCATTGTTTTCTGCGGTGAGAATGTGGCGCTGCAGCACCGGCAGGCATTGGCATCCTCCGGTGTGATTGTAGTTCCTCTTCCTCTGCAGGATGGCAGGATACCGCTTGATATGGTGCTTGATCGCCTTGGTGAACGGGGGATATGTTCTCTTCTGGTAGAGGGCGGCGGCAGGCTGCATGGTGCGATGATAGAGAAGGGGCTCTATGATGAGGCGGCCCTTTTTTATGCGCCGCTTTTTGCCGGCGCAGCAGGTGTTACTCTTACCGGTGCATTTCCGGTTACAGATCAAAACACAGCTCCGCGTCTGCAAGAAAGTGTTATCGAACAGCTGGGGGATGACTGGCTGGTGCGTGGATTGTTTGCATAATAACAAAAGATCGCTTATCGCAGAGAACTGCTCTGGTTGTTATAACTTTATGGCAGATGGTCACCCAGATACTGCTTACAATGATTAAAATCTGCAAAAGTGATCTTCAGTGTTACCTCATCTTTTTCAAAAGAGGGGCTATGCTCCAGCACATAATTTTCTGGCAGCTCAAGCTGACGCATCTGCTGCTGAAAAGATTTTTCCTCCCTGTGCAGAGAGGGCTGAAGCATGGTTTGCAATAGCGAACCCAGATGTTGAATCTTCTGGGAGACAGTAAATTGCGGGTGTTCTATAATGTTAAAAAAATCCTGCTGTTGCAGTAAGTCTGCTATACTCTGTGAGCGGGCATAGGCACAGTCGCGAAGCTGGAGCAGCAAACGCCGCTGTTTGCCGCCGCCAAGACGCAGCCTGGTAAACAGAGAGAGGAGGGCGGCTTGATCCTGTTGTTTCAGCTTCTGTAGTTCGGTATATATCTGTAGTGATATTTTACCATTATGCGCCGCCTGCAGCACCTCTTGCGGTTCCCGGGCAAGTGTCAGCAGATTTTTTACCAGTTGGGGATTTTTTTTCAGGCCAAGTAAGGGCAGCAACTCTGCCAACCCTTTTTTTTCTGCATCAGGAAGAACAGTTGATGCGAGCTGGATAAATCTTGCCTGCTCCGCCAGGGTCAACTCTCTGCTACCGAACTTCTGGTCATAAAGAGCAATGGCAAGACACTGTCTGGTGGTAGGGCTGGTATGGAAACATTTACAGAGAATATGCTCCTGCGGTCTCTGCCGCTGCCAGAAACGCAGACGCTTATATCCGGTGAGCAGTATAAACTCACTCTCCCCCTGGGGGATCAGGCATGGCGGAGTAAGGATGCCGCAGTCCCGAAAAGAGCTTGCAAGCTCTGTTGGCACCTCCTTTTCCCATGGGTGCAGGCTCCACCGCCTATCAGCAATAATCGCTGTCGGTGAAACAGGCTGAAAAAAGAAAGTTAGCTGCGGCATGAAAAATGGTTCTTTACGAGGCGTTTATTTTTTCCCGCAGAATACCGGACGGTTTAAAGGTCACAACCCGTCGAGCGTCAAGGGTAAGCTCCTCTCCGGTCTGTGGATTTCTGCCGCGCCTTGCCTTTTTCTTTTTTACATGAAACTTGCCAAAACCGCTTAACAACAGATCAGAGCCGTCAACAAGAGACTGTTTACTGATAGAGAGAAACATCTCCACCGATTCAGTGGCCTGGGCCTTGGTCATATTTGCATGGTTTTTGTACACCTGCTGGATGAGGTCTGCCTTGGTAAGAGTCATAATTTCTCCTTTTGTGAACCGGTCAAATGTCTATGCGTAATTGCAAAGACTTAATTGGCAATATACCCTGTTACTCGCCTGATGACAATAGTCGCGTTTCTGCCGGGGCAAAAACGCAACTATTGTGACTCTTCCTTCTTTAACTATCCTACATCATAACGCTTGAGAGTTTGAAGATCGGCAGATACATGGCAACGACAATCCCCCCTATCAGACCACCCAGAAAAACCATCATAAAAGGCTCAATCATTGAGGTAAGATTTGCAACAGCCTGGTCAACTTCTTCATCATAGAAATCGGCGATCTTTTCGAGCATCGCATCAAGGGCACCAACAGATTCACCAACATTGATCATCTGCACAACCATATTGGGGAAAACGCCGGTCTCCTCCAGAGGTTCGGAAATAGGACGACCTTCGGCGATAGCATCTGCTACCCTGAATACCGCCTCTTCAATCACCTTATTACCGGCAGTCTTGGCAACAACTTGTAATGCCTCAAGAATAGGAACTCCTGCTCCCAGCATGGTGCTGAGTGTTCTGGTAAACTTGGCAACCGCCACCTTGCGCAGCATCGGGCCGAAGATCGGGGCATGGAGCATCATTTTGTCTGTTATTTTTTTGCCTTTTTCTGTCTGATAAAATTTCTTTGCTGCAAAGATCAGCAATACAAAAAAGATGAAAATATAAAAGAAATAATTTTTTACCAACTCACTTAAATTGACAACAATCTGGGTTGGCAAGGGCAGGGCGTGACCGAAACCTTCGAACATGGATTTGAAAACAGGAACGACAAAAACCAGAATAACAATGAGAATAAGAATTGAGATAATCAAACAGACAGCCGGATAGGTAAGTGCACCCTTGATCTTCTTTTTGAGCGCCATCGCTTTTTCCATAAAAATAGCGAGACGGGAGAGAATGGTATCGAGGATACCGCCTGTCTCTCCGGCTTCTATCATATTGGTAAAAAGTTTATCGAAAGTTTTTGGATGCTTGCGCATCGCATCGGCAAGGGTGGAGCCCGATTCAACGTCACTTCTGATAGTAGAGAGTTGTTTCTTGAATGTTGCGTTATCCTGCTGTTTTTCAAGTATTTGCAGACCCTGCACCAGAGGAAGACCTGCATCAATCATGGTGGAGAGCTGGCGAGTGAAGATAACTATATCCTTGCCGGTAACTTTGGGTTTAAAGAAAGAGATATTTTCAAAAATATCTTTGGGTTTTTCTTTGACCACCACGTTGGTCATCCGCATCCGTTTGACCATGTTGCGTGCTGAATTAATATCGACAGCTTCTACCTCTCCTTTGCGCTTGTCGCCATAAGAGTTTACTGCTTTCCAGATGTAAGTGGGCATATCTTTTCTCTTTTAAAACTTTTGGTTATGGTTTGTTGGAGTTATTTCCTGTAAAGCTCTGTTATAATTCATCTGTTTTTTCACACCGCATATATTGAATTGCCACGGTGAAGACAACCGGCGGCATCTGGTGAATGACAAAGCAGAAAAAACGATGAGATTCATATCAATGATCCTGTCAGAAAATGTTGAGCAAAATACGAAAAATAAGCGGATATACATCCCCATACCCGCTTATTGGATCTCTATCAGCTATCTGTTTATTAACAGGAGAGACAAGTCCATCTGTTTTTCATCACTCTCCAGAGTTCTATCGCTGTCTTTTTATCACTTATCGAAACCGCGACAAAAAATATTCCAATCATAACAGCAATGGAGAATGCCAGACCAATGGCAAGTCCCACCGGAAAAAGAATGAGCTGGGCGATAAAAGCTATTGCCCCCCCGTTGTTGGCAAGTCCCATACTCGCGATAATAATAATGGCTGCACCCAAGATATACGCTGTTTTGGTGAGGGGCTTTTTCGATTGTTGACCCGGCATAATTCTACCTCCTGATTTTTATGATAGAAAAAACATCAGATAACTTTCGGCACTATAGCATAAAAAAAAGTCGTATCCCAGTTGTTTGTTATTGAAATGTAAAGAATTTTTCTCATTTCTTTTCAACAAGCATAGAAAATTAGTTATATAGAAAAATAATATCGCTATTTCAATAAGATAAATTCTTTGTGATAGTTGCTCATCTTTTTTTATCGGTAAGAGACAAGCCTTATTTACTCTTTTTTATAACTCTGTTCCGGAGAGCTACTTATGCTACGGTTTCTGTTGGTTATTGTCGGTATCTGTCTTGGCCTGGGAATTGCTTTGGTCAGTGCAGAGATGATTGAGAAAACAGGCGGAGAGGAGTTCTGCTCTTCTTGTCATTCGATGGAAGGTGTGGCTGCAGCTTATCGTAATTCACTTCATGGCGAGAATAATCGGGCTGGTGTCAAGGCGGAGTGTGTGGACTGTCATCTGCCGCATAACACTGTTTTCCATTATGTAACGGCAAAGGCATATAGTGGCGCAAAAGATGTTCTGGGCAGACTCTTTTGACTGGATCGGCAATCTGCAGCACCGCGTCCATTTTACGTACAGCTCTGGATGTGTGAAATGTCATGATCTGGATGCGATGAAATATAGGGTTCCCAAGGCTTATCTGGCGCATAAGGATTTTAAAAATGGTGTTGTAACTTCATGTGTGAAGTGTCATGAACATGTCGGACACAAAAACATTAAAGACCATCTGGTTGTAAAAAAGAACTAGGAGGAGAACGATGTGAAGATTGCTGTCACTGCTTTTTGCTGCAGGGTTGGTGTCATCTGCATTCGCAGGTGAGAGTTTCGTGAAAACCCTGAAAGTGGACCATGGTATCTCTCCTGAGGGACAGAAATGTGTGGAGTGCCATGCTCGCAAGAGCCCCGGCATTGTTGCAGACTGGAAACTGAGTCGTCATGCCCACGCGGGTGTTTCCTGTATTGACTGCCATCGAATTGAAAAAGGTTCACCGATGGCGGCACAGAACTGTGCGGGTGTACAGGGGACGGAGCTTTTTGTCACCATGCTGGTTTCGCCAAAAACCTGCGGCCGTTGCCATAGTCAGGAAGTCGAACAGTTTAACAGAAGCGGACACTATCGGGCGCGTCTCCAGTATAATGCCGAAGGGGCGAGAAACTACAAGGCGATGAAATCGTTGATAGAGACTCATGAAGGCCAGGGTATGAAAGGAAGGCCAGGGTATGAAAGAGTTTTTGCGCGCTTCCGATATGACAGGGTGTATGCAATGTCACGGTTCTGATATCAAGCTGGATGAGAATAGACGGCCGACACCGGAAAGCTGGCCAAACTCTGGGGTGGGTACTCTCTATCCTGACGGTTCGGTCGGTAATTGTGTGGTCTGTCATACCCGCCATGGGTTTAAAATTGCAGAGGCTCGTAAACCTGAAGCGTGTGCTTCCTGCCATCTTGGACCGGATCATCCCGATATTGAGATATTTAACAACAGTAAACATGGCCATATTTATAATGCTGAAGGTGCCAGCTGGAACTACGATGCGGCCTCGGGAGCTTGGGAACCTGGGGATTTTCGTGGACCGACCTGTAGCGTCTGTCATATATCCGGGATCGGTGAGTTGAGCAATACCCATAATATCTCCGAGCGTCTGCACTGGAATTTATGGGCAAAACGTTCCAGCGTAAGAAACTCTCCCGACCCGCTCAGCCCATTGACAGAGGGTGGGGTGAAAGGACGAAAGTTGATGAAAAAAGTGTGCATGAATTGTCATACAGCGTATCATACCGATAACTTCTTCAAGCAGGCGGATAACCATATTGAGCTGTAAACGTTGGCTATTGGGATCTTGCAGTCAAGATGGCGAAAGAACTTAAAGAGAGAGGGGTATTAAAAGAGAATCCATGGGCGGATGCGTTCCAGCGGAAACTATACCATCTCTGGCATCATGAAGGCCGCAGAATGCGGCAGGGTGCAGCCATGGGCGGCCCTGATTATGCCCATTGGCACGGCGTTTTTGAGTGTCAGCAGGATCTCTATGAACTTCAGGATATCTATAAGAAGAGAATGGAGTCCGGTAAAATAGAAGAGTAAAAAATTCTGCTGGCATTTTTATGGAAGAATCCCCGTAACAATTTATTGCTGCGGGGATTCTTTTTCTACAGCTTATTCTGTTCTCTTATATCAGAGTTGCTCAAATACTCCTGCTGCCCGATTTTTTCTTACCCTGTCACCGGCAAAGACTCTGCCATTCATAACGATATAGACACCGGCTGCCGCGCTTTGTACCGTTCCCAAAGCGCAGCCGATATTAAAGATTGCATCTGATGTGGTAAACATCGCCGGCAACAGTGAACCGGTAAGCACTACGGTTTTCCCTGCCGCCGCCCGGCAGCTGATAATATGGCGGGCAGTTTCCGGCATGGTATCGGTGCCATGAGTGATAATTATCCTGCTGTTTCTATCGGCGGCGACTGCGGCAGCTATCTGTTCCCGGTCATTAACGGTGAGATCAAGGCTGTCCTTACGCATAAGCGAGGTAACGGTATAAGGGATCTGCAGGTTAAACTTCTGCAAGACCTCAATGGCATTGGGCGGGCCGACCTCATATTCGCTTTTGGCATCGAAATAGATTTTGTCGATGGTCCCGCCGGTAGCGATAATGGAGATACTGTTGTCTGTAATATATTGTTTGTTTTTCATGGAATCCTCCGGCTATATAACTGTGAAATCTTCTCTGTATCATAGCGAGGTGTAAAAAAATTACACTTGAATTTTATAGGTATGTCATCATTGTTTATCAGTTATTGGTTGACAGGAAAAGAGAAGAGATGATTACCGTTCAGCGGTCTGGATGTTTTTAAACTTTCAACTCCCGGATTCTTGACAACAGTCTCCCTTTACTTATCTTTCCCCTGCATCTGATGGATAATCCAATCATTTGACTATTGATTATGGAGGAGAGTGATGAGTGATCAAGAAAAGGATGATATCCTTTTTGATAATGGTGAAGAAGCGGCAGAAGAACTGACGGAGCAGGCAGCAGAAAAAGGGGCCGAGCAGCCGGATACGCTGGAAACAGCGCCGACGGCTGAAGAGTTGCTGGAGCAGGCCGAGGCGGAAATCGACCGCTTAAAGGATACGCTGTTGCGTACCGTTGCCGAGCAGGAGAATTTTAAGAAGAGAATGGAGAAAGAGCGTCTTGCTAGCCTGAAATATGCAGGTGAAGAAATCTTCAAGAAAATTCTTCCTTCTGTCGATAATCTGGAGCGGGCGTTACAACAAGGTGTTGTTGATGGCGCCGATGCCGCACAGAACCTGAAAGCATTGGCAGAAGGGGTAGAGATGACGCTGAAAAATCTGATCGCAGCACTGGGCAAGTTTGAGGTGAAACCAATTGACAGTGTGGGACAACCTTTTGACCCTCAACAGCAAGAAGCACTGGTGATGGAAGCGAGTGAAACGGTACCGGCCAATCATGTTATTGCTGAATATGAGAAGGGCTATTTTTATAAAGACAGGCTGTTGCGCCCGGCAAAAGTGATTGTTTCATCCGGGTCGAAGTCGGTATAAAGATAATTCCAACTACTGCCCTTGACTATGCGGGGAGAGTGAGCATTATTTGTGCCACAAGAAATGGCAGTAGTTGAGTCTAAAAGTTGATACTAAGGAGAAGTGTTATGAGCAAGATTATTGGAATTGACCTGGGAACAACCAACTCCTGTGTTGCTGTTATGGAGGGTGGTGAGCCCAAGGTTATTGCAAATGTTGAAGGAAACAGAACCACCCCTTCTGTTGTCGCTTTTACCGATGGCGGCGAGAGGCTGGTTGGGCAGGTGGCAAAACGGCAGGCGGTAACCAATCCGACCCGCACCCTGTATGCGGTAAAACGTTTGATCGGGCGGAAATTTGTTGATGCGGAGGTAAAACGTTCCATTGATGTCAGCCCGTTTAAGATTGTTGAGGGAACCAACGGCAGTGTTTCTGTTGAGGTCGAGGATAAGGTGTACCGACCGGCGGAGATCTCTGCCATGGTGCTTGCCAAGATGAAACAGACCGCGGAAGAGTATCTGGGTGAGGAGGTAACAGAGGCGGTTGTTACTGTTCCCGCCTATTTTAACGACTCTCAGCGGCAGGCGACCAAGGATGCCGGTAAGATTGCCGGTTTGAATGTGCAGCGGATTATCAATGAACCGACCGCCGCCTCTCTTGCCTATGGCCTGGATAAAAAAGGAGAAGAGAAGATCGCTGTTTTCGACCTTGGCGGCGGAACCTTTGATGTCTCTATTCTTGAAATCGGCGATGGCGTGTTCGAGGTAAAATCAACCAATGGTGATACTTTTCTTGGTGGTGAAGATTTCGATATGCGTATCGTTAACTGGATGGCAGACGAGTTTAAGCGGGAGCAGGGTATTGATCTGCGCAATGACAAGATGGCGTTGCAGCGTCTGAAGGAAGAGGCGGAGAAGGCGAAGATGGAGCTCTCCACTACCAAGGAGACAGATATCAATCTGCCCTTTATAACCGCTGATGCCTCCGGGCCGAAACACCTTAATCTCAAGTTGAGCCGTGCCCATCTTGAGAGCCTGGTGGAAGATCTTATTGAGCGGACTGCCGGGCCCTGCCGGACGGCATTGAAAGATGCCGGCCTTTCTGCTTCTGATGTTAATGAGATTATTCTGGTCGGTGGTATGACCCGGATGCCGAAGGTGCAGGAGAAGGTAAAGGAGATCTTTGGCAAGGATCCGCATAAGGGGGTTAACCCTGATGAGGTTGTTGCTATCGGTGCTGCCATTCAGGGTGGCGTTCTGCAGGGAGATGTAAAGGATGTACTGCTGCTTGATGTTACTCCTCTCTCTTTGGGCATTGAGACCCTCGGCGGTGTGACCACCAAGTTGATTGAAAAGAATACCACCGTGCCCACCAAGAAGAGCCAGGTATTTTCCACCGCTGCCGATAATCAGCCTGCGGTCTCTATCCATGTTCTGCAGGGAGAGCGGGAGATGGCGCAGGATAACAAGACCATCGGCCGCTTTGAGTTGACAGATATTCCACCGGCACCGCGCGGTGTGCCGCAAATTGAGGTCACCTTTGATCTGGATGCCAACGGCATACTGTCTGTTTCTGCAAAAGATCTGGGTACCGGCAAGGAGCAGTCGATCCGCATTACTGCCTCTTCCGGTCTGACCGATGAAGAGATCGAGCGGATGACCAAGGATGCTGAGCTGCATGCAGAAGAGGATAAGAAACGCAAGGAACTGGTTGAAACCCGCAATAATGCCGACGCCTTGGTTCATGCAACGGAAAAGAGCCTGAAAGATCTTGGTGATAAGGTTGATAAAGAGACCAGAAGCAATGTGGAGCGAGAGATCGAAAACGTGAAAAAGGTAAAGGATGGCGATGATGTTGATGCCATCAAGTCTGCTGTTGACGCGCTGACTCAGGCTTCCCATAAGCTGGCCGAGTTGATGTACCAGCAGGCATCACAGCAGCCTCCTGAGGGCGGTGCTGGAGGGACCAATGGTTCGGCGAAGAAAGGTGATGATGACGACGACGTTGTTGATGCCGATTTTGAAGAGGTAAAATAATCCTGTTGAGTAATATCAGGATTGACGAAAGGGAGCGTGGAGAGTAATCTTGCCGCTCCCTTTGTCGTTTCAGCCTTAACCCACTTGAATACTATGAAGATACTCTCTGGAATACAACCCTCCGGTCAGCTCCATATCGGCAACTATTTCGGTATGATGCAGACCATGCTTGCCGCCCAGCAGGACGCGGAATATTATGTTTTTATCGTCAACTACCATGCGATGACATCGGTACATGACGGCGGCCGGCTGGCGGCAGGGACACTGGAAGCTGCAGCCGATTTTCTAGCGCTGGGGCTGGACCCGGACCGATCTATTTTCTGGGTGCAGTCTGCCATTCCGGAAGTTCTGGAACTGACTTGGATTCTGTCCAATGTTGCGCCGATGGGGCTGATAGAGCGCTGCCACTCCTATAAGGACAAGATCGCCAAAGGGATTGTGCCGAGCCATGGACTTTTCTCCTATCCGGTACTGATGGCAGCAGATATCTTGATGTTTCAGCCCGATCTGGTGCCGGTAGGTAAGGATCAGAAGCAGCATCTGGAGGTGGCGCGTGATCTGGCAATAAAGTTTAATAACCGGTTTGGCGAGACCTTCTCTCTGCCAGAACCGGCAATCAGTCAATCCGCTGCCATTATTCCCGGAGTTGACGGGCAGAAGATGTCAAAATCCTATGGTAATACCATTCCGATCTTTCTTGAAGGCAAAGAGTTAAAAAAGCGAGTGATGTCGATTGAGACAGACGCAACGCCGGTGGAAGAACCCAAAGATCCTGATTCCTGCAACCTTTACGCGTTGTTGAAACTGTTTGCTGCTCCTGAGCGGATGCAGGAGATTCATCAACTTTACGTTGATGGTGGGGCTGCTTATGGCTATCTGAAGCTGGAGTTGTTGGAGCTGTTGAATGATAAATTTGGTGCGGCAAGAGAAGAGAAAAAACGATTTCTGGCAGATCCGGCAGAGCTGCGTAATATTTTGCACAAGGGCGCGGAAAAGGCACGGGCAAAGGCGGCTCCGACCCTTGATGAGGTGCGTAGAAAGGTGGGGCTTTGCTACTGAGGATAATCCGCAGATTACGCAGATTACATAGACTAAAAAAAATTGTAATTACTCACAGGGGTAAAAACGTATTGGGATTACTCTTTTTTATTGGTAACTACAAGAATTTTTCCCCAATTATAATCTGCGTTCATCCGCGTAATCTGTGGATAATAAACAGCATTTTTTTGAGATCTGAAAATCCTTGAAGAGGAATTTTATCTGCGATCGAACTCTCCATGCCACCAGTAGTTTGTCTTGATCACTTTTGAGCGGAACAGAATCTCTCTTTTTTCTATACCCGGCAGGCTGAGAAACTGCTGGATAAGCCGTGCCGTGCGTTCATTACTGCTTGAATGGACACCAAAGATGATCTGCGGACGGGTTATGGTGCGGATAACAAGGGCGATCTCGTTATATCTGCTGATAATTTCGCATACCTCCTTTGCATGCTGCCGGGCAAGATTGGCGGTCACCATTGCACTGGAGGCGTATTGGAACTTTTCCGGATTGGGCTGGGGCAGAATCCGCAGATAGTTTCGCTGAAAAAGAGACTGAATCTTCCGTGAAACAGTGGAGACATGCAGGTCGAGTTTCTCGGCGATTTCGCTGTTACTCTGTCTACCATCAAGGCAGAGCTGACGGATAATTTCCCAATCCACCTGTTTTAATTCCGGCGTTTTTTCAAAGCGTTTCTTATCTCCAAAAAGCTGAATTCGCTTTACCACTTCAGCCTGCAGGCGGCAGTCATAGTCCAGCACGCCGTCAAGGGCGGCCAGTTTATCATCAATAAAGCTGTGCAGCTGTTGCCAGCCGGGGGTATGAATAATACAGAAAATATCAAATTTACCGATGGTGCAGAGCACTGTCGAGATAAAGAGCTCGCGGTTAAGGAAGTTGCAGATCTCCCTCTCCTTTACCGGATCAATTTTCAAGGTAATCACCGCGCCGGCATATAGCCCCAGTTTATGCGGGTTCAGTACTCCGCGGATAGTGATAGTCTCTGAATCCTGCAGAAATCTGATCCGTTTGGCGGCAGTTGATGGGGTTATCTCCAGTTCCTGGGCTATTTCGGCATAACTGGCTCTGCCGTTTTGCTGCAGGAGACGGATAATATTTTTATCTGTTGCTGTAAGCATGATTAAAGCAAAAAATCTGTTGATGGATTATATGGCAGCAGAAAATTTTCATAAGCAGCAGAGCAAACAGGCGCAGGCAAAAATATATTTACCATCGCATCTTCTGAAGCGTTTTTGAAAAGAAACTGCAATTCGATTGCAAAATACCATCAGTATAGATTGTTTAGCAAGAAGATTTTTTGCTTTTATATTTTCATTTAAGGCTTGTCAAACTCTCTTGCTTTCATCGTAAAAAAAGACCTCCCTGTGCTGACAATAGTGTCGGTATATCTCAGGATTTTTGTAGCCGGCGATAAATTTTGCCGGTAAAAACATGCAGTTCTGGCAACTTTAATGCTGTCAGCAGTAGCAGATAGAGCAATCCGGCACCGCTGACAAGCATAAAGAGCGCGGCAATCTGCCGGCTAATGGTGTCGTCCAGCCATTGCTGACAGAACGGCATAACCAGCAGCAGGGCAAGAGCCATGACACCAGTGGCAGCGCCGGTTTTCAGTAGCCCGGAAAAGAGATAGCGTAGTGAAAATCCGTCCAGTTTATGATAGAGAACTACGGTAAGAAAGAGAAAGTTGATAATCATCGTACAGGAGGTGGAAAAAGCTATTGCCAGATGCTGATAGTGATCAATGGTAAAAAAGACAATTATCAAATTAAGGCCAACGGCAAGAAAGCTGGCAATGACCGGATAGCGGGTTTTGCCCAGTGCATAAAAGGCCGGAACCAGAACCTTGTTGGCAGCGTAAGCAAAGAGACCAAGGGCATAAAAAATAAGAGTATTGGCAGTGGCAATAGTATCTGCGGCGGTAAAGGCGCCATGTTCAAAAATCAGGCGAATAATCGGCTGGGCAAGGAGGATAAGCCCCACCGTTGCCGGCAGGGTCAGAGCAAAAACCATGGTCAAGGATGAGACCAGGGTCTCTTTCATTGTATTGATCTCCTTATTTGCCGCCTGTTTTGCCATCACCGGCAGTATGGCGATTGAGAGCGCTACCCCGAAAACACCGATAGGTAATTGTACCAGCCGGAAGGCGTAGTAAAGCCAGGAGACCGAGCCTTCAGCGCAGGATGCGGCAAAATTGGTATTGATAAAGATATTGAGCTGGGTGGCAGAAAGTCCGATGGTGGCGGGCAGCATCAGTTTTAAAATCTGAATAAGGCCGCTATCCTTGATATTGAGCTGCGGGCGGTAGCGGAATCCGGTGCGATGGAGTGAAGGCAGCTGAATGGCCAGCTGACAGCAGCCGCCGATCAGCGTGCCAAAGGCCATCCCGACAATGGGCGGTTGGCCAAATTTGGGCAGGATAAAGGCAAGACTCACTCCGCCGATGATTGACCCCAGATTAAAAAAACTTGAAGCCAGTGCCGGAATAAAAAATTTCCCTTTGGTATTAAGCATGCCCATAACCACGGCAGAAAGGGAGATAAAGATCATAAAGGGGAGCATGATTCTGGTTAGTTTCTCGGTAAGCGCAATCTTGCCGGTAATCTCGGCAAAATCGGGGGCAAGCAGGCCAACAATCGGGCCAGCGCAGTAGATCGCCAGCAGTACGAGCAGGGAGAGCATCACCAGAAAAAAGGTGAGTACGTTGGAGGCGAGCTGCCAGGTCTGCTGCTGACTTTTTTTGCTGTCATAGGCAGAAAAGACCGTGACAAAAGCGGCGGAAAGTGCACCTTCACCAAACAGATCCCGCAGCAGATTGGGGATGCGAAAGGCGACAACAAAAGCGTCATAGGCAAAACCTGCGCCAAACAGTCCGGCAAAAATCTGTTCACGCACCAAACCGAGAAGCCTGCTGCACATTACCGCAATGCCGACAGCACTTGCCGATTTTACGATTTTCTTTTTGTTATCACTGGAAATTGACACGATGTTTGCTTACGGAAAGGTAAAAGATAGTGGCGTTATTGTGTGTTGAAAGATGTTTATAAAAAGTTTTTTTTATGCAATGCCCAGCAAAATAATCGTATTACTGAAATAATGCCAGCAGTAACCGCACTATTTTTTAGTGGGCAAAGATTGTGTCTAAAATGGAAGAATTGATGGCTTGTATCTATTCTTCCTTGACTTTCACGAGTAAAATTGCCTATATAAAGAGTCTTCTGGTAGTTTTTCAGAGACTGGCGTTCATATTACATATCGGTTTGGCAGACTATTGTCACTTTGTTGTGGCCTGTCTGCTCCCAAACTTTCAACTTGATTTAAGGAGATTCACATGCTGGACACCACCAAGATCAGAAATATTGCAATCGTAGGCCATGGAAATTGTGGAAAAACATCTCTGGCAGAAGCCTTTCTTTTTACCGCGGGAAAGCTTGATCGTTTGGGGAAGGTGGATGAAGGCAACGCAGCCCTGGATTATGAGGAGGAAGAGATTGATCGCAAGATTTCGATAAACTCCGGTTTTCATAATTTTGAGTGGAATAAAAAGCATATCTTTTTAAGTGATACCCCGGGCGATGATAATTTTTTAAATGAGACCCGTTTTGTCGCTCATGTCAGCGATAGCGCTCTTTTTACCATTGGCGCTGTGCTGGGGGTGAAGGGACAGACGGCAAAATTTGCCAGAATTCTTGATGAAAGAGGGCTTCCCTCGGTTATCGTTATCAATAAAATGGATCGGGAGCGGGCCAATTTTGCGATGACTGTTGAGCAGATTCGTGAGCAGCTGCCGCAGACACCTGTTGTAGTGCAACTGCCGATCGGCGCGGAAGAGAATTTTAGGGGCTATGTCGATATCATTACCGGCAAGGCGTATCTGTATGGCAAGAAAGGGGACGTTCAACAGACAGAGGTGCCTTCTGAACTTGCAGATGAAGTGGCTTCCCTGCGCGAGATTCTGATGGAGCATGTGGCGGAGACAGACGATGATTTAATTGAAAAGTTTCTGGAGGAGGGGGAACTCGCCGATGATGAGCTGGTTGCCGGTCTCAAAACAGCAATGGTAGCAGGTATCTTTTCCCCTGTCTGTGTGGCGGCGGCAACAGAGAATAAAGGAGCGCTGCCCCTGCTTGATTTTATTGCCGAATATATGCCTAACCCTCTGCAGCGTCCGGCGGTAAGCGGCACCTCCATTGATGGAGAGGAGGTAAAAGAGCTGGTTCCTGCCGCTGACGGCAGCTTTGCTGGCCTTGTGTTCAAGACGATGGCCGATCCCTACGCCGGTCGGCTGACTCTTTTCCGGGTCTTTTCCGGGGTGCTGCGTGGAGACCATTTTTATAATGCAAGCAAGAAGACCTCCGAGCGTTTTGGCCAGCTTTTTGTATTGGAAGGAAAGGAACAGAAGCCTGTTGACCAGGCAGTTGCCGGTATGATCGTTGCCGTAGCCAAGCTGAAAGAGACTGCCACCTGCGATACCCTTTGTGATGAGGCAAATCCGATTCTGCTTGATGCTCCTGAGCCGTTGAAACCGGTTATTTCTTTTGCAGTGGGGGCCAAGAAAGGTGATGAGGAGAAGGTGTTTGGCTCAATTACCAGAATGCTTGATGAAGATCTCACCTTAAAACTTGAACGTCAGCAGCAGACCAAACAGGTTCTGCTCTCTGGGGTGGGTAAAGTGCATCTTGATGTGGTTGGCTCCCGTATCAAGCGGAAGTTCGGCGTAGAGATGGAGCTTAGTGTGCCAAAAATTCCGTATATGGAGACCATCAAAAAAAGTGCACGTGTGCAGGGTAAGCATAAGAAGCAGAGCGGCGGTCGCGGGCAGTATGGCGACTGCTGGATTGAGATCAGCCCTCTTCCTGGAGGCCATTATGAGTTTGTCGATCAGATTGTCGGCGGTGTTATTCCCCAGACCTATCGTCCGGCAGTTGACAAGGGTATCCAGGAAGCGATGGAGAAAGGCGTATTGGCTGGCTATCCGGTGATCGATGTGAAGATTGTGCTGGTTGATGGTTCGTTCCATAATGTTGACTCCTCGGAGATGGCCTTTAAGATTGCCGGCTCTCTTGCCTTTAAGAAAGGTGCTGAAGAGGCGGGACTCGTATTGCTGGAACCTTATATGAATATGGTGGTTCGGGTTGGTAAGGACCATGTTGGTGATGTGATGGGCGATCTGAATTCACGGCGGGGCAAGGTGATGGGTATGGATTCTGTTGACGGTATGGAGGTGATCAGCGCTCAGGTGCCCCAGGCGGAAGTGCTGCTTTATGCCAATGATCTTACCTCGATGACCGGTGGTTTGGGCAGTTTTGAAGTGGAGTTCTCCCATTATGAGGAAGTGCCTGCCCAGCTTGCTGAAAAGATTGTTGCAGAGAGCCAGGCGGAAGGTTAGGTATGACCACGGAATCTGCTTTATTTCGTAAGACTTTCGCCGTATTGACCATGAGTGACAAGGGGTCGCGCGGTGAAAGGGAAGATACCAGTGGCGCATATTTACAACAAACTCTGCAGCAGGCAGGATTTCTGCTTGTTGAGTACCGTATGATACCTGACAATAAGCAGGTGATTGTTGATACCCTGCTTGAGTTTGTTGATACCCTGCATGTCGCTTTGGTGGTAACCACTGGCGGTACCGGCTTGTCTCCTTCCGACCAGACCCCGGAGGCGATGGCTGAAGTGCTGGATAAAGAGATTCCCGGTATGGCAGAAGCGATGCGTGCCGCCAGTATGAGTAAGACATCACGGGCGATGCTCTCCCGTGGTATGGCTGGGATCCGTGGTGACAGTCTGCTGGTTAATCTGCCGGGTAGCCTGAAGGCTGTTAAGGAAAACCTGGAAGTTATCATCGATGTCCTGCCCCATGCCCTGGAGAAGATCCAGGGCGGGCAGGGTGATTGCGGGATGATTTAGCAAAGAGTTTTCTCTGTCCCTTTTTCGCCGAGAAAATCAAGGCAGTAGCAGTATTTTCGAAATAAAAATATTCTCTGTTGGCAGATTCAGAAAATTCTCCCTCTGCCATCTCCAACGTCAGAAAAAGCGACATCTCAAACAGCTGGAAGCCAGTAAAATTGGGGCAATGGTTGTGATAAGTACCTGATTCTCGTTAGCGCAAGCTAAAAAGAGAAATTTATAAGCGAAAGAGAATAAGAAGGCTCCAGGGAGCAGTGAAGTGAGTAGAGAAAAGTTTTAAGACAAACTCTTTCCTGAGCGGAAAGATTACCAAAGGCCGCATAAAAAAGATGGTCAAAATCTTATGCAGCCCCTTATGTTGCGGACAAGTGATCTCCCCTTTGGCAGAGAGCCTCAATATAAGTTTGGAGAGGTTCGCTGGAATTGGAGCTTTTGCTAATCATCTGTTTGTTCCCCAGCTTGATAAGAATCTGGGAGGCAGTACCTTTGGTTACTTCCAAAATCCCGGCCATCCCGGTTATATGGATACCTTTATCCTCCTTGATGGAATTGATCATATGAATCTCTGCTTCAGGCAGTGGTTTGTAATATCTGCTTCTTTTATTGAGTTTCGTCAGTTTGGCGCCGATCCTCAGGAAAATATAACTTATTTTTGTTCTATTGGTAAAATTGATATTTTTCATGTAAAAAATGCACAGCTACTATACTCTTTTGTCAATGCTGTATTATCTCTGCGACGGCATACAAAATCAACAGGCAGCAGTAAATTGACACAATAGTCGAAAAGAGTTAGATATTATAGGCTATAAAGAGGAAAGAGAGCTGTATATGGTTGCTTGACAGTCTCCGGCAGTATTTTTCCAGTAGTAATTTTCAGATACAAAAAAAATGATGATCAATTTATCGCCAGGACCATCCCAACAGAATGATTTTCAAGGCAATGACCTTGTGTGTTACTGTTTTAAATATACCAAAAGAGATATTGAAGAGGACTACAGAATGTATTGTCAGTCGACAATTCTGCAGAAAATAAAGGATGAAAAAAGAAATAATGGTTGTAGCTGTGAAGTAAAGAATCCGAAAAAAAGTTGATGTATTGGTGATGTTCACCAGTTGGTGGAAAAGATTGCTGGTCATTAACCCTCCCTTGTTGATATACTAATTTTTTTGATATAGTTTACAGAAAAATTATAGGTGCAGATGTAATATGAATAATATTTGTTTTTATGAAAGGAGAAAAAAACTTAAATTTCTGATAAAAAATACACTGCAAAAGAATTGGCACAAATTGCTCTGTGCTACGAGTGTATTACTCTCTTTGTTTATAATAGGATGTATTTTCTTTCTGTTATCAAGGACATATAGTGTTTCTCTGATTGTAGAGTCGGATCATACTGATATCGTTAAAATATATTTCGATCATCCTCTGTTTTATTCCGGATTTAATGAAAGAAGAGTTGTTTTAAAAGAGATTTTACCCGGTAAAAAAAGGTTGCTTACGTTTTATGTTCCCCAATTTTTCACAAAAAAACTGCGGATTGATCCGGGAGAACAGGGTGGGGTATTAAAAATCTATCAGATGGTCATCATGCAGGAACTGGGCAGAAAAACAGTCTGGTCTCCTGAGGATATCTATTCTCAATTCCACTGTGTGGATGATAGTGTTGATATGGTATTGGAAGATGATGCTGTTACATTATCTTTCTCTGATGATGACCCCAAAATTGTTTCTAATGCCGGATTGCTGAAGGAATCTTTTTCTCTTTTTCTCCTTATTCCCGTCTGTATCGCCTCGTTTTTTTTCTACAGGTATATATCACGTTACTCCGTTGATTTTTTCTTTTCCTTTTTTTTCCCGCAAAGAAAACAGCCATCAAGCAAAACCTCTGTTATTCAGCCGTTGGATGGATTACGGGGTTTTGCTACTCTGCTTGTTGTCGCAGAACATACTCTTCACTCATTTCTTGGTGCTGGAAGGAGCGGAGTGTTGATCTTTTTTTCTTTAAGTGGGTTTCTCCTTGCCAGACCATATATAAACAGTCCCGAGAAACTGTTTAGCCGGGAAAGTCTCTGCCGCTATATGCAAAGAAGATTAGAGAGGATTCTTCCCCTCTATATAGTTTATCTGTTTATTGTTTATCTTGTATCTTTCCGTTTTGGGGAATTTCTTCTGCATCTTCTTTTTATAAAAGGATTAGGGCATCTATGGACTCTTCCTCAAGAGATGTTGTTTTATCTTGTTTTTCCTTTTATCTTGTTTATAAATCATTTTCTATTGCGAAATAATATATTTTTAGTAGCTCTGTTCCTTTTTAGTATAATCCTAGGATGGTATTATTTTGTTCCCTTGGATAAAATATATCTTTATGGAATGCAATTGTCACGCCTTCCATTCATGCTTCCTGCGTTTTTATCTGGTACTGTTTTTTCATATATTTATTATAAGATTTTAATAAATATAAAACCGTCTCAAAAGATGAAAATAATTTTATCAACAGTAGCCATTACCATAATTTTTGTTTTTATATTTTTTTCTAATGCGCAACTTTTGCATAGTTCTGAAATCTATGCATTTAGCTATTGTATCCCATTTGGAATTTGCGCTGCACTTTTGATAACTGTCTTGATTTTTACCGGAGAGACTTTTCTTGTAAGAATCTTTTCCAATTTCTTTTTAACATCTATAGGCGTGGTAAGCTATGGACTCTATCTGTTTCATCCATTGGTAATAAATTTTATTAATAAGCTTCATATTACAGGAGGATTACGTTTTTTCTCCACTTTTTTTATCAGTTATTTTATAGCATGTTGTACATATCGTTTTATAGAGGCACCCCTTTCAACAAAAAGATTAAAAGGCAAGACAATGAGAGCTACAGGTTAAGAGGTGAAAGCTTACTTGTTTATACTATGGTGACTTATAGATAGACTTATAATTATAAAGAATTCAGATAGAAATGGAAAAATGACAGGAAGCACATTGTGCAAAACGAGATAAATAATTTTTAAATCAAAATTGATGATGGCCCATAGAGGAGTGGAGGAGTCGTTTGAAGATCGCATTAGCACAAACCAATCCAATAATTGGTGATTATCAGAAAAATTGTCAGAAAATTCTTTTTTATATACAGCAGGCGGCAGCAGCCGGGTGCGAGTTGATAATTTTTCCCGAACTTGCCATCTCCGGTTATCCGCCGCAGGAGTTATTACGGTATCCTGCTTTTTTCACAGCACAATATACAACACTTGCCATGCTGCAGGAACGTATTGCCAGTATGGATTTACCGATAGATATACTTCTGGGCGGCTTTGAAAAAAACAGCGACGATTCGGGAGGAGCTTTTTTCAGTTCGGCTTTTTTGCTGCGGGGCAATGATCGTATCTTTTGTAGCAGGAAAAACAAGCTGTCAGGATATACTGTTTTTAATGAGCAAGACTATTTTCATCGGGGAGAGGGGGGGGCGCTCTGCTCTATAGGGAAGAAAAAGGTTATCGTTACGCTTGGCGCAGATCTTCTTGCGGCAGAAGAGGGCCGTGATGTTGCCGATTCTATTACAGATATTCTTGCGGCGGCAGAAAAAAGTGGAAATAAGCCTGTGGCAATAATCAATATCTCGGCCATTCCCTTTTTCGTTGAAAACGGGTCTCAACGGCAGCTGCTTACAAAAGTGTGCAGGAAGACAGGGCTGCCGCTTTTGTACTGTAATCAGGCTGGAGGGCAGGATAGCCTGGTGTTTGCCGGTGGCAGTCTGGCGATAAATGGTGAGGGCGAGATTCTTGCACAGGCACGTTTTTTTGATGAAGATATGGTGATTGCTGATCTTGATCTCGCAGTTAAGCAGAGTGTTGTCTGTAATGATAGTGATAAAGAAGAGAGTCTGCTGGCTGCAGTGCATGACGCTCTGGTTGCTGGTCTAAAGGACTATATGCGTAAATGCGGCTTTACAAAGGTTGTGCTTGGCCTCTCTGGTGGTATCGATTCCGCCGTTACTGCCGTCCTTGCCGTCGAGGCATTGGGTGCGGAGAATGTGCTGGGAGTGGCGCTGCCTTCGCTTTACTCTTCCGATGCATCGCTTATTGATGCGAAGCAGCTTGCGCAGAATCTGGGTTGTCGTTTTGCTGTGCTGCCGATCGGAGGTCTTTTCCAACACTATAAAGATGATCTGTGCTCTCTTTTTGCCGGATATGAGGACGATGTTACCGAGCAGAACCTGCAGGCAAGAATCCGCGGCAATTTGCTGATGGCCCTTGCCAACAAGTTTGAATCTATACTGCTTAATACTGGCAACAAGAGTGAGTTGGCGGTAGGTTACAGCACTCTTTATGGCGATATGTGTGGTGGTCTGGCGGTTATTGCCGATCTGCCCAAGGGACTGGTCTATCAGGTGGCAGAATATATCAATCGTCATGATGAACGCATTCCGCACAATACCATTACCAGAGCACCTTCGGCAGAGCTGAAACCGGGACAGAAAGATCAGGATGAGCTGCCACCTTATGAGATTCTTGATCAGATTGTTGATCTCTATCTTGACGGTTGCGGCGAGCAGGCTATTGTCGCCAAGGGCTTTGATCAGGCTGTGGTGGAAGATGTACTGCGCCGTATCCGTATCAATGAATATAAGCGTAAACAGGCTCCTCCCGGATTAAATATTAGTACTCGCTCTTTTACCGGACGTCACTACCCTGCTGTCCATAATTTCCGGGGGTGAGTTTTGCAACAGCGTTTTCGGGCAAAAGTTGTCAGCTTGCTGCCAGGGGGAGTGCTTGTTGCGGTGTTGTTTCTGTTCTGCTGGTTTGTTTTCCATGAACAGGGCATAGAACGACCGGAGTCTCTTGCCGTTACCACCGCCGGTAAGATTGAAATGTGTCTTTTCTGTCATGGAGATGTTGAGCTTGACCCTGCCCATGATGCAAAGGTTATCGGCTGCTCATCCTGCCATCTGGGCAATCCTCTGGCGGTAGAAAAAGATGCTGCCCATGTTGGTATGGTACTCAATCCGGGAGATTTACGGGTGGTGGACAAAAGCTGCGGTATCTCCGGCTGCCATCCTGTCGATGTTCATAATGTAAAGAACTCACTGATGGCAACTAATCGTGGTATTATCAGTACGCTACTTTACTACTGGGGTGAGGCTGATAATCAAAACAGCGATCTGACCGTGGAAAAGCTGATAGAATCCGGACAAAACAGTTTTGCTCTTGACTATTTTCGCAAGCTCTGTGCCTCCTGTCATCTGTGGAAAAAGAGATTTGATATGGCTGGTGCACCACTTTTTTTCAATGAGAAGGGTGGGGGGTGTACTGCCTGTCATCTCTTGCAGCCGGGAGATCTGGAGCGGGAACGCAGGCAAATCCTTAATGCGGACGATAAAGAGATCTGGTGGCCACCGGCAAAAGGGGAGATGCGAAAAAAGAGAAAGCATCCTCTAATAAGTAAAAAAGTGAGCAGCGTTAAATGTGTGCGCTGTCATAACCGTTCCGGGCGTATTGGCACCTCTTATTTTGGCGCGTTTGAGCTGCTTGAAGGTGATGATTCTGTGGCTACAGAAAAGAAAAAACCACTGCCGGGAGGACGTTTTTATCTTGAGCTTGCCGATGATATTCACCATAGGGCGGGGCTGGAGTGCATTGACTGTCATCTGCAGCAAGAGATTATGGGCGACGGCATCAGTTATGCCCACTATGAGGAGCAGCTGGAGATCACTTGTGAAAGCTGTCATGGCGGTGGAGACGGTGCCCTTGGATTCAGCAGTAAGGGGCGTAAGCTTAATAATCTGCAGCAAAAGGATGGTAAAATTTTGCTGCAGGGCAAGGTGAGTAATAAAGTATGGCAGGTGAAAGAGCCGAAAAAAGGGGTCTGTGATTTTCCGGCCCATCGACGGGTGAGTTGTGAGGCATGCCATTCACCACTGGTCCCGCAGTGTTATGGTTGCCATGTTTCTCGCGATAAAAGTGAAAAGCATCTGGATAAGTTGAGTTTAAAAGAGACTCCCGGGTTGTGGGAAGAGGAGACTTCCTATATCCGTAATGAACAGCCGATGCTTGGTGTATGGAATGATGAGATCGTTATTATGACACCGGGCTGTCAAGATATGGTTACGGTTGAAGATGAAGATGGTGAGATCGAGGCGAGTTTTAACCGCTTTACGATGGCAGCGATAAATCCGCATACCACTCAGGCTACAGGACGTCGCTGTGTCGACTGCCATGATTCCACCAAGACTGTTGGTCTTGGTGAAGGTGAAATCAGGGAAAAAGACAGACAGCTTATTTTTATTGCAAAAAACAGTGGCCTGCAGACCGAGGCCGGTATTACGATGCCGCTTGACGCCTATGTCAATCTGGCTGGAGAGGCGTTGCAGCATAGTGCCAGACGTGGACTGCGGCCGTTTGATGCAAAAGAGTTGCGGGCGATTCTGCAGGTTGGTCGCTGCGTTCGCTGTCATGATCGTTATGACGATCCGCTCTGGAAAATATATAGCGCTGATAGCAGCTGTCCTGAAACCAAAAAAGGAGAAGTACCATCGCAACCATAGAAGGAGATATTACAGGGTTAAAGAGTAATCAACGCAAGGCTCTTGAACGACTGATCCGCCGTAAAAGTTCCCGCGGACAGATCATCAGCCCGGAAATGGCACGTACTCTTGCCGAACTCTCCTTTGCGATGAACCGGCAGCTTGGTTTGCTGATCCATCGTTCCGGCAAAATTGATATGCTGATTGTCGGTAATTACAACCAGATCATGATCCCGCCGTTAAAGCCGATCCGTCATGCCGGCGGGCGACTGCGCGGCCTGCGGCTGGTACACACCCATCTGGGTGGCGAGCCGGTAAGTGAAGAGGATCTGATGGATCTGCTTTTTTTGCGGCTTGATTTGATGTCGATGCTGGCTGTCGGCGAAGACGGCCTGCCGCAGGAGCTGCATACCGCCTATCTGTTGCCGGAGGTACGTAATGGCAAGGCGTGGGATTTTCTTGCCCCTGTTCATCCGGCACAGCAGCAAGAGTCAGCGGAAGAGATTATTGCAGCTATTGAAGGAGAGTTCTCAAGGATCAGGGGTGCAGGCAAGGTCGAGAGCGGAAAGGACAGAGCGATTCTGGTATCGGTTTCCACCGAACCGCGGTTGCAGGCGGAAGAGTCGCTCACCGAGCTGGCAGAACTTGCCAGATCCGATAATGTCGAGGTGCTGCAGACGGTTCTGCAACGCCGGCGGAAGGTGAATCCGCGTCTTATTCTTGGTAAGGGTAAACTGGCGGAGATCATGATCGCCGCTCTGCAGCTTGACGCCAATCTGCTGATCTTTGATCAGGAACTGAATCCGTCACAGATCCGTTCGATTACCGACTTTAGTGATATGCGGGTTATCGACCGTACTCAACTCATCCTTGATATCTTTGCCCATCGGGCGATGAGTCGTGAGGGCAAACTGCAGGTGGAGATGGCGCAGCTGAAATATATGTTGCCCCGTCTCTCCTCGCGGGATGATGCACTCTCACGGCTCACTGGCGGCATTGGTGCCAGAGGGCCGGGGGAGACCAAACTGGAGATTGACCGGCGGCGGATTAATGATCGCCTTGCCCGGCTGGCAAAGGAGCTGAAGCAGGTGAGTCGCGAGCGCTATCGGCGCCGTAGCCGGCGGCGGAAAAAAGAGCTGCCGCAGCTTTCGCTGGTGGGCTATACCAATGCAGGTAAGTCGACGCTGCTCAACACCTTGACCAAAAGCGATATTCTGGCAGAAGACAAGTTCTTTGCCACCCTTGATCCAACCAGTAGACGCATGCGCTTCCCCTCAGAGACCGAGGTTATACTGACCGATACTGTAGGCTTTATTCGCCATCTACCGGCGGATTTGATACAGGCATTTATGGCGACTTTGGAAGAATTGCGGGAGGCTGATCTGTTGGTACATGTGATTGATGTTTCCAATCCCCTTTTCCGGGAGCATACAAAAGTGGTTGAAGATATCCTGCAGCAACTTGGATTACGCGATATTCCGGTGCTGAAACTGTTTAACAAGATTGATCTGGTTGATAATCCTGAGTTAATTGAGATGATGGTGGGCGGAGAAGGTTTACTGATAAGTGCCACCATACCGGAGACGCTTACCCACTTTCTTAAACAGGCAAAAGCACTGCTGGGTCATCGTTTGGGAGAATAGGAACCGCTCCTTTAGCAGGAATATAACAGCAATGGACGTTGTCGTTATATTCCCGGCAGCATATAGAAACCTAACTCTCTTGAAGGGGGATTACTCTCCAGAAATTCACAGCCGATTTTTGTCCCGGAGACACTCTTGATAAGTACCTCACGAAAGAGAACCGTCTGTTTTTTGTTATCAAGGGTAAAGACTAGTTCTCCCTTCATCCCCGGGACAATGTTATGATGACCACGTACCTCAAAGCAGGCCCCTTTCATTGAGAGATTGACAACTTTGGTGCGTCCTGCTTCCAGACCTGCCGGCTCTTTTTTTAGACTATAATCCCCAAACAGGGATGTCTCTTTACGATAGCATGCACGAAACTCCATACGCAGGGTGAAGTTATAGCCACAACCACAGTGAACCTTTAGCGGATGGTGTTTTTTCTTGATATTATCAACAGAAATAGTTTTGCTCGCATGACATGACGGACAGACAATTGTTGCCCTGTTGTTTTTAACATACGCTTTTTCCGGAAGAGGCATTTTTTTCGTCTTTTCCTATGATTCAGAGAATACTTTTTTCTTGAACACAACACTTCTCCCAGTTTTCCGTAACATAACACGATAAAAAAGAGAAGTGGAGGTAAGGCAAAGCAGTTAAATGTTCCTGCCAAGTGAGGTCCCGGCAGAGCGAAGATCATTGCAGGCCTGTATAATGCGGTCTGCCATACTTCTTTCCGCAACTTTTCCCCACGACCTGGGATCATACACTTTTTTATTACCAACTTCACCCTCAATCTTTAATACACCGTCATAATTTTTCATTATATGATCGACGATAGGCCGGGTAAATGCATATTGGGTATCTGTGTCGATATTCATCTTTACTACACCATATTCTATCGCTTCATGGATTTCATGCAGTGCAGAGCCTGAGCCGCCGTGAAAAACGAGATCAAGTTTTTTTTCTGCTCCCAGTTCCCTGGCGACGGCGTCCTGACCATCTTTTAAAATGGTTGGTTTCAATTTTACATTGCCAGGCTTATAGACACCGTGCACATTGCCGAAGGTGGCGGCAAGCAGAAACCGCCCCATGGAACCCAACTCTTTTGCAGCAAGAACCATATCTTCCGGCGTAGTGTAGAGCTTCTCCTTGGCAACACCTGAGGTGTCGTGCCCATCTTCTTCGCCACCAACAACACCGGTCTCAATCTCAAGGATAATATCGTTATCCATACAGGCCTGCATGATTTTTTTCGATTCAGCAATATTTTCTGCCATCGGCAGGGTAGAGCCATCGAACATATGCGAAGAGAAAAGATTAGGTAGCCCCTTTGCCCGTCGCCGGGAGGTTTCCGCAATCAGCGGCATCAGAAAGCTCTCCACCTTGTCAATATGGCAGTGGTCGGTATGCAGGGCAATATTGACATCATAGTGAGCCGCCATTGCGTGAACATATTCCGCCAGAGCTGCGGCGCCTTTGGCCATATCACCAACCCCCTGGCCAGAACCGAACTTACCGCCGCCGGTGGAGACTTGAATAATACCGTCGGAGCCAGCTTCTTTAAACGCAAGCAGTGCGGCGTTGATGGTTTCACTGGAGGTTATATTAATTGCCGGGTATGCAAATCTATTCTGTTTGGCGTTGTCCAGCATTTGACAGTATTGCTGATAATTAACCACTGGCATAATTTTTCTCCTTTTTGCTGATAAGGGGCAAGTGAAATGATAAATACGTGTCTCAGTATAGCTTGCAGGGCAAAAATGGCAAGGATATTGATCAGAAAAAGGAGGTGGCGGAAAATTGATATCTATTTGAAATATTTTGTAAATAAATAATTCTTATTGACTTGCTTCCCTTTTATGGGTAACAATAGATACTTATTTTTTCCATAAATAATGGCCTATGTGTTTTATGTTCTGAAGATTTTTTCCAATGACCATACTTCTGAATCAAATTTTTATTCTATCCGGCAATCGTCAAAGATGAATGTGTCTTCTTAAAGAAGTCTTTACAGATGGGGTCTTCCATTTTTGTTTTTTATTCTTACTTTATTTTCTCTGTAGCTTTTTCAGTGCAGAAAGGATGGTTGCCGGAGAGAGAATTGGTCTGTTTTGGGAAGTGAATCTGTAAACGTAAAAAAGAGACTTGATAACTGTCCGGTTGTATCTGTTTCGGCGAGAGAGTACTCGGTTGTTATGAAAAATCTGGAGATGGAGGAGCTACTGCCTGCGCCTTTTTCTGTCTCTGTTTACAATTTCTCTATAAGGGGGGAGCTTTGTCTGTTCTGCCAAAACTCAAGGAAGACCTGCTGAAAGCGGGAAAAAAAGAGGGGTGTATCAGTTTTGATGATCTCAATGAATTACTGCCGGATGAAGTGCGTGATCCCAGTGAGATAGAGTCTGTACTCAATTTTTTGGGAACCCATTCCATTGAGATTGTTTCTGTCGAGAAAGGAGGGAAAAAGAGGACTCTCTCCGGTGAAATCTGGCAGAAAAACAAGAAGCAACAGGATGATAATAGCCAGGAGAATAAAATATCCTCAAATGAGGAAGAGTCCCATGAAGCAGAGGAAACAACGACGACCTACCTTCGTGAGATGGGTCAGTTCGAGTTGTTAACTCCTGAAGATGAGGCACGGTACAGCAAGGCTATTCGCCAGGGTTTTGATTCTATTATTACTGCAATCCGGCAAGACTCTTCAGGTATCAGTGAAATTACCGTTTTACGCGAACGGATAGATCTCTGGGAGAAGCGGGATCCGACACTAAAACCGAAAAAGCAACAGCTCAATTTTATGCGCTACAGTGTCAGTAGTGCCGCGAAAAGGTATTCAGACATTCGTGAACTGATAGAACTACAGACCAAAATGGAAGCCTATAGCCGCTCTATTGAGGTGGCAAAGGATGCCATGATTCGCGCTAATCTGCGCCTGGTGGTTTCCATCGCAAAGCGCTATATGCATCAGGGGCTTACTCTTGCTGATCTTATTCAGGAAGGCAATCTTGGTTTGATGCGGGCAGTGTTTCGTTTCGATTATACCAAAGGCAATAAGTTTTCCACCTATGCAAGCTGGTGGATTCGTCAGGCGATTACCCGGGCGATTCTTGATAAAACCCGTACCATTCGTCTGCCGGTCCATTTTCTGGAGCTGCGCAGCCAGTTTTTTAAATCTTTTTACTCTCTCTTTAAGGAGCTTGGCAGAGAGCCGACTCCATTGGAGATTTCAGAAAATACCGGATTGCCGATGGACAAAATTCTCTCCATACTGGAGGCGTCAAGAGAGCCAATCTCCCTTGAGACACCAGTGGGTGATGATGATTCTACCCTTGGGGATTTTCTGGAGAATCAGGAGTCCCAATCCCCCTATGACGCTGTACAGAACCGGGAGCTTACCGGCAGGGTGAATGATATCCTTAAGACTTTAAGTGATCGTGAGGAGAAGATTATCCGTCTTCGCTTTGGTATCGGAGAAAAAGCGGAATATACCCTGGAAGAGATTGGCAAAAAGTTTAATGTTTCGCGGGAGAGAATCCGGCAGATTGAAAAAAAGGCACTGAATCGTTTACGTCACTCCAGCCGGAGAGATAAGTTGAAGTTTTTTATTGATTAGGCTTCATAATAAAAAGAGTGCATTATGGAAAATAATCAAACGGCCCGGACCACAGAGCTGGTGCGTATTGGTATGGTAGATTGTCTTTACGCCGCACCTCTTGTCCATATATGGAAAGAGACCGTCGCAAGAGAGGATTGGCTGCTCGTAGAAGCGGCTCCTGCGGAATTGCACGAGCAATTTGCCGAAAAAAAGCTTGATATCGGTTTTGTCCCGGCCTTTTCTTATGCTACAAACACTGAAAGATATAAACTGTTACCTGGTATCTCTATCAGTAGTTCTTCCGCGGTAGGTGTTGGTGTTCTTTTCTCTCACCTTCCCCTTGCTCAGCTTACGGATAAGCCGGTATTGCTCGCATCAAAAGTAACCTCTACTGCTGCTCTCACCAGGATCATTGTTGAGGACTGGCATAAGGCTGTTCCGCACTATATTTTCTCTGGAGATGAGGGGGCTGCCGAAGCTGAAGTAAAGGCGATCCTTACTTCAGGAGATGAGGCAGTGCGGTTGGCGGAGCAGGCAGATTTTCTCTATCAGTTTGATCTTGGTGATATCTGGAAGAGAAGACTGGATATGCCGTTTGTCTTTTCTGTTTGCGTGGTACGTCGTGAATTCTGTGATAAATATCCGGAGATGGTTTATTTTATTCATCAGGAGCTGTTGCGTTGTCGCGATGAAGGTATTGCAGATTTGAAGCGTATAAGTAACCTTGCTGCCGGAAAAATCCCTTATGGTGTTAATGAATGTTGCAGCTATCTTAAAGGGATACGGTATGAATTGACGGGCAGGGAGCGTGGCGCACTGGAAAAATTTATAGAGCTTCTTATCGCTCGTAAAGAACTTGCGACAGATACTTTGCCGCTTGAATTTTTTGTTTATGATAATGAATAAATCTTATCTGCGGCGACATCTGGTCGTAATTTTTTTTCTCTTTTCTGGACCGATGCTGTTACCTCTGCCAACGATTTGGGCTGCAGAAGGGGAGGGTGCTGCGACAGTTACCCAGACAGCGACAGAGCTTGACGGGATAGCCGCCGGAACGATTGATACCGCATTGGCAGAGGTTGGCTATTCCGGTGATGAGCGTTTGCGCTACGATGTCTCCTGGACAGGCGGGGTGAAACTTGGTGAATTACGTATTGATATTACCTCTCTGCCGGACATTGATGATGGCTATGCCATTGAGATGCTGGTTTCAACCAAAGGCAGTATGATGGAGGCTATTTATCCGGTGAGAGATCGTCATCTCTCTCTGGTAAAAGGAGCGGAAAAACTGCCTTTTAATGCCAAAATATGGCAGAAGGAGGGGTATCGCTACCGGGCATTCCGCGAGTCTGTTTTTGATCAGGATGGTCTGCAGGTAACAATGAAAAAAGATGGCGAGGTGAAGGGTGTTTATTCTCTGGCAGGTACCACTAATAATGAACTGTCAGCGTTTTTGAACAGTAGACTGATGTCGTATACAGTGGGAGAGCCCTTTATTGTTTTTACCTTTGCTGATAAGAAGCGTATCCCGGTCAAGGTGACACCGGTAAAGAGAGAACGCCTGACAACGATGTTTGGTGAGATTGATACCTTTGTTGTCCAGCCCCAGCTGACCTTTAAAGGACTTTACGACAAGCAGGGTGATACCGTTATCTGGTATAGCGCCGATGAGTGTCGGCTACCGGTACAGGTACGATCAAAAATTGTACTCGGCTCATTGACGGCCCGATTGAGCGGATATCGCAACCAGGCCTGTCCGCGCTATTCTGCGGCAATCGCCAAGTAGAGCAGAGAGTAACGAATTACGATAACAGAAGAAAGGGGAGATAATTGATGGTCACTTCGGTGGAACTTGCAGGTTTAACCCATGTGCATAGCGGTAAAGTGCGTGATATGTATGCCATTCCTGGTCATGATGAGTTACTGCTTATGGTCGCCTCAGACCGGATCTCGGCCTATGATGTGATAATGGATGCCCCCATCCCCGGCAAGGGTGCCGTGCTTACTGCTCTTTCGCTGTTCTGGTTTGAGCAGTTGGGAGATATCGTTGAAAACCATCTTGTTACTGCCAGGGTTGAGGAGTATCCCGAGATATGTCATCAACATAAGGCGTATCTGCAGGGGCGTTCCATGTTGGTGAAAAAGAGTAGGCCTTTGCCGGTGGAATGTATTGTTCGAGGGTATCTCTCCGGCTCTTTCTGGCAGGCGTATCAACAGGATACCAATGTTTGCGGTTTTCAGCTGCCAGCAGGTCTGCGGGAGTCTGATAAACTGCCAGAAATCCTTTTTACTCCGTCAACCAAGGCTGCGCTGGGCGAACATGATGAAAATATCTCTCTGGCGCAGCTGGAGGATATTGTTGGCAGACAGAGGGCGAATGAGATAGCAGAGATCACTATTGCCCTCTATCATCGGGCAGCTGATTATGCGAAAGAAAAAGGGATTATTATCGCCGATACCAAGATTGAGTTGGGTGAAATTGACGGCCGGCTGATTCTGATTGATGAGGTGTTGACGCCCGATTCATCGCGTTTCTGGCCGGCCGATCAGTATCAGCCCGGTAGATCCCAGGCGAGTTTTGATAAACAGTTTCTGCGGGACTATCTGGCCGCACTGGATTGGGATAAGCAGCCGCCGGCGCCAGTACTGCCGGCGGAGGTTCTGGAGAAGACCAAAAACCGTTATCAAGAGGCGGTTGAACGGATCTGTGGCTGGAAGATGGGCGAGTAATCGAACTTCATCAGCAGTCACCGAAAAAGCCGGTAAGGTATTTTGGCCTCATCGGTTTTCCAGAAAATTATCGGTAACAAAAGAAGAGCAGATACTATTGCTTTTCAGGGCTGCTTTTTTACGCTCCAGCTTGTTCCCGCAACGCTATCTTTCAGCTCCACTCCCAGAGCAGCAAGTTCATCGCGAATCCTGTCGCTCTCCGCCCAGTTTTTTTCTTTTCTTGCCTGCAGTCGCCGGGTAATTTTTTGTTCAATTTCTGCACTGGAAATAGTAAGACCTGCTGCCAGTTGCTCTTTTCTTGCCGCCAGCCACTCGCTGGCATCTTCTTGTAAAATGCCCATAACTGTTGCGAGTTCTTTCACTTTGCGGGTACAGTTTGCCAGTTCTACCATATCCCTTGTCGCTGGTGTTTCAGGAAGAGTACGCAGAATTTTACTGATCAGTTTTATCGTATCAAAAAAAATGCCCTGTGCCTGTGCTGTATTAAAATCGTTATCCATCGCCTTGATAAAACGCGTTTCAAGGCTTTGTAATTTCTGTAGATCTTTTTCACGGATAACAGTGGCGACCTGCGGCGAAGTTGTCGTCTGCTCAACGGCAGCTTCACATTGAGCAATAGCCGTATAGAGTCGCTCAAGACCGGTAGCTGCGTCCTGCATTGCCGATTCAGAAAAATCCAGCGGGTTTCTATAGTGGGTTGAAAAGACAAAAAAACGCAATATTTCATGATGATATTTTTTACGGATATCTCTGATCGTAAGAAAATTACCCAGAGATTTGGACATCTTTTCATCCTTTATTGTTACAAAACCGTGGTGAATCCACAGATTTGCAAAAGGTTGCCCACTGCAGCCTTCACTCTGGGCAATCTCGTTTTCATGGTGTGGAAAGATAAGGTCCTGCCCGCCACCATGAATATCAAAGTTCTCTCCTAGATACTTCTTGCTCATGGCAGAGCATTCAATATGCCAGCCGGGGCGGCCGGCCCCCCATGGACTCTCCCAGCTGGGCTCTCCCGGTTTTGACGCTTTCCAGAGAACAAAATCCATCGGGTTCTCTTTCTGTTCATTTACCGCAATACGCGCACCGACCTGCATATCGTCAAGATTACGTTTTGACAGCCTGCCGTAGTCAGGAAAACTGGTAACCCGGTAATAGACATCCCCCTGTGCCGGATAGGCCATGCCTTTCTGCATCAGATCTTCAATCAGCTCAATCATCTCTGCAACATGTTCTGTTGCTTTCGGTTCTTGTGTCGGACGTTCAATATGTAGCCCGTCCATATCTGTATAAAATTCAGCAATAAATCGTTCGGCCAGTTCCCTGCAGGAGACATTCTGTTCCCTGGCTCGGGTAATGATTTTGTCGTCAATGTCAGTAAAGTTACGAATAAAGGTGACACTGTATCCCCGTAAGCGTAGATATTTAATGATCATATCAAAAACAAGGGCCGACCTGGCATGACCAATATGGCAATAGTCATAGGAGGTGATACCGCAGACATAAAGTTTTATCTGATCGGGCTTTATCGGCTGCAGAAGTTCTTTTTTACCGCTGAGGGTGTTATGAATGCGTATTGTGCTGTTCATCTTAGAAATTGTATGGTTTTTGTAGCTATTTATCCGAAACACGGTTTGACAACAGACGTTAATATCCTGGAGTTCCGTGTTTTATCCTTTGTTGAGGCTGAAGACTATCTGATCCAGACCTGTTGGTTCATACAAACAACCTGAAAGCAACCATGATTTGCAGTATAGAATCACTGTGGCGGAAGATTGTAACTCGCCTTGATCCAGAATATTCGGATAGCGCAAGATTGAAGTTCTTTACCAAATCAACGTTGCGTATTCTCTGAACAGTTATAGCAAAAAAAACCGGCAGAAGCAAAAAATCCTGTTCGGGAAATTTTGCTCTGCCGGTTATTCAGGCAAGACACCCGGCTGTCAAGTCGGGTTATTCTCTCTTGTCCACCCAGAACAGCCTGCCACTCTTATAAGGGCCAGGAGGAGTGATGGGGAATTTTTTTATTCCGCCACGATCAGAACCAATTACCTGTTCCGTTCCCCCCTCACCATTAAAGAAGCTGGAAGAGGAGAGAAAACTGGCAACCCAGAGACTGGGAATGGAGAGATACTGGGTAACAGTCTGCCCGTCAATAACAACTGTAACGCTCTTACTCTCATCAACAGTCATAATCGGTTTCCAGAAAGCTGTCCCGGTTTTATAATAAAAATCATAGACATAACCGGCATTAGCCGCTTCGCAGATATTCGTTGAAGGAATAAAGGAGTTAAAGTTTATCAGTTGATTATAAATCACTGGGTTAACAATGATTCTTTCACCTTTGGTGCTTATGTTATTCTGATTTTCCTGAGCAAGTTCAACAAGCCAACCCTGTTTGGTATTTGCCAGCATTTCAAGAGCAGCAAAGTTGTTGACTGTTGCTCCAGCACCTCTAACCTGGGAAGCGCTGGCAGTTGGTCCGGCATAAACTTTTATGTTGGTACTGTCAAGCAGTTCATCCTTGTTGACACCAGCCACGATCTGATCGCCCATATAGTTGGGGATCATACCGAGGCGCGCGTTGTTGACCATTGCCTCTTTTATGCCATAAAGACTCATCTTTGGGTTAATATCTTCCTTGTCGTAAAGGGGCTCAATAAACCGGCCTGTACCGAAAAAGACCCAGGCATTGTCAATGTCATCGAGAGTTACTTGTGGTTTTATCGAAATCGGTGCCTGCGCATCGAAAAGGATTTTGTCTTCCCATGTTGCTGTATCGGCAGGATTGTTGTTTCCGCTCTCCACTACAATACGGTGCATTTTTCCCGTCCATTCACCCTGATCTGCTTCACCCGATGATAGATTGAATTGTCCGGCAATAGTACCAAAGTAGATGGCATCAGTGCTAAAGGAACCTTCACCTGAGCCGACATGAAAATCGGCACCAAAGAAATTACCTATAAAGGAGTTCTCTTCCTTGACCTCGAAGAGGTGAAATTCTCCAGCGGCAATTGGTGGTTTCTTCATCCATGTCCCGAACTCTGCGTATTGCTGGGTTGATATTGTCTGTCCTGCACCTATAGGCAATGCTGCCAGTTTACGGACAAAGACTCTTGCGCGATGACGACTCTCCCCTTGCAGGGTTTCTGGGCCTGAACCAAAAACCAGATACCAGTCGCGTCTTTCTTCTTCAGCATTAATCGTCACATATTCAAGACTTGGCTGAACGGTAGTAAAGTTTGCCCTGTCATCAATATCAAGAGTAAATTCATCAAGCAGTACTGGTGGCAATTCAGGGTCAGTGATGTCCATGACAAAATAAGCGGAACGCATAATGCGCTTCTCATCTTCCAAAAGACCATTAGGCTTCAGTACCTTGGCCTCGACCTCAATAGGCCCACCGCCAAATCTCATACCGCCGACAAGCAGTGTTCCCCAGCCGCCTACATGGACGGGATCGTTTTCATTCCAGAGCTGTGCCTCCAGAATGGTTGGCGGCAGGTCGTTATAGAAGATATGCTGATAGTCTTTCTGCGGTAGCCACTGCAATTGAGGCAGCAGGTTCTGTGGAATATAGGCCCACATTTCCTGACCAAGATCCGGGGCGGAAGCAACGGAATCTGAACAGGTAACATCTCCTGTAACATCATCTTTTTCACAATATTTCCAGAATTTGTTATAAACCCTTACTGTGCTGTCAGCATAATCTTTTTGATAGAAACCTCCGTTAAATGCGTGGAAAATACCATCATTGGAACCAGTATAGACCATAGTTCTTCTTTCAGCGTATTTCCTTTTGAATTTTCTGTAACTTTTGCTGTTATAGGTGGTGTCATACCCGGCAAAAGGCGTCTGTACTGCAATCGGAGAAGAAGAAACAACATCTCCCAGCCGCCATACCGCATTCAGGTCAACTCCGTTTTGGCCCAATACCAGTTGCGATTCATACTTTCGTGAACGGAGTTTCGGGTATGTTTCACTTTCAAACTCCTTACCACGAATATAATTAATAAGGATTGCCAAATCGTCTGTATTGACTTCAGTATCACTGTTAAAATCGCGGCCATCTCCTGAATTCGTTCCTAGAAAATAACCAAAAAAGTTCTCGTTTGCGGCAAGAGCCTCGGTGGTAAATGGCAGGTACTCTCCAATGTCCACTCTGCCGTTATTATTCCTGTCGATATAGGTATAGATATAGCGTTGGCTTGAATTGGAGATATAACTCGACCGCTGTGTTTCAATCTGGTTGTTATCAATATGAGACAGCCAGTTTCCTCCCGACCACAAATAGGCGACATCGTCAAGGGAGAGACCACTTTTCTCCTCAACTGTTTCATCAACTATTATCGTTACCGGATTGCCATCTGCATCAGTTGTTTCTACTTCGGCAGCTGGTTCCAACAAACCGTTACCGTTGTGATCTTTAAACATCGAGATAACAACCTGTCCATCACTATTGGTAGCAGATTTGATAATCAAATCATCAACCATATCCAGCTGCTGGTTATGGTTGCTGTCTTCACGGAGGTTCCCATAAGAATCAATAAGCAAGGCATGAACATCACCTGTCCAGGCAACCATATGCCCGTTATCATCCTTCATCGAAGGAAAGTATATAGACTGGAATGTTGCTCCGGAGCCATCGGTAGAACTGTTCATAACGGCGACCGATGCTGCCGATGAGGTTGTATCTTTGATATTGGTAAGAGCTGTTCGCAAAGCTGTAACAAGCTCATTCCCATTTCTGGCATTAAAAAGGTTGTGGGGCAGATCTGTTATCGGATCTTTCTCTATTTCGCCGGTATCCAGATCAAAACCTCCATTCTCTGCGGCATCGATAAGTATTTGTGGAGGTGTTGGAGAGTTGCCAAAGACAAAAATCGGATAGATTGTCAGGTTCTGCATTCCATCCAGATCAGGCCGCAGATCTGTGGTATGAGCATAGCGTGCGACATCATCAAGATAATCGGTTGCATACGATCTAAATTGTGGTACAGCGGCATCCTGGGTGTCTGCATCAAAATCTCTGAGTGCATTCGGAATACTTATATCTTTTGTCGGCAGGCCATCAGTGAGCACAATAACAAAAGCTTTTGAACAGCTTTCCATTTGTTGCTTTTCGTTAAAATAGAATGGATCCCATGTGTTGTTTATCTGATACGAATTTTCTCCATTATAGCGTGGTCCGACAGAGATATCTGCTGTGGTATTGGTGCCATTATTATCAATGAATGTCAGTTGCTCCTGACCATTAGCTCCATTTTGTGCAAAATAGCCTGTTACCGTATGAAGCGTTTCGGCAAGGGGAGTCCAGGTAATTGGAGTGGTGCTGTTAATTGAGTCAACAATCTGTTGGATACCTGCTCCTATATATTGTCTGACAACTCCGCCCTCTGCATCTTCTGACCGGCCATCTCCTACTCTTCTGGGCTGTTCAAAAACCGTCAGACCATAGCGCACATCAGTGCCGGTTTCCTGTATAATCCCTTTTATCGTTGGAACTTCATCTGCAGGAATTTTTATTTCAATATTAACTTCTTTCCGTGTCGTCACACCTGATCTGATGCGGAGCTTGGCATGACCAGTGGTAGGATTAACGAAGACAAGATCCCGACTTATCCTCAGATAATTCCTACGGTATGGGGTCATATGACGTGTATTGCCATTAAGGTCAGTAACCGCAATTCTGTCATTATAGGCAAATCTTGCACTTAATAATCTCCCATTACCAAGATCTCTGTCCGGGTCAGGTTCAGCAGTAAGTAGAGTCGTGTCACCCTGTTGAACAAGCCGGCCTCCTGTAAGAACTTTTTTTGAGATATCAATACGACGCATTGTCAGCCAATTAAGAAAATTTCCGTTCCAGGCACATTCTGCGTCCGTCGGGTTTTCTCCTTCGCAACGCTCAAAGAACTCTCCAGCGTCATTGTATCTATAATAAGATTTCGGTTTAAACAGCCCATAATATTCTGTATCAGGTACGAAGCTGTTAATATGTGGTCTATAAGCAAGCCTGTACATACTACCGGAATTATCCAGCATCAACATAACAGACGGCTGCGCACCACTAGCAAGGAGAGCCGGTGGTTTGGTATACATCCCCATTACCGGGTTTTGCGGGTTTATCTCTTCTGCCCAGAGAGGTGCTGTCGTAAAGAGGCAACAGAGCAGGAGTGATGTAAAAAATAGTTGTGTTCGGCAACTCATAGTATATTCTCCTGAAAAAACGATTACATGCATAAAAATGAAATTTTATCGATCAGATTATCTTTGTTTATGTGCAAGGTTACTTGATCTCCTTCCATTTGCAGGAGTTCTTCAAGAGGTTTTTTCTGTCTGCAGAAATCTACCCGGGCATCGGGTGCAACCTGATACAGCTCATTTTCTATCTGCAGATAATATGTTCCAGACTCCTTGTTAACTTTCTCAATAACTGCCTCTTCCATTATCAAATCTGATGGAAGCTCAGCATGAGCTATTACCGGTACCAGAAGGTAGATAAGCAAGATAATAATACGACTATGTTTATGCATAAAGCATTCTCCTTTTTTGGGTTGTTATTAGTTTTCCAGTTATCTGTCGATATGCAGCCATCTTGTATGCAGAACACTTTCTGCATTGAATATGCCATTGTTTCTGGTCCATACATCAAAAGTCGCCTTCGCTTTTGAAGAGGAGCCAGCGGGGCGACTGGTTTCCGTTGAACTACCAGGAATCGGCTTTTGCAGTTTTCCGGTGATAATCTGGGTAAGAGGCCAATTATTATTGATAGTATAGGTATTTCCGTCTACTGAAACATTCTCCTTCGGCATAAAGACATCGGCGATAAGGTGATTACTGTTACCACTCTCCGCCCATGCCGGCTCTGTCTCCTGAGGATCACTCAGATCAAAATCGAGCTCTGTAATCAGGATCTCACCATAAGCAAAATCTTTTGTCGGGGTATTGGCACCGCCGACCTTGCCGGAAGAGACATCTTCCAGCAGTCGGGTCATCGTATCATTACCACTTTCGCTACGATAGAAGCTGTCTGTTGCCCATTTTTCATTTCCTGCTATCTGCAGCTCTACCCGTGAAGAGCGGAGTGCAGTAATTCCCATAAGGGAAAGAACAACAAGAAATATCATTGTCAGTACCAGAGCAATCCCCCGCTCGTTATTCAGTGTTGTAAACGGTTTCATTTTTTTATAGATGGTAGGGTTTGACATATTCATAAACAATCTCATTTGCGACATTATTATCGGGTCGGACAATGACCTGTATCTTTTTGGTATTACGGATGGGCGAGTGTTCAACAATACTCCAGAATGTCTGCAGGGAGCCGTCTCTCGTACAGTAGTCCACTTCTGGAGGCGGAATATCACCTGCTCCGCAGTTTCCCACTTCGTCACCCAGCTTGTTATCATTGTTACTGTCTGTAACAATGGCGTTATCGTTGTTAAGATCTCTTAGTTCTCTATATCTGGTCCCCATGATCTCTTCGATCTGTGCTGCTGCGCGGTTGGTTTGCCTTGTTACTGACTGCGCCTTGACGGAACCTCTCATGCCGGAAGTATAGAGCATCATCAGGGAGAGAATACCAAAGGCAAGAACTGCCAGAGCAATAACAGTTTCAATAAGGGTTACCCCGTGATCATTGATATTTTTCATCTTATATTCCTATATTCCTGCATTTAATGGTTGATGTGAAGAACTGTCGGCGATGATTTCTTTTATCCGGGTTCCAGTTCGCTCCAGATGCAGATCTATACATCTGATTATCGATAAACTTGCCGCCTGGATCTGTTGAACGGGCGAGAAGAGAGATCGTTACTGAACGAATATCTTTCAGATCTGCAGGCGTAGTAGTCTGAGTCTCATTTTTCATGGTATAGTAAAATTCAAGATTTTCGACGTTATCAATAAGCGGTTGTCCATTTCTTCGCAGAGTGCCGTTGTTGAGGGCATAGGTGACCTGCTCACTCGTACCTGCATCAATCTGTCCGTTACCGTTGTTGTCCATCGTAAAGGCCATGGCTGTCGCCGTTGCCTGGGAAAACCCGGCTCTGTTGGAGTTATTTGGATCGTAACCTGCCATACGGATCTCTTGGTTGATGGCATAAAGCGCTGCCCTGAGGGCCTGCTGTACTTCCAGAACCTGATCCTGTCTGCTGTTGGCCCGTTGCTGTACACTGTAAGCGGAATAGACTGCCGCAACAATGATACCTGTCATTGCCAGAGTTACCATCAACTCTACAAGTGTAAATCCTCTGTTGTTGAGCTTCATTGTATTTCCTTATTAATCTAATGCGATGGATACGCTTCCGGTTGTGCTGACCGCAATTGTATATAGTGGATGATCATCACCGTTTTTATAACGACTGGAAATTTTCATCTCTTTCCCCGCCGTCAGCAGATTGCCGCTGGAGTCCACAGGGAACCCCCTGCCATTAAAGCGCAAGTTTTGGGCAGAACAGAGAGCTGTTCCTGAACCCATCTTATATCTGGTTCGGTCGGCAGCGTTCTCTTCGGTGCCAAAAAGGACAACCCTTGGATCGCTGGTTTCAACAATTCCGTCTTTATCTTCGTCGATGACAAGTTCATAGGAACCATTGTTGGTGTAATCTCCTGAACAACTTCCTGCTGTAAACTGGACATAAACAGAACGGTTTCGCTTGGCTGCTTCCATTCGTGCCAGCTCCAGATTCGATTTCAGATCACGAACGGCAGATTTCATCCTTGCCTTTGGACCAATATCAAGTGTTGCCGGAATTGCCCCCAGCGAGAGAATAGCGATAACCGCGACAACAACGATGAGTTCAATAAGGGATATCCCCTTGCTGTTTAATAGCTTCGTATAATGTTGAGTAAAGAAAGTCATCTTTTCGGTCGATCCTGTTTGCTTAAGAAATAAAAAAAATAGTAAACCCCTATCATTACTTAAGCAAAAATCACGCCAATCTGATTTTCTTCACGGGTTCCTTTTTGGGTAACAGAAATGCCTCTGTTTTTCCGCTTAATTCACTCCGTTTTTATGTTGAAGAGCGTGAAGATGATAACGGATCGAAAAAAAGAAGAATATAAATATTTTTTATATTACTGACAAATTATGTCAGTGGCGTGGTGGCGTACCGTATTCAGAGGGTGTCCATATTTGCCATTGATACAGGAGAGGAAGATGAGAGAATAGCGCCCGATAACAAGCCTTTTGGTCTTTGTAATCCAGGAGCTCCGGGCGCTATTCAGGGAGTTGGGCAGTGACTTCTCGTCAGTTTGTTTTATATCTCCAAAAAATTCTGCCGCTTTTGTAGGGGCTTGGAGTTTCAATGGGAAAATTCTCCAATGCTCCATCTCCTTTCTGGATGCTCTGCTTTAAGTGCCTTTCACCACTATGGAACCCTGATGAAGAGAGAAAACTGCCAATGAACTTGCTTGCAATAGAGAGATACTGGGTAACATTTTCTCCATCAATGACAGTAGTTGTACTCTGTTCTTCATCAATGCCCAAAATTGGTCTCCAGAAAGCAGTTCCTGTTTTATAATAAAAATCATAAATCTGGCCTTCGTTGGTTGTATCGCAGATGTCCATCGAGGGAATAAAGGTGTTAAAGTTAGCCATCTGATTGCGAATTACAGGGTTGACAATAACTCTTTCACCAGCTTTAGAAAGGGTAAAGACCCATCCCTGTTTCGTATTGACCAGATTTTCCAATTGAGCAAAGGTCGTTGCTGTAGTTGGCCCCATAACTCTGGATTTGTCAGCTGTCGTCCCCGCGTAGACCCTTATAGCGGTCGTGTCAACCAGATCTCCTTCTTCTACTGCGGCTGTTGTCTGGTCGCCGTCATAGCCGGGAATTATTCCCAGTTGCGGGTTTTCAATCATTGGTTCCTTTATCCCATAAAGTTTCATCACCGGAGTGGTATCTTCCTTGTCATAAAGGGCATGGAAAAAGCGGCCTGTACCAAAATAGACCCAGGTATTTTCCATTTCATCAAGGGATACCTGAGGTTTTGTGGAAATTGGTGCCTTTGCATCAAAGAGAACTTTCTCTTCCCAGCTTTGAGCATCGGCAGGGGTACCATTACCGTTATCCACCACAATGCGATGCATTTTCCCGGTCCATTGACTTTTATCCGTTGGCAGGGAGTCATCATATCTTCCTGCAACAGTACCAAAATAGACAGCATCGGTGGTGAAGGCTCCCTTACTTGTCCCCACCTGAAAATCTGCCCCATAAAAATGACCGATAAAGGAGTTTTCTTCATTGATCTCAAAGAGGTGTGATTCTCCTGATGCAAGCGCTTCTTTCTTTACCCATACCCCCAAGTCTTCATACTTTTTTATCGATTCTGTTTGCCCTGCGCCAATAGGCAGTGCTGCCAGTTTACGTACAAAAATCCTTGCCTTATTTTTACTTTCTCCCTGCAGAGTATCAGGACCTGTACCAAAGAACAGATACCAGTCACGTCTTTCCTCTTCGGCATTGATTGTTACATATTCAAGGCTTGGTTGAACAGTGGTGAAACTTGCCCGGTCATCTGTATCAATAGTGAACTCATCAAGCAATACAGGGGGGAGTTCGGGATTGGTGATATCCATGACAAAGTATGCAGATCGCATAATGCGTTTCTTCTCTTCTGTTGAACCGTCAACATTCCAGACCCTGGCGGTAACCTCAATTGGTCCGCCGCCAAATCTCATGCCGCCCACCAGTATCGTGCCCCAACCGCCAACATGGACAGGATCATTTTTGTCCCAAAGCTGAACTTCCAGAATAGTCGGCGGTAGATCATTATAGAAGATATGCTTGTAATCTTTTTGGGGCAGCCATTGCAGATGAGGCAACAGATTTTGTGGAATATAGGCCCACATTTCCTGACCGAGGGCAGGTGCATTTGCCACGTCAGCACAGGAGAGTTCGCCCGTCATATCATCCTTTTCACAATGATTCCAAAACTTGTTATAGACTCTGGTTGAATCGCTGCCATAATCCTCCTGGTAAAATCCCCCATTAAACGCATGGAATATCCCGTCATTTGAACCGGAATAGACCATTGTTCTTCTTGCTGAGTACTTTCGTTTGAATTTTCTGTAGCTCTTGCTGTTATAAATAGTATCGTATCCGGCGAAAGGTGTCTGCACGGCGATTGGCGAAGAAGAGACGATATCTCCCAGTCGCCAGACAGCATCCTTGTTTACACCTTTTTTGCCTAACACTGTTTGTGATTCATATTTGCGCGAACGGAGCCAGGGATAATCTGCCACCCCATACTCTTTACCGCGAATATAATTGATCAGTATTTTCAGATCTTCTTCGTCAATAGTCGTATCATTATTGAAATCACGACTATTTCCCGATTCGGTCCCCAGAAAATAACCGAGATAGTCATCACTTGCCGCCAGTGAATCTGTGGTAAATGGCAGATATTCTCCTCCGTCTACTCTACCGTTATTGTTTCTATCAATATAGGTAAAAATATAACGCCGTTTCACTTTCGACAGGTAGTTTAGCCGTTGCTTCTCAATATCGTCATTATCAATATGGGAGAGCCTGTTACCACCCGACCATAGGTAAGCAATATCTTCCAGGGAAAGTCCTGTTTCTACGGCAATGGTTTCATCAACTGTCGAAGTTGTTACCGTACCTGCAGGATCCTCCTCTTCCACGATGGCATCCTGCTCCAGAATGCCATCGCCGTTACGATCTTTATACATGGAAACAGAAATAGCACCAGTGTCTTTATTGATAACTGTTTCAACAATCAGATCATCCACCATATCCAGTTGCTGGTTATGGTTACTGTCTTCGCGAAGGTTACCCAGGCTATCAATAAGCAGGGCGAGAATATCGCCTGTCCAGGCAACATTGTGTCCGTTATCATCTTTTATGGAAGGATAATAGATAGATTGAAATGTTGCCCCGGACCCATCAACGGAGTTATCCAGAATGGCAACCGATGTCCCTGAGGATGCCGAACTTTTGATTTTGCCAAGAGTCTCTTGTAAGGCTTCGGTAAGTTCATTTCCGTTTCTGGCATTAAACAGATTTGCCGGTAAATTTCTTTTTTCATCATAGATTACTTCTCCTTCATCAACCTGGCCATTCTCATTCTTATCGACAAAACCACCGTTTACTGCGGCATCAATCAATACTTGCGGCGGTGTCGGTTCATTCCCAAAAACGAAAATCGGATAGACTGTCAGATTTTGCACTCCCTCCAGATCGGGCCGTAAATCCGTTGTATGGGTATAAAGCGCAATATCATCAAGATATTCGGTTTCATATCTATGATCCTGTCCTGCTTTTGGATACGGTTTTCCTGGCATGGGGTCATTACCATCGCCATCAAAATCTCGGTATCTTTGCGGGATACTCATATCTCTTGTTGGCAGACCATCTGTAAGCATGATAACAAAGGATCTTGAACAAAACTCCTTTCTCTCCTTATCGTTGAAATAGAATGGATCCCACTCATCATTGACACTATACGATTGATCTCCTTTATAGCGCGGACCTACCCCGGTCTTTTCCTGCTGCAGATCCTTATTCCTGTCAAGGAACTCAATATCTTCCTCTTCATTTTTATCCTGTTGTGCAAAATAGCCTGCTATCGTATAAAGGGTTTCAGCGAGAGGGGTATAACCCCTTGGATCACTTGCATTAATGGCCTTGACAATTTCTTCGTTGTCTGCACCTACATATTGTCTGACGATTCCTCCTTCGGCATCCTCTCGTTCTCCAGGTGTACCGTCGTTATATTTCTCACTTTGGGCAAAAATTGTTAAACCATAGCGCACATCCGAGGCCGTTTCCTGAATAATTCCCCGTATCGGTAAATTTTCAGCACCAACCTTTACTCTGACCAGGTAGCGCGCTAGTTCACTGTCGTCTGATTCCGAATCCGAAAATATGATTCCGGTAGCATCTTCCTGCTTGAAGGTTGTGATTGATAAATTGTCACCATGATACGGAGTCATATTACGAAAATCACCGTTAACGTCGTTACGTTTGTTATCTTCGTATGTAACGGTATCATCGTCACCTCTTGTTACCGGTTCTGCAACAAGGAGAGTATTACCATTTTCTTCGACGACCTTTCCTCCGGTAAGAACTCTCTTGGCAATATCAATACGGCGCATTGTCAGCCAGTTAAGAAGATTGCCGCTCCACAGACATGTCGTGCCGCCAACATCTGTACACTGTTCGAAGTACTTTCCTGTTGTATTGTAGTTATAGTAAGATTTGGGTTGAAACAAACCCATATATTCCGTTTCAGAGTCAAAGCTCTCTTCTTTAGGTCTGTATGCACGTCTCCTCATACTCCAAGACGTATCTAGCATCAGCATCACGGATGGCTTTGCGCCACTGGCAAGAAGGGCCGGAACTTTGCTGTACATGCCCATAACGGGTTGTTGCGGATTTATCTCTTCTGAATAAAGAGAGTCTACCGAAAAGAAACAGCAGAGCAGAAATATTGTGAAACGAGTCAGTGTTCGGTCATACATGGTAAGTTCCCCTAGATAAGACTATCGGGATACAGATGAGGATATCCCGACCTGATAAAATAATAAGCTTCCGAGCGGTCAGCAAAACTTACGCCATCTTTATCATTTGCTCGAATACTCATTATCCTTATCGGTTATCATTCGTTTTTTTTTATGTAAAAAATGACAGAGGAACGAATAAAAAAAAGAAGGAAATAATTTTTATTCAACTGACAAATTATGTCAGGGGATATATGTGGGGTATCGCCTGCAAAGCAATAGGAAGTTGTGGATAAAAAGTCAGGGCACAATGTCTTGGAATTATTGGAAAGCTCAAAGAGTACTGCTTGACAGGCAGTGAGCATGTTGTTGTAGTGGAGAGCTTGTATAGGTATAAATTTTTTTTATAGTTTTGTGCTGGTTGTAACACTCAATTTCTGAAGGACCCTGCTCCTCTATATACTGCTTCTGCAGTAAAACAGATTTAATCCAATCTGGGAGATCTGAGATAAGATACGATAAGAAGCTGACAGAATTGAGCTGTGCTATCAGCTGCTGTATAACTACTTTAATTCATAATGCTAAAGCAGATATCCCCGTCTTTTGCGATTGCGCAGAGAGGGTATTTTGCCCAGTAAAAAACCGATAAGAAGAACAACGGCACCGGTTATAAACCAGTCGAGATTTTTCTCTTTTTTTAATACCGCGTTCTCATCTTTGATGGAATTTATCTGTTCACTAAGTTCGGCATTAAGTCGGGCTGTCTCTTCCTGGCTATTTTTTAGTTGCATAACATCTGCAGTATCCCGCTGTAGCTGTTGATAATTCTCAAGTAGGGTATTTCGTTCTGCTAACACGCTTTTCAGTTGAGCCTGGGTCTCTTCAAGTGAGGCTATTGCTTCGGCAGCCTTTCTGATAGCTTCTTTTTTCTGTTCTCTAAGGCGAGAGTTCTCTTTTGTCGTTGTCTCAAGCCGCAGTTTCGGGGGAGGGGTATGGTCAAGAAAACGTTTCAGCAACCAGCCTTCCTTACCGTTTTGTAGACGGATTTTGGCATAGTCATTGGTCTGTTCCAATACCTGTACGCTTGCTCCGGTTTCAACCAGAGCAATAATTTTATATTTTATTCCCCGTCCCCGGCGTACTGCGAGTTCCTGAATCGGTTTTATATACATGGTTTTTGCCCAGCTTTGTTGAGGCAGTGCAACAGTTAACACCTCAACCAGGAAAATAGCTGAAACCAAGGCAAAAAGAAAACTGTTTTTAAAAGAAAACATAAGAACTCCATGAAAAATCGTTAATAGCTTGCTCTGTTATACAATGCAGAGCAGAGAATAATTTTCCCTGGCACTGTATCTCTTTCAGGCAGTGTCTGACTATAGACAAAATCTATAATTATTCAAGGATGTTGTCTGATAAAATTTTTCCAGGTAACGTGCGCAGGAGCTTTTGACATTTTATAAAATTCTGGCTATGATGACGAGCCTTCATTTCATCTATTACCCAGTGCAGACTACCACTGAATCAACCTTTATAGCAAAACTTCTTCAAAAAATAAAGGATAACAGATGCTTTGTTCCGGTCTTGATAATTTTCTGCAGAAAAGAGAAAATTGCCCTGAAACAGCAGGCAATGAACGGTTTGGCTATCTCTCCAATCAGGCATCAACCACGCGAGACCTGATACAGGGGCGGATACCGCTGCAGGCAGAGCTGGGAAAACAGCTGACGGCACTCTTTTCTCCGCAGCACGGTTTTTTTTCCGAAAAACAGGATAATATGGTTGAGTCTGCTCATAGCCTTGATCAGGTAACAGGGCTGCCCATTTTCAGTCTCTATGGGGAGCAGCGTAAGCCAACTGCGGAGATGTTCTCCCATATTGATACCCTGCTGGTTGATCTGATAGATGTAGGAACCGAGCAGCAGAAACGGGTTATTGTTCTTGACCGTCCCAACCCGATTGGTGGAGTGCAGGTGGAAGGTAATATTCTGCGTGCTGACTGTACCTCCTTTGTTGGGCTTTATCCCATCCCGATGCGGCATGGGATGACCATTGGTGAGCTGGCATTGATGTTTAATAATGAATTTGGTATCGGTGCGCAGCTCGAGGTTATCAAGATGAGTGGCTGGCACAGGAATATGCTAGCAACAGAGACCGGTCTGCCATGGATCGCGCCTTCTCCCAATATGCCCACTGCTGAAACGGCGCTGGTCTATCCCGGTCAGGTGATCTGGGAAGGGACACAGGTTTCAGAAGGGCGGGGCACCACCCAGCCTTTTGAATTTGTCGGTGCGCCCTATTGGCAGCATCAGCAGATGCTT
>PDWI01000526.1_pt1 | contig 62009 bp, 54 predicted proteins | sample 1430891 | NCBI WGS metagenome assembly PDWI01 (sample SAMN01162508, study PRJNA174530) | Oral metagenome, whole genome shotgun sequencing project. | biome: Marine environment; feature: Marine mammal; material: Swab sample of the gingival sulcus; isolation source: swab sample of gingival sulcus... | reverse complement strand
ACAAGAATAGCTTATTTAAGGGATTTTATTTTCTAAAAGTACTTTTATATTGCTTAAATTAAGTGGATTGTAAGTTTGGATGGTAAAGATGGGTTAAAAAAATATTCATTTTTTCAAGGCAATGCACTATCTACTCTAACTTTTAAAACTGTAGCATCCATAAATATTATTGGATATATTGAATCTAAAGGTCTTTATTGCCATTCATTAGCTTTTTCAATAACTTTTTCTGTAATATTAGAAATAGTTTGTTCTGAAAGCTCATAACCATATTGAAAATTTTGATTGAAATTTGACCCACTTTTTTGAAAAAAAATGACCCACCTGTGTAGTCGGTGAACTGGAGGGTTCCAACTATAGATGAACTCCTTATAATATTTCAATACATCATATGTAGTCGGTGAACCTATTGTTGCGGAAACCTTAAATGTTACAATTAAATTTCAATACATCATATGTAGTCGGTGAACACTTAATCACTATGAAAAGGTAACTTAATCACTAATTTCAATACATCATATGTAGTCGGTGAACTAAACAAAGATTTTTAAACAATGTATCTAAGACAATTTCAATACATCATATGTAGTCGGTGAACTCTTTATCTTTTCCTTTATTTTTACCAGATTGATATATTTCAATACATCATATGTAGTCGGTGAACATATATCTTTAAAAGATGTTAAAGATATGCTATTAGAATTTCAATACATCATATGTAGTCGGTGAACCAAATATAGTTATTGTTTATGCTTTTAATACTTAATTTCAATACATCATATGTAGTCGGTGAACACTTTGGCATATAAAAAGTAATAATATCGCTCACATATTTCAATACATCATATGTAGTCGGTGAACCTATCAACCAAAGCATACTCTAAAATATCCGCACTTATTTCAATACATCATATGTAGTCGGTGAACAACAAAGTTTATAATATGGATTGTTTAGAGTATAATTTCAATACATCATATGTAGTCGGTGAACGACTTACGCGAGAAAAACGGGGGAGAAGTACTTATTAATTTCAATACATCATATGTAGTCGGTGAACTAAAGGTGTACGAAAAGAGCACCTAAACAAAAAGGTATTTCAATACATCATATGTAGTCGGTGAACAAAAAAAACATTGCGTGTAGATGTGGAACGCCTGATTATTTCAATACATCATATGTAGTCGGTGAACCCTTTTTTAGTTTTAAAATATAAAGAAGATAGCTTATTTCAATACATCATATGTAGTCGGTGAACGTTAGCACCGACAAAGACAAAATGACAGGAACAGTATTTCAATACATCATATGTAGTCGGTGAACTCTTTTTTAAATTCTAAGTTGTCCATCACAACACCATTTCAATACATCATATGTAGTCGGTGAACATAAATTTCATTTTCTCCCAGCTGATGTTTTTGCGAATTTCAATACATCATATGTAGTCGGTGAACTACAGTAATATATTTCAATACGCCATGCGTTTCGGATTTCAATACATCATATGTAGTCGGTGAACTTCCTAGGAAATTCCTCTCCTGCAAAATATTTGCAGATTTCAATACATCATATGTAGTCGGTGAACTAATTCGTGTGCTAATGTAAAATTTTGTCTATTCATATTTCAATACATCATATGTAGTCGGTGAACGGATTTTTCTTTACATATTCGCAAATTATCTGTCTTATTTCAATACATCATATGTAGTCGGTGAACCTAAGGAGGCGGATAGATTTGCACAAGATATAAGATTTCAATACATCATATGTAGTCGGTGAACTAAGTAGTTTTATCATAACCGCCTTTCCATTTTGTAATTTCAATACATCATATGTAGTCGGTGAACTATTTAGTTAGCCCCTTTTTAGTGTCTCTTATGGCTATTTCAATACATCATATGTAGTCGGTGAACTCGCATTTAAAATGTTAGTGCATTGCTTTTGTAGAATTTCAATACATCATATGTAGTCGGTGAACTGTAAGCAATTTAAAAATTTTTCTAGTTCTAACATTATTTCAATACATCATATGTAGTCGGTGAACCTTCCAGCTCCTTAAGATTAAAAGCATTTACATATTTCAATACATCATATGTAGTCGGTGAACTCTTTTTTAAATTCTAAGTTGTCCATCACAACACCATTTCAATACATCATATGTAGTCGGTGAACAAGTTGTCAAATCGTGCCTTTAATAAAGGAATACTAATTTCAATACATCATATGTAGTCGGTGAACCCAAGCTTAAGGGGTAAAGATAACCCTTTAAGTGAATTTCAATACATCATATGTAGTCGGTGAACAAAAGAAGAGAAGCAATATAAAAGGAGATTTACAAATTTCAATACATCATATGTAGTCGGTGAACAACATTTAAAACAACAAGTATTGATGGAGTAAAATAATTTCAATACATCATATGTAGTCGGTGAACCTAAGGTAAAATAAGCCCTTAAAAAACCAACTTTACCTAAAAATAGAACTTTAAACAACTTTTTCCAATCTAAGTTATAAATTAACAAAAAATTGTAAAAGAACCTTTATACCTTTGTATTTTAGCTACTTTTAGATAATTTCTAATTTAAAGTGATTGGAAAAATTCAAATGGTTGAAATTCTTGATTTTTAACTATAAACTTGATAAGTTTATGTCCATCAAGTTTAATACACTGTTTAAAGTTGGTTTTTCTTTTTAATTTGTTGTGTATAAAAGTTTCATTTATTCTTGTTTCTTAAATGGGGGATATAAAAATTTCCTTTTTCATTTTTAAAAGCTATTGGTTTATCTCTTCTTTTTAGTTCTACTAAATAATCTCTTGTAAGTTTATCTAATTTAATATTATTGATACTTATTTCACTTTTTTTACATTTTTCTTCATTTATTTTATATAATATTTTTCCTATACGCATATCTTCGGAATTATCTTCTGGGTTTATGCGATTGGCATGTAAGCAAAGTTTAGTTTTACAAATAAAATAATATAAAATTAACGTTTCAATTTATATTCATCATATTTTTAAATAAACCCTTTTTAAATAATACTTCTATGGGGAATAAAAATCCCTTTTGTGATAAAAAATATTTGATAATAATTATTAATTTCTGTATAATGATTCCCTAAAAATAAAAGGATTTTTTATGAGAAAGATAATACTAGCTGAAATAATTCTTATCACTTCACTTTTTGCTTTAAGTCCCTTTGAGATAGCTTCAAAGGTAAAGGCTAATTCAGATGGGTATGAAAGTGCAAGAACTATCATAGAAATGACTCTTATAGATCAAGCAAAAAATAGTTCAAAAAGAGTGTTACACTCTATATCAATGGAAAATAAAGAAAATGATGGAATAAACGGAGATAAATCTTTAATTGAGTTTAAAACTCCACTTGATGTAAAAGGGACAAAATTTTTAAGCCATGAAAAGATTAATAAAAACAATAACCAATGGCTTTATCTTCCTGCTTTAAAAAGAGTAAAAAGAATTACTAGCAAAAATAAAAGTGGCTCTTTTATGGGAAGTGAGTTTTCATATGAAGATATTTCATCAAGAGACTTAAGTAAATATACCTATTCAAAAGATTATAAAGAATCAAAACTAGATGATAAAGATGTTTATATCTATGAAAGATATCCTAAAGATAAAGATTCTGCTTATTCAAAGCAAGTTTTGTATGTGGATAAGAATAAATTTCTTGTTTATAAGACTCAATTTTATGATAGAAAAAAAGAACTTTTAAAAACAGGTGTTTATAGCGGATATAAAAAATTTGGAAATACCTATAGATTAAAAAAAATCATTATGACAAATCATCAAAATAAAAAATCTACTACTTTGGAGTATTTAAAGGATGAAATTCATTTAAATTTAAATAGTAAACTTTTTTCAAAAAGATATTTAAAAGATTAGGTCTTGAAAAAATTAATACTTACTTTTTTATCATTTAGTGCTTTTCTTTATGCCCAATTTGAAATAAAAAATTATCTAGGGTTCGAATATAAATCATATATCAAAAAACAAAAAAGTAAAAATGATTATAATAGTGCTTTAACTTTTCAAAGTGAAATAAAATATAACTTTAACCAGAGTAAAATCTATACAAAAATAGATGCCCTAAAAGATAGTAAAGATAAGAATAGAGACTATTTTCATCTAAATGAATTATATTATTCAAAAAGTTTTGATGATTTTGATTTGGATATTGGTAAAAAAGTCATATTTCTAGGTGCTTTAGAAGCAAATAATATAGTTGATATTTTTAATCGTCAAAATTTTCAAAAAGATCCCCTTTCTAAAAATAAAAAAGGTGCTATTATGGCAAATCTTAACTATTTTTTTGAAAATGAATCTATTTTAAGGCTTTATATAAAAGGCTTTGAAGAGGATATAAAACTTGGTTCAAAAAATTCACCATATTACCCTTTTACTAGTGATTATGATGAAAATGTAAAATTTACAAATGAATATGAAAAGCCCTCTTTTTTAGCTACTTATACAAGTACCTATGATGAGGATATAGGTGCTGATATAAGTTTTGGTCTTTTTAAAGGTTATGATGAAAATATTATCTTTAAATCTAAAAATTCTATTATCAATCCTTATTTATTTCAAAGTTCAAAGATTTTTACTTATAACACCTTTGTAATAGATTCAACTTTATATAAATTTGAAGCAAGTTATACAAAACCAAAAGCCAATAAAATCATCAAAATTGATGATTTTTATCAATTTGGTGGAGGCTTGGAATATACAATGGAACAAATTTATAAAAATCATAACCTTGGATTAATAGCAGAATATTACAAAAGTGATAAAAATGATTTAATCTTTGATAATGACCTATTTTTAGCTCTTAGATACTCTTTAAATGATCAAGATTCAAGCGAGTTTTTATTGGGCTTTATAAAAGACCTAAAAAAAAGTGAAAAAAATGAACATAGTGTTTATATGAAATATCAAGGAAGAATAATGGATAATTTAAATATCTCTACAGATTTAAGATATATAAAAAATAATAGTTATTTAGATGAACATTTACGATTTTCTTGTGAATTTAAATACTACTTTTAAAGTAAAGGAAAAAAATGATTGATAAACGAAAATTTACATTAAGTATTATTAAATACCGTTGGTATATAGTTTTACTAGCTCCTATTTTAACCATACTACTATTTGTTGCAAATCTAAAAAATGCAGGTATGGAAACCGACTTTAGAATCTGGTTTGATGAAGATTCAAAAGTTATGAAGAATTTTGACCACTTTAAAGAAACCTTTGGCTCTGATGATAGAATTTTAATAATTCTTAGAAATAAAGATGGTATTTTTAAAAAAAATATTTTAAAATCAATACAAAATATGACCAAAGAACTTTGGGAAACAAAACATATCGCAAGGGTAGATTCTATAACAAATTTTCAATACTCTTATGTGAGTGCAGAAGATGAAGATGAAATTATAGTTGAAGATTTTTTTAATGAGATAGATTCCTTAAATAAAGAAAAATTAAAAGAAAAAAAACAAATTGCCATAAATGATGTCCAAACAAAAGATTTACTTATATCAAAAGATGGTAAATCAGCAGTTATTGTTATAAGATTGGTATATTCAAAAAATATAAAAGCAGAAGATTATTTAGAAATAAATGAAAAAGTAAATAAAATAATAGATAAAAATAAAATTACTGGGGTAGAATATTATTATGTAGGAATATCTGCTTATACAGAAGCTTTTCTAAATGCAATTCAAAGTAATGTAGAAAAGTTTGTACCAATTTTTCTACTTACAATTATTTTACTTTTAATACTAATTTTTAGAAATATTTGGAGTGTTTTATTACCTATTTTTATTGTATTTCTTACAATATTTTTTATCTCTGGTTTTACTTTTGCTTTGGGTTATAAGCTAAATACTATAACTTCTATGTTTCCTATTTTTATAATGGCTATAGGAATAGCTGATTCTATTCATATTTTTTGGACTTGGTTACATAAAAGAAAAGAGGGTTTAGATAATGAAGCTAGTATTATTTTCTCTATAGAGAAAAATTTAAAACCAGCATTTATCACATCTTTAACTACTTTTATGGGATTTTTATCTTTAGGAATTAGTAAAATCATTCCAATACAAGCCTTTGGTATTCTTATCGCTTCTGGTGCACTTGTAGCCTTTGTTTTAAGTGTAATATTTTTACCTGCTATGCTGAGTGTTATAAACCCTAAAGTTAAAATAAAAAAAGACAATACTTCTAAATTAAAAGATTTTATAAAAAAATATGTTTTCTTTATAGAAAAAAATGATAAAAAGATTATCTTCTCATCTTTACTTTTAATAATTTTCAGTTTAATAGGGATGAAAGATGTAAGTATCGATACAGAATTTGTAAAACAGTTTTCTAGCGATAGCCCTATTAGAAAAGCAATAACTTTTGTTGAAAAAAATATCGGTGGAACAATTCCCATTGAAATTATCGTAGATAGTAAAGAAAAAGCAGGAATAAATAACCCTACTTTTATGAAAAATGTTGATAAATTTACAAAAGAGTTAAAAGAAAAATTTTATAAAGTGAGACATGTTAGTTCAATTACTGATGTAGTAAAAAAATACAATCAATTAATGAATGGAGATAAAAAAGAGTTTTATTCAATTCCAAATAAGAAGGAGTTAATTTCACAATATTTATTGCTTTATTCTTTATCCTTACCACAAGGAATGGGAATAAATGATTTAAAAGATGTAGATGATAGATATCTAAGAGTCACAGCTATGATAAATTTTTCAAGTGAACTAGAAAAATTGGAAATATATAATTGGACATATAATTGGTGGGAAACAAACACAAACTATACTGCAAGTGTAGAAGGACTTACCTTGATATCTGCACATATGAGAATGGAATTAACAAATACGATGATAAAGTCTATAACTCTTGCTCTTATTTTTGTAACATTAATATTTTGGTATACCTTTAAAAGTAGATATTATATGATTGCTTCAGTAATTCCAAATATTACTCCCCTACTCGTTGCACTTGGAGTAACAGGTTGGCTTGGAGTAAGTGTTGATTTAGGAATGGCTATTGTCTTTGTAATCATTATTGGGGTTGCCATAGATGATACAGTTCATTTTCTATCTAAATTTAAAACTGCTCAAGAAAAAGGTAAAAATGTTGTAGAATCAATAGAAGAATCACTACTTTTAAGCGGGAGTGCTATTATTATTACCACTGTAATATTAGTTTGTGGCTTGGGGACTTTTATATTTAGTGATTTTGCTGTGTACAAAAACTTTGGTCTTATTAGTTCTTTGGCTTTATTTTTGGCAATGTTATTGGACTTAATACTATTACCTGCTATTCTTTGTGTAGTTCATAAGAGACAAAATAAAAATCTATAATTGATATTCTTTTAGAACTTGTCAAATTATATAACTAAAGGAGGAAAAATAGGAAAACAAAAAGAATAAACTGCACCCTTCTGTCAAGACCACGATGAACAACAATTAAATTATAGTATAATGTAGGTGTCTGTTTATTGAAAAAATGGAGTTAAAAGTGGGAAAAATAAAAAAAGAGAAAATAAATGCTAATGGTTTATCAATAGATGTATATACTAAAGATTTTAAAAATGACTATATTAGTTTAACTGATATAGCAAGGTATAAAACAGATGAACCTTATATAGTTATAAACAGTTGGTTTAAAAGTAGAGACCATATTGAGTTTTTAGGATTGTGGGAAACAATGCATAATAAAAATTTTAAACCTAGCGAATTCGATAGGTTTAGAAATGAAGCAGGTAGTAATGGTTTTGCATTATCTCCTCAAAAATGGATAAAATCAACTAATGCAATTGGTGTTGTTTCCAAATCAGGTAGATATGGAGGCACTTATGCACATAGCGATATTGCTTTAGAGTTTGCATCTTGGATTTCTCCATTGTTTAAACTTTATGTAATTGAAGATTATCAAAGGCTCAAAACGGACGAAAATTCAAAATTAGCACTTACTTGGAATTTACATCGAGAAGTTGCAAAAATCAATTATAAAATCCATACAGATGCTATAAAAAACTATCTACTTGTAGATCTTACCAAAGAGCAACTAGCTTTTAAATATGCAAATGAAGCTGATGTGCTTAATGTTGCTTTATTCGATAAGACGGCTAAAGAGTGGCGTGATGAAAATGGTGATTTAAAAGGAAATATGAGAGATTATGCTAGTCTTAACGAACTTTTGGTACTATCAAACATGGAGAGCTATAATGCTATCTTAATTGAAAAAGGAATGAACCAAGCAAGTAGAATGGTTGAACTTAGAAACCTTGCAAGAACTCAACTTATAGCACTTGAAAAGCTGAATGATACAAGTATAAAAAGGTTAGAAAAAAATAATTTAAATTGTGACAACTGAGGTGTTTTATGGATTATTTAAAATTAAAGGGGACTTATTATTTTTAGTACCCTAAAATCGTCTTTAGGAAATTTTAGATATAATCGCGAATAAATATAATATAGATTCAAGGAACACAAATGGCAGATTTATGCAATAAAGTATATATAACCACACCAATTTATTATGTAAATGATATAGCACATATAGGGCATGCATATACAACTATCATAGCAGATATGTTAGCAAGACATAGTAGGTTAGTAGGTTATGATACATTTTTTTTAACAGGTACAGATGAACATGGTCAAAAAATCGCCCATAGTGCAATAGCAAGGGGAAAAACTCCAAAAGAATATGCTGATGAGATAAGTGGAAAATTTAGAACACTTTGGGATCACTTTGATATCTCTTATGATAAATTTATTAGAACAACTGATGAGGATCATAAAAAAGGTGTACAAAAAGCATTTCAAAAGATGTTTGATAAAGGTGATATCTATAAAGGGAATTATGAGGGTAACTATTGTGTAAGTTGTGAAACATTTTTTACTGACGCTCAGCTTATAGATAATGAGGGGTGTCCTGATTGTGGAAAACCTACAACTATAGTCAAAGAGGAGAGTTACTTTTTTAGACTCTCTAATTATGAAGAGAAACTGTTAGAGTTATATGAAAATAATCCTGAATTTATTTTACCAAAAGCAAAAGCAAAAGAGATAATAAACTTTGTCAAAGGTGGGCTTAACGATCTATCTATTTCACGAACATCATTTGATTGGGGTGTTAAACTTCCTCAGTCTATGAATGATGATAAACATGTTATGTATGTTTGGATGGATGCACTTATGAACTATATTACAGCATTAGGATATGGTACAGATGATAAAAATATGGATTTTTGGCCTGCTAAGGTACACCTAGTAGGAAAAGATATTTTACGATTCCATGCTATATTTTGGCCTGCATTTTTAATCTCTTTGGAGTTACCCTTACCAAAACATATAGCAGCACATGGCTGGTGGACTAGAGATGGTGAAAAAATGTCAAAATCTAAAGGAAATGTTGTAGATCCAAAAGAGGTTGCTGATGCTTATGGTTTAGATGCGTTTAGATACTTTATGCTAAGAGAGGTTCCTTTTGGTCAAGATGGCGATTTTTCTCAACGTGCATTGATAGATAGAATCAATTCAGATTTAGGGAATGATTTAGGAAATCTTTTGAATAGAATTTCTGGAATGAGTGGAAAATATTTTGATTTTCAAGTAACAAGTAAAGATGTAAAAAAATATCATCAAAAAGAGTTAGATGAAGTGCATACTATACTAGAACAACTAGATCCATTACTCTACAATATGCAAATCAATAGATACTTAGAAGAGTTATGGAAAATTTTAACTATCGCAAACAAAGCAATTGGGGATTATGAACCATGGACTATGATGAAGAACAATCAAGAAGAGGAAGCTATGGCTTTAGTTGCTTTGATTGTAAATATTATGGCTAAAGTTTCTCTTATGCTATCTTCAGTGATGCCTGGAAAGATTTCACAAATTGCAAAATCTTTGGGAATTACAATAGATACAGCTGCCTATGAAAATCTAATAGTAAAAAAAGGAATAGTATCGGATACTACTATTACAAAAGTAGATGCACTTTTCCCGCGAATTGAAGAGGAGTTAATAGCGACGGCTGAGATACAAAAAGTAGAAACAGTAGTAGAGAAACCAAGAAAAGAATCTTCAAAACAAGAGAGTAAAAATAATGCAGATACAAATAATGAACCTGACAATATTATTACTATCGACCAGTTTTTTGAAACTTCATTAAAAATAGGGACAATCATTGAAGCACAAGAGGTACCAAAATCTAAAAAATTACTCAAACTCCAAGTTGATGTTGGTGAAGGTAAAAATAGACAAATTATTGCGGGTATAAAAGAGTTTTACTCTGCGCAATCTCTAGTGGGAACACAAGCTTGTATTGTAGCAAACTTAAAACCTGCAAAACTAATGGGTATGATAAGTGAAGGGATGCTTTTAGCAGCCCGTGATGAAAATGGACTACACTTATTACGTCCAGAAGTTCAAAAAGTAGCTGGAACAAAAGTAAGCTAAAAATTTATGCAAATATCAGCACTAACTGATATAGTTGAGGGGAGACTTCTGAACTCCCCAGCGATATCTTTTATAACTCAAACACATACAAATATCAAAAAAGTAAATGAGGGTGATGCCTTTTTTGCACAAAATAATAAAGATATAGCAAATGCGATTAACAAGGGTGCATTTGCCATTATACTTGATTTTGAATCTGAAATTATAGATGATGAAATAGCGTGGATTAAAATAGAAAATTTTTCTAAAGCTATTACCAATGTACTACGATATAAATTATTAAAACATAAAAATAGATTTATAAAAACAAATAAAATATTTTTTAATTTATTAGATATTTTTAAAACAAAAGAGTTATCCAATGTTATTCTATTACGCGATAACCTTATAGAAGATTTTGAAAGTCTTAATACTTTAGAATCTGACAAACTTATCTTTAGTACAAATTTAAAACTCTTAAATGCTATTAGTGGTGATGTAATGATTTTAGAAAATAAAAAATTTGATATACAAAATCTTACAAGTCATTCTTTATTTGAAACCTCTTTTTCATATAAAGATAAATTTTTTGATAAAATTAGACTGCCTACAGTATATATAAATGATTTATTACAACAACTTGAATTATTTGATTATAAACTTGACTTAAAAAAGTTGCATAATATTACTCTTTTTAAACCTATTTTTGTTAATAAAAGTAAACAAATTGTTCCATACGGACAAACAAATAGCTTTATTTTAGCCTCACTAGATAATGAGATAGCTGCTATTGAGATAGATTATTTATTGGAATATTATAAATATGGAGATATAAAAATTCTTGATACAAAAACCTTAACAGAGGATACCATTTATCAAAAAATAAAAGAGTTACAATTTAATGCTTTATATTGTAAAAATATCAGTATAGAAAAACTATATTCTATACTTGAAAAAAATCATAAAATAGATACACTTATAATTTAGATAAAATAGAAAGTAAAATAATAATATACATACTTAAAATAAGTTTTTTATATGATTTTATGTGAATACTATTTTTCACTTTTATTCCGATATATACCCCTAATAAAGAAGCTACTCCTACAATAAAACCTTCTGTGTAAAGCATATTTCCACTAACACTTAAACTAAGAAAACCAGCAATTGAAGAAAAAATAACAAAAAACAATCCTAAAGATGATGCATCTTTTAAATTATAAAACATATATCCAACTAAAATAGGTGTAAGCATCACAGATCCACCTACTCCTATACTCATAGCAATCATACCGATAATAAAACCTACAATTACAAGTGCAAAAGGGTCATGTTTTTTAATCTCTTTTGTATGTTCTGCTGAAGTAAAATAGACTCTAAGAATAGCTAGTATAACTATAGATAAAAATAGATATTTTAAATATTGACCATCAATATTTGGTACAATAATACCACTTAATGACCCACCTATAAACCCACCAACTCCTATAACTATCCCATCTTTTAAGATAGTTTTATTTTTTTTATAGTTTAGTAAAGTTCCATAAATAGAACTAAAAACCATCTGCATAATAGATATAGAAACTGAACTTTTCATATCAAAGCCATAAAATAAAAGCATAGGGATAAGAATCATACCCCCACCTACTCCAAAAAAGCCAGATACAAAACCAGTAATAATACCTAATAAAACCAATATCATCATTTACTCTTAATCTTTACTTTCCATAGCATCAATAAAGTTTTCATAAACTGACTCTAACTCTTTATCTTCTTTTGAAACATCAATATCATCATATTTCTTTAAAGCATGCTCTAAAACAGCAACCCTTTTTAAAAGATATGAAAACATCTCTTTTGAAACATCAGGCAAATTATTATGATCTAATAATGAATGTTCATTACAATCATCATCTTTTCTTCTAATAATTCTTGCTGGTATTCCAACAGCAGTTGAACTACAAGGTACATCTTTTACCACGACAGAGTTTGCTCCTATTTTACAATTTTCTCCAATATCAATATTTCCTAAAACCTTTGCACCACTTCCAATTACTGTATTTTTTCTAATTGTAGGGTGACGTTTGCCTTGATTTAAACTAACTCCCCCTAAGGTAACTCCTTGATAGATTAAAACATCATCTTCTATTATTGTTGTCTCACCAATTACCACACCAAAAGCATGATCTATAAAAACTCTTCTTCCAATAACTGCTGCTGGATGAATATCTGTATTTGTTAATAATTGGCTTATTCCACTAATAATTCTGGCGATTTTTTTAAACCCGCTTATGTACAGTTTATTTGCTATTCTATAATTTATGATTGCCCATACACCTGGATAATTAAAAACTAACTCTAATTGTGATTGTAATGCAGGATCATTTTTTTTTGGCAATGAAAAATCCTCTTTAATTAGTTTCCATAAAGTCATATAGCGCGTATCTCCTTCGTTTGTGTCGTTTTAAGATAACTATTATCTTGAATATACTCATGTAATATGTTTTGTAATTTTTCGTCTTTAATTGTTTTTAAAAGATTCTTTAAAACTTCTTTAGTATCATAATCTAAATCATCAAAAATATCTAAAATACTCTGCGATTTTATAAAGTTCTCTATTTTCATCTTATCATTTTCAAAGGTAATATTCACTTCAGATGGGGCAGAGAATAGATTATGTTTCATCCCTAAGGTATCTTGATATGCACCAACTAAAAAGAATCCTAAAAAATACTCCTCTTTTGATAAATCTACATCATGCAAATACAAGGGCTTAGTAGATTCAAAGGGTATTTCCCCATCACTATCGCAAGTTATATCCCATATATTAGCACTTCTTGTAGCTTTTTTATCAAGATGAGTTAATGGCATAATTGGAAACTCTTGATCTATTCCCCAAAAATCTGGAAGGGACTGAAAAATAGAAAAATTCAGCAGATATTTTTCTTGAATTTTATCATCAAGTATTTTTAACTCTTTGTCATTTTGAGTATCTTTTAATGTTATAGCTTTTTTAATGATAAGATGTGTTAATACCTCTGCATTACTTCTATCAATAAGATCAACATAACCCAAATCAAATAGGGTTAATATAGACTCTAAATGTTCTAAACTATCATGCATATACTCTTTTGCATTTTCTTTTGTAATATCTTTATATAAAAAATCCAACTCCTCTATAATCGGAGGATTTTTATCTTTTAAACGAATATTTGATTCATGGTACTCACTAGAGAAAAGTTCCAATACAGGAGCAATAAGTACAGAACTAGCTGCAGCAATAAATCTACCAGATTCAGTAAAAATATTTGGTGAATTTACCCCATTCTTTTCGCTAATATCTTTTAGTGTAAAAACAACATCATTTGCAAACTCTTTTAAACTATACTGAATATTACGGTTAAATTGAGAATATTCTACAGCTAAACCTCCCCCTATATTAATAGAGTCAAGTCCATCTGCTCCCATTTTTTTTAACTCTACATAAATATGCCCAGATTCTTTTAAAGCTTTTTTTAAAGGACTAATATTATTCATATCTGATCCGATATGAAAATGGATCATTTTTAAAATACCAGTTAAATTATATTTTTTTAACATCTCAAAAGCTTGAAGAATCTCCATTGAACTTAAACCAAATTTAGAATGAATACCCCCACTTTTTGCCCATGTTCCACTTCCTGAGCTATGTAATCGTACTCGTAAACCAATATTTGGAGATGGTAAATTTAATTCTTTATATACCTCAATTATAGTTTGCAGTTCATTTAATCCCTCTATTGTAAGTGTAATATCATGACCTTGACTTTTAGCTATAAAACCTAAGGTAATCATCTGCTTATCTTTAAATCCATTTACAGTAATAGGTGCATTTTTATTATTATATGCCATTGCTAGTAAAAGTTCAGCTTTACTTCCTGCTTCTAAACCATAAGATAAGGAGCCACTGCCCTCTAACATTGGTAAGAGATAATTGGGAAATTGGTTTACCTTTAGTGGAAATACTGCATAAAAGGATGAGTTATATTCATACTCTTTAATTGTATCATTAAATGTTGCATATAATTTATTTATTTGTTTTTGGGTGATATGTGGAAAACGCAAAATCAAAGGACCAGTACTACCTTTTGTGCGTACTGATTGTACCATATCTATAAGTGCCGGATTATTTTTATAGTGTAACTTTACTAATCCATTCTCAATAATAAAATTATCATCACTCCAGATATCGATACCATAATCGTCCAATTTATTTCCTTATTTTTATAAATAACTAGTATTATAGCATTATAAATTTAAGAAAGAATTGTAAGATATACTTAAATTTCTTTCACCCTTAACTCTTTAAATATTGTATATCCACATAAAACCCAACCAATAATCATCAAAGTTCCACCAATTGGTGTAATAGCCCCTAACCACATTATTTTTGTTAATGCCAAAGTATACAAAGAAAAAGAAAAAATTAAAGTTCCACACAATATAAAATAAAATGATCTTACTATTTTTATAGAGTTTGGTAATAAATAAGCTACAAAAGAGAGAAACAATAAACCTAGGGTATTATAAAATTGATAGGAAACTGCTTTTTGATAAATCTCATTTGCATACTCGTCTAAATATGGCTTTAATCCATGTGCCCCAAATGCCCCAATAGCTATACTTAGGGCCATCATCAATGTCCCTATTATCATAAATATTTTCATATTTTTACTTACCATATTTTTCCTTTGTGTTGTAAATTATTGCATATCAAAATTAGGAAATTGTAAACAAATTTTAATTAAACTTCTCTTATCTTTTTTTGCTAAATAAAAAGCTAGTTTCTTATTTACTCCAAAGATTAATAATTTATCTATGTTAATTTGATTTATTTTTTCACTATCTATTATCATAGCATACCCTTAAATCTATTCGTAAGATTATAGGATAAAAAAACTTGAAAAACTATTGGGTATTTGTCCAAAAAGACTAAATTTAAAAAAGCCCCACCATAAAGACGAGGCTTTTTTTAAAAAGTAAACTGAGATATCTTAAGAGTGAACTAAAGTTGTTAATTGTTCTGGACTTACTTGGTGGAAGTTTAAGTATTTATAAACACCCTCTCTATTTTTTTCAGTAATTTTCTTAGGTACAATTTCCATATACTCTTCTTTTGTTGGAAGTCTTCCTAAAAGTGCAGTAACAGCCGCAACTTCAGCAGATCCTAGATACACTTGAGAACCCTTTCCAAGTCTATTATCAAAGTTTCTTGTAGATGTAGAGAACACTGCTGCATTTTTTGAAACTTGTGCTTGATTACCCATACATAAAGAACACCCAGGGATCTCTAATCTAGCACCAGCAGCTGCAAAGATAGCATAATATCCCTCTTCAGTTAATTGTGCTTCATCCATTTTTGTTGGTGGTGCAACCCATAGTTTTGTTGGAACTTCACCTTCCCCTTTTAGTACTTCACCTAAGGCTCTAAATAATCCAATATTTGTCATACAAGATCCCACAAACACTTCATCAATATTTTTAATTCTCTTATCATCATTTAAAATATTTGTTAATGTATCAACATCATCTGGATCATTAGGACAAGCTAATATTGGCTCAGTAATTGTATTTAAATCAATCTCAATCACTGCTGCATATTGTGCATCAGCATCAGGAGTAATTAACTCTGGATTTGCTAACCAATCTTTCATTTTATCAGCTCTTCTTTGAAGAGTTCTAGCATCTTCGTATCCCTCTTCAATCATTTTTTCAATTAAAGCAATATTTGAAGATAGATATTCTATGATAGGCTCTTTATCTAATTGAACCGAACAAGCCGCTGCCGATCTTTCCGCTGCACTATCTGACAATTCAAATGCTTGTTCTACTTTAAGATCTGGTAAACCAGCAATCTCAATCACTTTCCCTGCAAAAATATTTTTCTTCCCTTTTTTCTCAACAGTTAAAAGTCCATCTTGAATAGCTTGATATGGAATAGCATTTACTAAATCTCTTAGCGTAATACCTGGTTGCATCTCACCTTTAAATTTAACAAGTACAGATTCTGGCATAGTTAAAGGCATCATACCTGTAACCCCTGCAAATGCAATAAGTCCAGATCCAGCAGGAAAAGAGATACCTATAGGAAATCTTGTATGAGAATCTCCACCTGTTCCTACAGTATCTGGTAAACATAATCTATTTAACCATGAGTGGATAACTCCATCACCTGGTCTTAGTGTAACTCCACCTCTTGAGTTAACAAAATCAGGTAAAGTATGTCTTAGTTTAATATCTGCTGGTTTTGGGTAAGCAGCCGTATGACAAAATGATTGCATAAACATATCCGCACCAAAAGAAAGTGCTGCTAGTTCTTTAATCTCATCTCTTGTCATAGGTCCTGTTGTATCTTGTGATCCAACAGTTGTACATATAGGTTCAACATACATACCAGGTTTAACACCCTCAATACCACACGCTCGACCTACCATTTTTTGTGCTTGAGTAAAACCTGTACCATCATCAGCTGGTTGAGCTGCAGCAATAAACGCATCAGAAGCATCAAGACCTAATGCAGCTCTTGCTTTTGCTGTAAGACCTTTACCAATAATTAAAGGGATTCTTCCCCCTGCTCTCATCTCATCAGTTAATGTATTCGGAGCTAATTCAAATTCTGAAACAACCTCTCCATTTTTTTCAATTACACCCGCATATGGTTTTAAAGTGATAACATCACCTGTTTCTAAGTTAGCAACTGGTGCTTGAATAGGTAAACACCCTGAATCTTCAGCAGTGTTAAAGAAAATTGGAGCGATAATATCACCAATTACAACACCACCTGTTCTTTTATTTGGAACACCTGGAATATCTCTACCCATATGCCATTGAACAGAATTGATACCTGATTTTCTTGAACTCCCTGTTCCTACAACATCACCAACATATGCTAAAGGATGACCTTTCTCTTTTAGTTCTTTCATAGTATCTAGTGGATTTTCCATTCTTGATTGTAACATTGCTGTTGCATGTAAAGGGATATCAGCTCTTGTAAATGCAACTGTAGCTGGAGATAAATCATCTGTATTTGTTTCACCAGGAATTTTATATACTGTTAGAGTTATCTCTTCTTCTAATGCTGGTTTATTTGTAAACCACTCAGCATTTGCCCAAGATTCAATAACCTCTTTTGCATAAGCATTTCCAGCATCTGCTAACTCTTTTACATCATTAAATGAATCATAAACAAGGATTGTATTCTTTAGTTGTGTTGCAGCTGCTTCAGCTACTTCATCAATTTTTAATGCGTCAACAAGAGGAGTAACATTAAATCCACCCATCATTGTTCCCAAAATTTCAATTGCTTCAATTTTAGAAATCACTGAACATGCAACTTTTCCTTGAACAATATCATTTAAAAATGCAGCTTTAACATAAGCAGAATCATCAACACCTGGATTAATCTTATTTTTGAATAATTCAACAGCATATTCTGCATCAGCAGTATTAGCTTTTAAAATCTCAACTAACTCTGCTGTTTGTTCAGCAGTTAATGCTAATGGGGGTAAACCACCTTCTTGTAATCTTTCTTCAGTATGTGCCTTATAATCAGTGATTAAACTCATAAATATCCTTTAAGTAAATTTTATTTGAAATTATTATATCTGAAATAGCCTTATAATATTTTCTTATTATAAATGAATCTATTTTTATTTTAAAATAGTGCTTACTTTTGTTACACAATATTATTATTTTTTTAAAGTTGACAAATTTTTTGTTCCATATTAAATTGTGATTTTAATGTTAAAAGTCGACAACTATTTTCAAGTATAGCTACTTTTTTAATAAGATTATTCATATCTCTATCAGATACATATACCCCTATCCCTTTTATAATGATAAGGCTATTAGCTGATAACTTCAAAAGCGTAGGAACTTCAACACTACTTCTTTGCATCCAAGTTGAAAAATCACCAGGTTCATGCACAATAATTGTATCAAAAAGGATCTTTCCAAAATAATCCTCAAATTTAATTTGATCATGAAGTAATGTGTATGCACAAGTATAAGGTGGCATACCACAAGCAATATATTTTGCTTCATGTATCTCTTTATATATTGCCTTATGAACATCTGCCTCCATACTTGCAATATTCCAACTATAATCTTTATTATCCATTTTTAAATGACATAATGTAGCTTCATTAATTTCATCAAAGATTGCTTCTTTTGTATTGATAACAAAACTATATTGATCAACTTTTTTAGATATAGACCCATGATAAATACCAAAAAAATTCTTTCTAAATAATGTTAATGAGATATCTGACAAATGTTTCACAATACTTTTATCGATCATAGATAAAACCTTTAATTTTAATTGTGCTATTATATCACTTAAAGACACAGTATTAAATTAAATAGGATTACATTTTGAACCAGACGAAAGTTCCCCATATTCCAGTACTTTTTAATGAGGTAATAGAAACATTTAAAGATTTAAAAGATGGTTATATTATAGATTGCACGCTAGGGTATGGTGGTCACTCTTTAGGTATTTTAGAATCAAATCCAAATATCAAACTTATTTGTAATGATCAAGATGATGAAGCACTAGCCTTTTGTCAAAAAAGGTTAGAAAAGTATAAAGATAGAATTATTTTTTCAAAAGGTAATTTTAAAGATGTAATTAGCAAGTATAAAGATAAAAATATCACGGGTATTTTAGCTGATATTGGGGTATCATCATTACAACTTGATAAAAATGAAAGAGGTTTTGGATTTAATAGCCAAACACTTGATATGAGAATGGATCAAAATCAAAAATTAAGTGCAAAAGAGATTGTAAATGAGTATTCACAAAATCAATTAGAAAAGATATTTAAAGAGTATGGAGAGGTAAAAGAGTATAAAAAAGTTGCCTCTTTAATCGTACAAAATAGACCATTTAATAGTGCAAAAGAGTTAGCAGATTTTTTAAGTAAAAATATGTTTAAAGGGAAACTACACCCAGCAACTTTACCATTTCAAGCCATACGAATAGAGGTAAATCATGAGTTGGAAGTTTTAGAAGAGTTATTTCAACAAATAGAAGATGCAAATTTTAAAAATACAAAAGTAGCTATCATCTCTTTTCACTCTTTAGAGGATAGAATAGTAAAAAATGTATTTAAAAGATGGACAAAAAAATGTATTTGCCCTCCCCATATTCAAAGATGTGAATGTGGTAACAATAATCAAAAAGGCAAAATTCTTACAAAGAAGCCTATTATTCCTACAACTCAAGAGATTAAAATAAATGCGAGAAGCAGAAGTTCTAAAATGAGGATATTTCAATTTGCACCCTCAAGATAGAAAAGTTTTATATCGAGTTATATTATTATTGGTTATAGCACTAATAGTATTTTTTCCAAAAATATATTTACGAAACAATATCTATTACGTAAGTAAAGATATAAATAAACTCAATTCTCAATATATCTCACTAAAAGAGGAAAATAGATTTCTAAAACAACAGCATGAGGATGCTTTATTTAAAAATCAAATTATGGATAGTTTGATTTTGGAAAATTTAGATAAAGATTATTAATTAACGAAAAATAAAGAATAGAAAGGATTTTATAATGCAGTATATAGGGAAAAATAAATAATGAATAATAAACCTAAATATCATCTTTTTAAAAATACTAAGTATGCCATAGATGGTTTTACTCATGCTATTAAAACTGAAAGTTCATTTCGACTTGAATTACTAGCTTCTATTTTTATAATTTTATTAATACTATGGATTGATGTTGCACTTGTTTATAAAATCACCCTTTTTATAACAGGTATTTTAGTTTTAATTGTTGAACTACTTAATTCAGCCATTGAAAATATAGTTGATTTAATAACAAAAGAGTATGTACCCTTAGCAAAAGCAGCAAAGGATATAGGTGCAACGGCTGTTATGTTTGCTATTTGTTTACATACAATTAATTGGATAGTAGTTTTATTATACGCATAATCATACTAAAATATCAAAATTTTAAAGGTAAATCGGATAATATGCTAAATTATTATAAAGTAAATCTCAAAAGTATAGAATATTTAATGAAGAAGGTATAAAAATGAAAAAAAAAGCGGTCATATTTGATCTTGATGGTACTTTAGTAGACTCTATAGTAGATATTGCAATATGTATGAATCAAGTTCTTGAAAAACTAGGTCATCCAAAACATCCAGAAAACAAATATCAACAGTTTGTAGGTGATGGTGCTTTGATGCTTGTTAAAAATGCCATGCCTGATAATTGTTCTAAAAATCTTCTCTATGAGGCTTTAGAATTATTTAAAAAATCTTATGAAAATGGAATACATGACAATTCAAAAGCTTATAATGGAATTTATGAAATGTTAGATAGTCTAAAAAATAAAGATTTAAAACTAGCTATTTTGTCAAATAAGCCACACAAATTTACCGTACAATTTATCGAATATTTTTTTAAAGGATATCCTTTTATAGAGGTCCATGGACAAAAAAAAGAGGTGCCTAAAAAACCTGATCCTAAGGGTGCTATAAATATTGCAAATGCTTTAAAGTTAGAACCCCATGAGATTATTTTTGTAGGAGATACACCAACAGATATTAAAACTGCACAAAATGCAGGTATGCAATCTATAGGCGTATCGTGGGGATACAGACCTGTAGAGGAACTTGTATCTTCAAATGCTGATTTTATAGCAGCCAATACTAAACAATTAACACAAATATTATTAGACAATAGTATCTAAAAATAGTGTATAATTATAAAAATTTAATATATAGGAAGATATAATGATAGAAAAAAAAGGTATTTTAATAATAGGAGCTGGTGGAGTTAGTTCAGTTGCAACTCTAAAATGTGCTATAAATATAGATACATTTGAAAAGATCACACTAGCGAGTCGAACACTAAGTAAATGTGAAAAAATAGCAAAAACCATAAAAGAAAAAACAGGTGTAACAATAGATGTTACAACAATCAATGCAGATGATGTACCATCTTTAGTGAAACTTATAAATAAGATTAATCCAAAAGTAGTTTTAAATGTAGCGCTTCCCTATCAAGATCTTACTATTATGGATGCGTGTGTAGCTACTAATACGCACTATATAGATACAGCAAATTATGAACACCCCGATCTTGCTAAATTTGAATATAAAGAACAATGGGCAAGAGATACAAACTTTAAAAATAAGAATTTAACTGCACTTTTAGGAAGTGGATTTGACCCAGGGGTAACTGGAGTATTTGTAAAACATATCCAAGAAAACTACCTTGATACTATAGAGTATATTGATATTATGGATTGTAATGATGGAGATCATGGGTATCCATTTGCTACAAACTTTAATCCAGAAATAAACTTAAGAGAAGTAAGCTCAAATGGTAGATATTGGGAAAATGGAAAATGGATAGAGACAAAACCTTTAGAGATACGAGTAGATCATGAGTATCCAGAAATTGGGGTAAGACCCTCTTATTTACTCTATCATGAAGAGTTAGAAAGCCTATGTAAAAATATAAAAGGCTTAAAAAAAATACGATTTTTTATGACATTTTCAGATAACTATATCCAACATATGAGATGTTTAGAAAATGTAGGGATGTTAGGTATCAAACCTATTATACACAAAAGCATAGAGATAACTCCAATTGAATTTTTAACTACCCTACTTCCTGATCCTGCTAGTTTAGGAGCTAGAACACATGGAAAAACAAACATTGGGTGTATTTGTGAAGGCTTAAAAGATGGTATAAGAAAAAAATTTTATATCTATAATATATGTGATCATCAAGAGTGTTATAAAGAAACAGGTGCCCAAGCTGTAAGCTATACGACAGGAGTACCAGCCATGATAGGAGCAAAACTAGTATATAATGAAAATTGGAATCTAAAAGGTGCTAGAAATGTTGAGGAGTTTGACTCAAAACCATTTATGGATGAGCTTATGATTCAAGGGCTTCCATGGAAAATAATAGAACTATAGTAGTTCTATTATTTTCTAATAGAGGTAGCTGTTAAAAATATATAATCTTTTCCTGTTATAGTAACTCTAAACTTTTTTTGTTGTAAATATTTTTTACAATAATTGACATCTTTAAACAGTAATGAGAGTTCAGAAAAATTATAGTTTTTAACCATAGCACCATATATCATCTCCCCATCTATCCATCTACAATTTGGAAAGCCCAATATCATAGCACCATCTTTTTTAAGATAATTTTGTACAATATTCATAAATGCTTTATTAAAATCTAAACTACTACTTTGTAAAGTCCCTATAGAGATGATTAAATCAAAAGTCCCTAAATCCAACTCTTCAAGTTTATTTATATCACCCACTAAAAAAGAGATATTTTCATCATCAAAATTCTTTTTTGCTTCTTTTATAGCAGAAGAACAATAATCCACCCCTATAAGCTCTAAATTTTCAAAATTTTTACTATATTTTTTGAGTATCTCAAATTCCTCCCCACTATTAACTCCCAAATTTAAGATCCTTGTTCTTTTATCTACTTTTACATTTTCCAAGGCCTTTAAATAGTGTACTAAAAATGCTGGTTGATTATTTTTATGAATAGTTGCAAAGGTAGAGTTTTTACCATATTTGGATTCCACGCTTAGATCATCATTATGAAAAGAAAGGGTACTATTAAGTTTTTGAAATCTCATAATAACTACACCATTTTTTAAAAGAGGTGTTAACATCTTACAGTATAAAATCTGTGCTAAATCTACCCACGCTTTATAATCAATATCTTTCTCTTTTACCTGAAATTCTACTATCTCATTTGGCTTAATTTTTGACACCTTTTCTAAAAGGGTGAAATATATCTTTATCATATTTTTATCTTTTAGAGAGATACTCTTTTAATCTCATCACACCCTCTTTCATATGCTCAATATCTCTTGTATAAGCAAATCTTAGATATAAATTTGTATTATTGTTTCCAAAATCAATACCTGGAGTTGTAGCTATATGGATATTTTCTAAAAGTTCTTTAGCAAATGCAAAGCTATCATTTGTATATTTGGATACATTTGCCCAGAGATAAAATGCTCCATCAGGCTTTGCATCAACTTCAAAGATAGTGTTTAACTCTTTATATAAAAAATCTCTTCTTTTTTTAAAAGTTTCTTTTATACTTTCTAAATATTCTTCATCAAAAGCTTCAAGTGCCGCATATTGGGATAGAGTAGGTGCTGAGATAAAAATATTTTGTGCGATAATTTCTGCTTCTCTACTTAGATTTTTTGGAACTATTATCCAACCAAGTCGCAATCCTGGCATACAATAGTATTTTGAAAAGCCATTGATGACAAAAACATTAGGGCTAAATTCTAAGGCAGTATTAGCATCTTTTTCGTAAGTGAGACCATGATATAACTCATCTGAGATAAAAGCTATATTATGTTTATCGCAATACTCTATAAGTTCTTTTAAATTCTCTTTTGAATATAGATTTCCTGTTGGGTTAGCAGGTGATGAAATTTGTAAGGCTTGGATATTTTTATCTTTTAGATGGTTTATATTTAATTCATAATTACAAGATTTATCTATATTCATAAAAATAGGATTGATATCTAGCATATTGGCAAAATTTTTATAGCAAGGGTAAGATGGGTCACTTAAACCTAAATTTTCTTGATGTTTTAAACTTAGGGTATAAGCTACCAAAAAAGCCCCTGAAGTTCCAGGAGTGAGTAAAACTTGAGAAGGTTCGATCTCTACTTTGTAAGTTTTTTTATACATAGACACTATTTTTTCTCTAAGTTCTAATAAACCCAATGACTCTGTATATGAAAATTTATTATTCTCTACAGCTTTTTGTAAAGCTTTTTTTACATTTGGACTTGGATTTAAATCTGGTTGTCCTATTTCAAAATGGATAGTATCCTCATATTTTTGGGCATCTCTTACTATATCCATCACTATAAAAGAACTCATATTTTCATATCTCATCTACTAGTATCCTTTTTTTGTGGTATTATAGCAAAAAAACTTCAGTATCATTTTAGCTCCCCTGCACTTTTAATAATATCTATACCAAATTTATTTCGTAATTTCTGCATAGAGTGTGTTAACTTTTTTTGTTTCTCATCCTCTTCAAAACTAAAAAGATTCATAGTTACTGGTTTATTTTCACTAAAATTAGATAAGGTAAGATTTATTTGCACAATTGCATGGGATTTATGTCTATCTATCTTATTAAGAAGTTTTATCATCTCTTTTTTTAGATATAACTCACTGAATCCGCTATTTGTATTGATAAAATCTTTTGCTTTTTCTCCATATTCATAGCGTATATTTACTGCAAAGGTCATGGGGCTATGTTTCCCTTTTGAGGCTAAAAAACTCAAATGGCGACAAAGTATACTCACGCGTCTTTTTATCTCGACTCTACAAAATTGGGGATCAAATGAGCGTCCAAGCCCAATAGATTTTCTACTTTGAGCTATGGCTATTTTTTCATTATCTGTACCTGTTACCCTATGATAAAGTTGAATCCCTGGCTTCCCCCAAGAATAAAAAAGCTCTTTATATTTCTTTATCTCCCCCAAAGTTTGGATATTGTACTTCTCTAATTTTTTTTGATATCCTACTCCTATACCTGGAAATTTTGTAATTGGTATATTTTTTATAAAACTATCCACATCTTCAGTTTTAATATATTTTACTCCAAAAGGTTTTGCAAATTCAGTTGCAAGTTTTGCTATCCATTTTGATTGTGATACTCCAATAGAAACAGGTAAACCTAAATTATCTTGAATTTTTTGTTTTAAATTCAGTGCAAAATCATAAGCATCTTCATCTTTAACCCAACCGGTAATATCTCCAAAAAATTCATCTATACTAAACTGTTCAATAGAGGGGATCTCTTTTTCTAAAAGGAGTTTAAATTTATGGGAAAGTTCATGATATAAGGGGTAGTTTGGAGGTAATACTTTTAGTTTGGGACACCACTTCAATGCTTCAGATACACTCATAGCTGTTTTTACTCCAAATTTTCTAGCTTCATAACTTGAAGTTGTGATAATGCCTCGTATTCTTTTATCTGAATCAATATAATAATCTTCAAAAGACTTTTCATCATTTGTACTTAAAATAGAACTTGTAAACGCACCATCAACTTTACTAAGAACCCTTTTGCCTTTTTTACAATCAAAAATAGAAAGATTGCTTCTTCCACCAACTGCTAATGGGATATTTTTATACTGCGGATTATTTATCCTATGAGCAGAAACAAAAAAACAGTCTATATCAATGTGTAATTTCAAATGAACAAACCTCTCTTTTTTGATAAGAGTATTATAGAATAGAAACAATAAGAACAATTAAAAAAATTGCACTTTGCAATAAAAAAAAGATTCATACTTCTAAAATTAAAAAATATAAAGAAATTTTTAATTTCCTACACACAATAGATATAAGTGTTCTACACCATATCTATTGTAGTAACTATAAAATAGCTTTTTATTTCAAACTAAAGTTAAATTCTTCTCCATTTAGCAGGTCCAGTTGTATGTATTGAATTCCCCTCAGTATCAACAGCAACGGTTACAGGCATATCTTTTACTTCAAATTCATAAATAGCTTCCATTCCCATATCTTCAAATGCAATAACTTTTGCATCTGTAATCGACTGAGAAATCAAATATGCAGCCCCACCTGTAGCGATTAGATACATAGACTTATACTCTTTAATAAGATCAATAGTTGGTTGCTTTCTTTCAGCTTTACCAATCATACCCATAATACCTATTTCCATCATATCTTTTGTAAATTTATCCATTCTTGTAGATGTTGTAGGACCTGCTGGTCCCACTTTTTCATCTCGAACTGGGTCAACTGGTCCAACATAATAGATAAATCTATCTTTTAATTCTACACCATTTGGTAAAGGTTTTCCTGCATTTTTATATTCTACGATTCTTTTATGCGCAGCATCTCGTGCGGTTAATATTTTTCCAGAGAGTAAAAGGGTATCTCCTGATTTGTACTGAGATAAACTCTCTTTTGTTAAATCCTCAATATTTACTTTTTTTACTGTATCCATAGGGATCTCTAAGTCTGGCCATACATCTAAATTTGGTACATTAAATTTTGCAGCTCCTTGCCCTTTTAATTCAAAGTGAATATGCCGTGTAGCTGCACAGTTAGGTATCATAGCCACAGGTAGCGATGCTGCATGACAAGGATAATCAAGAATTTTAACATCAAGTACAGTTGTAAGACCTCCTAGACCTTGAGCACCTGTTCCTATTTTATTTATATCTTCATATAATTTTAATCGTAACTCTTCAAGAGCATTTTTAGGTCCTCTTTCTTGAAGTTCGTGAATATCAACATGAGACATTAAAGATTCTTTTGCTAAGAGCATAGATTTTTCAGGATTTCCACCAATTCCAATTCCTAAAATTCCAGGAGGACACCACCCTGCTCCCATTTGTCTTACATTTTCCATAACCCAATCATAGATTGAATCTGAAGGATTAAGTACTGCAAATTTAGATTTATTTTCACTTCCACCACCCTTTGCAGCAACTGTGATATCTAAAACATCACTATTATTAACACTCATATGTATAACAGCTGGTGTATTATTTTTTGTATTTTGTCTTTTTCCAGCAGGATCTGAAACAACAGAATATCTTAAAGTATTATCTGGATCAGTATACCCTTTTGCAACACCATCATTTAAAATATCTTCCAATTCTCTTGAGATATCCAAATTAGCTTTTAAACCAACTTTTACAAAAATATTAATAGAACCAGTATCTTGACATAAGGGTCTATGACCCATCGCACACATTTTAGAGTTAATTAGAATTTGCCCTATTGCATTTTTGGCAGCTTCACTTTTCTCTTTCTCATACGCCTCTACCATACCCTCAACAAAGTCCTCTGGATGATAATATGAGATGTATTGACAGGCTCTTGCAACGCTATCGATAATATCTTGTTCTGTGATTTTTGGCATAATTTAATCCTTTTGTATTTAAAATTACTTCATTGTATCAAAAGTTCCATTATGGGCTATATTTATATACTATTAATAAAAAAAATTTAAATAAAAATGTTACCTAGTGACACTTAAGATATTTTATATCTAATATGCTTTCTTATGTACTATTAAAGCTAATTTTTATATAATGCCCAAATTTTACAGATCAAAATCATACAATATTTTATGAGATTTTACATAGGAAAATAGATGAATATACACGAATACCAAGCAAAGCAGCTATTTGCTAAACATGGCGTACCAGCACCAAGAGGGTTTATAGCAAATACTCCAGCACAAGCACTTAAAAATGCACAAGAATTAGGTGGAAAAGTATGGGTTGTAAAAGCTCAAATACATGCAGGTGGTAGAGGACTTGGAGGGGGAGTTAAAGTGGTTCATTCACTTTCTGATGTTAAAAAAGCAGCAACAGAGATTTTAGGTATGACTTTAGTTACTCACCAAACTGGACCCGAGGGTAAATTAGTTAGAAAAGTATATATAGAAGAAGGTATTGAGATAGTTGATGAGTTATACTTAAGTATCGTACTAGATAGAGCGTTAGAGATGCCTATTATTATGGCTTTAAATGAGGGGGGAATGGATATAGAAACAGTTGCTCATAAATACCCTGAAAAAATCATCAAAATCCCTATCGATCCTGATTTTGGATATCAAGCATATCAAGGAAGAGAACTTATCTCTGCTCTTAAAATTACAGATATAAGAGAACAATACAAAATTCAAAATTTTTTAAAAGCACTCTATACCCTTTATATTCAAAATGATGTAGCAATGGTAGAGATAAACCCCTTAGTTAAAACAAAAGTAGGAAGTTTTTTAGCACTTGATGCAAAACTACAATTTGATGATGCTGCTTTGCCGCACCATCCTGAGTTTGAAGATATGAGAGATATTCACGAAGAGGATCCAGATGAAAGAGAAGCTAGTTTATATGGACTTTCATATATCACTTTAGATGGTGAAATTGGTTGTATGGTCAATGGAGCAGGACTTGCTATGGGTACTATGGATACAATTAATCATATGGGTGGAAAACCTGCAAACTTTTTAGATGTAGGTGGAAATGCAAATCCAGAAACTGTAGCTAAGGGGTTTGAAATTATTTTACGAAATAAAAATATAAAAGCTATATTTATCAATATTTTTGGTGGAATCGTTCGATGTGATAGAATTGCAAAAGGTATTATCGAAGCTACTCAAAAAGTTGAAGTTAGTTTACCTATTATAGTACGACTCAATGGAACAAATGCAGATGAAGCTGATTTTATTTTACACAAAGCAAATATTCCAAATATTATAACTGCAACAGATATTGCAGATGGTGCAAGAAAAGCGGTTGAAGCTACAAAGAAAGTGACTAAAGGTATATAATGGCAATTTTAATAGATAAAAACACAAAAGTTATTGTTCAAGGTTTTACAGGAAGAGAAGCAACTTTTCATTCAGAGCAATGTATCTCTTATGGAACAAAAATTGTAGGTGGAGTTACACCAAATAAAGGGGGTCAAACTCATCTTGATTTGCCTGTGTTTGATAGTGTTTCACAAGCAGTTCAAAAAACACAAGCAAGTGCTAGTATGATTTTTGTACCTCCTGCTTTTGTAGCAGATGCTATTATGGAAGCTGCTGTTGCAGGGATTAAATTAGCAGTTGTTATAACAGAAGGGTCACCTATACTCAATATGCAAGCAGCAAAAGCGTGTGCAAATAAATATGGAATGATGATGATAGGACCAAACTGCCCAGGAATCATTAGTGCAGATGAGTGTAAAATAGGCATAATGCCTGGAAATATTTTTAAAAAAGGAAGCGTTGGACTTATCTCAAAATCAGGAACCTTAACATATGAGGGTGCGAACCAGGTATGTAATGAAGGATATGGGATCACTACAGCTGTAGGTATTGGAGGAGATCCTATTATTGGGCTATCATTTAAACAACTCCTTACTATGTTCGAAAAAGATGAGGAAACAAAAGCTATCGTTATGATAGGTGAGATTGGTGGAGATTTAGAGATACAAGCAGCACAATATATTAAAGAAAATATCACAAAACCTGTGGTTGCATTTATAGCTGGTCAAACAGCACCCGAAGGGAAAAGAATGGGTCATGCAGGAGCTATCATCTCAGGAACTGCTGGTACTGCAAAAGAAAAAATGGATGCCCTTGAAAAAGCAGGAGTTACAGTAGTAAAAACCCCTGCAGATATAGGAAAAGCTGTTAAAAAAGTTTTAGATAAATAATCTAATCAAAAAAAGGAAAAATTTGAAATTTGATATTAATAAAGTAGCCAATGCAACACTGTATATGTTAGAAAATAAAGTAAACCATCTTAATGATAAAAAATTAGTAGCAATGCTTTTTATGATTGACTATAGCCATTTTACTCAATATGGAGAAAAAATATTTGCCGATCTCTATATAAAAGAAAAAAGATCTCCAAGAGCGCAAATAATGAGTGATATTTTTAATATTATTGCTAATGATATTGATTTAGATGAAGATGATGAAAGATTGTATATCATTAGTGAATTTTTAGAGTTTTTAGATATTGAAATTTTAAAAAAAGAGAAGTTTACAGAACTGAACTTTATTAAAATGGAAGAGGAATATGATAAAACCTTATTCTCTAAAAAAGAGAGAAACACACTTGAATCTATTGTCTCAAAATATAGAAAAGAAACACCAAGACAAATGTCAAATGCAACTTTTAGTATTGATGCAGTTAGACAAACAAAGCTGGGTGATATAATTATCTAATATTTTAAAATAATAATAATAATTATGATAATAAATATTATTAAAAATTAAGTTTTTATGCTATATACTTCACTCAAATAATATTTTAGAGGGGATTATATAGTATATGAGGTATTTATTTTTAATTTGTAGTTTTTATTCTTTAATAATTGCTACAGAGAGTACCACTTTAGAGTCGGTGGTTGTCGTTTCAGGAACAAAAACAGAAAAAATTCAAGAAGATAGTCCAGTAAAGATAGATGTATTAACAAATAAAGAGATAGAAAAAATACATGCCAAAAATATATCTGAAGCTATAAAATATGTTCCTACTTTAATGATAAAAGAAACACACGGTAAGCAAGGTGATGGTGTTTGGATTCAAGGGATTGACTCTGACAGAGTATTGGTTTTAATAGATGGTGAAGCTATGACTTCTAGTACAGGGTCTACTGTTGATTTATCTCAAATAAATACTTCAGATGTGCAATCTATAGAGATAATAAAAGGTGCCTCTTCTGCTTTATATGGTTCACAAGCAATAGGTGGAGTTATAAATATAATTACAAAAGAACCAAAAGATGGACTTAGAAATTCTTTGAGTATAGAGGGTGGAAGTTTTTCTTCAAAAAGTCCTGAGAGTTTAGGGGGTTCTTCTATAAAAGCCTCAAGTTCATATAAAAATAAGAACCGTATAATGTCACTTAACTTTGATTATAATTATTTAGCAGGTATAAAGCTTGAAGAGGGAAGAACTTACGATATAGCCAAAAGTGATAAAGTTAATTTAAATGCTATGTACAAAGTAAAAAATAAAACTTTCCAGTGGTATGTAAAACCCAGATATTTTTATGAAGAAACAGAAAAACCTTATGTTGTTTTTAATCCACCTTTTAAAGTAAATGAAACAAAAACAGAAACTATTAATAAATATAGATTAACTTTTGGTGTAGATAAAGATTTTGTAGACTCACAAATAAAAGTTAAAGCATTTTATGAATATTATGATTCTAATTCAGTAACCAGTAAAGATGCAACATCTTATAAAGAACAAGATAGAATGGCTAAGATAAATTTAGCTGTTTTAGAAGCACAGTATGATACATCTTTAGGGGAAGACCATCTTTTTAGTATTGGTAGTGTTATAAAAAAAGAAAAAATGAAACAAACAAATACAAAAAGTACGAAAAACTCTATTACAAAGATTACAGAGTTAGGTTCAGATGTAAAAAAAGAAAATAAAGAGATTTATATACAAGATGACTGGTTTTTCAATGAAAAGCTAGAAATTATACCTGGTATTCGATATCAACACGATGATGGTTTTGGTTCCTATTTTTCTCCCAAGGTATCTGCTTTTTATATTCCTTTCAATACAGATATGAATAGATTAAATATTCGATTTTCTTATGGAAATGGATATAAAACTCCATCTTTAAAAGAGAGGTTTTTCTTATTTGATCACTCTCTTTTAGGGTATAAAGTTTTAGGTGATCCAGATTTAGATCCTGAATCATCAAAATCGTATCAGTTATCTACAGAATTTATAGAAAAAAATGATTACTCTTTTGCTTTAAATCTTTTTTATAATGATATTAAAAACCTCATTACTACAAGTAGAGATAATACTCTTAGTACAAATACGGGGCTTAATATATTTCGTTATCAAAATGTAGAAAAAGCTTTAACAAAAGGTTTTGAAATAGACTTTAAAAAGAAGTTTTCACACTATTTTAATATAAGTGGTGGATATACCTATTTAATTGCTAAAAATAAAATTACAGATAAATATCTTCCGCAAAGACCAAAACACCAATTAAAAATAGTATTAGAAACAAATTATAAAGATTATTTATTTTTATTGGCTTTACAAAAAGAGAGTAAAGAGTATGTAAGTGAAAAAAATGATATAAAATCACCTGCAAAAACTATGGTTGATCTAAAATTAACAAAAAAAATCAATAAAGATTTTGCAATATATGGAGGTATTAATAATGTGTTAAATAAGTATAAAGACCCAAAAGATGAAAATGACTTACGAACAAAGATGCCTAGATATTATTATCTAGGTTTAAATTACAAATTTTAAGGAGAAGAAAATGAAAAAAAATTTACTTATTAGTTTAAGTGTGGTTGCCGCTTTAGGTTTAGCTGGTTGTGGAAGTAGTAGTTCGGATGATAATGGAGGGGAGCCTTCTCCAAATACAGCACAAAATATTTCAGCTGATGCAACAAATCCGGCTAAGGCTGTAAAAATAAATTTAGATTCAAAATCAACTGTTACAGATAACTCTTGGCACTTAGCATATCAAAAATATGTAGGATTTAAATCAAATGGTGGAACTTCAGGAGATAAGGGTGTAAAAGTGTGTATTGCAAAAGAATATCCTAACTTATTTGACTCTCAAAAAAAGCCAGTTGAGGCAAATTTTAAGGGTTTGACTGTTGAAAATACAAAAGAAGATTTTGATGCTGTAACAAAAGCAAATTGTAAAGATTCTGATTATAAAGAAGATACAATTGAAACACAAATTAAATTTGAAGATTGGGTAGATTTTGATGGTAGTAGCATGCCTCCTGTTATTTCTGTAAAAACAGATCCTAGTAATGGTTGGATTTTACGATCAGCTACTCAAACAGATAATAAATATACTTACGCAAAAATAAAAGTAAAAGAACTGATGGATTTAAGAATGAATTCAGCAAAATTAAAATTTGAATTTGAAAAATTTGATGGCACAAATTTCTTAGTTGGAGTTGAATCGCCTGTGATAAGTTTCTCAGATGCTGCAAAAGTTTATTGGGATTTAGAGACAAATACTATGGTAACAAAAAATGACAACTGGGAACTTGCTGTAAGTATTAATCCTGCAACACACAAATATACAATTCAAGTAAATGGTGGAGCTTCTGGAAAAGGAAGCGCTGGAGTTGGAATGGTACTTCCTGCATATACTGTTGATACAGTGACAAATCCTGCAGATACGAATCAAGTATATAAATACTTTTCTGATAAAGCTTCGGGGGCGTTGGCTAAACCAGGTGATTTTGGACCATTCCAATATAGTACTACGGGTGATCATAAAATGTGGCCTACATTTACAACATATATATTTAAAGATGGAGAAAATTATTATAAAGCACAAGTTATAAGTAATTATGGAAAAGATGGAACTTTACCTAGTGGAAATCTTGCAATTAGAGCCCAAAAACTTTAATTACTAAATAAGGTATAGAACTTTTATCTATACCTTATCTAAATAAGTAATTATTATTAATCATTATCTTCTAATACTTTTTTATAAAATATACCCCAAAATCCACCCTAAAATAAAACCAATAAGATGAGCATACCAAGCTACAGGTAGTCCTAACAATAAAGGTAAAAATGACATCAAAAGAATCCATACTATGATCCCTTTTCTTTGGTAGGTGTCTTTTAATGCAAACCAACCCAATAATACACAAATAGCACCACTAGCACCTACTAAATTTGCCCAATTTCCTGTATAGTACATATATGCTAAACTACCAACAGAAGTAAGAACTCCCCCTACAAAGTACAATAGCAAATATCGTGGTATCCCAATAATAGATTCGATTATATTTCCAAACTGGTATAAAACAAACATATTCATAAGTATATGGGCGATTCCAGCATGTACAAACATAGTAGAGAGTAGCTGATAGTAAAATTTTTCTTCTATAAAATAGATATTTAATCCAAAAAGCAAATCCCCATACTGGAAAGTATTTTGTACTATATACATAAGGATATTTAAAAAAATGATAATATTTGTGATGGTAATAATTCTATTTTTTATCATTGTAATCTCTTGCATTTAGTTTATGAGAAAGAGCAATTCTTCTTGCCCGCTCATCTATCATTTTTTGTTGTTTTTTGATTTGTAACTCTTTATTTTTTTTTGCTACTTGTATAGGTTGTATATAATTTACATAATAAAGAATAGAGATACAAACAGCAGTTATGGTAACAATGGCATAAAAATTTCCCAAAACAGTACTTTGTCTTGGTTCATGTTTATATGCTTTGTCTTGTAACTCTTTTATATATTCAATTCTTTCATCCATAATATTTATAATAAACCGTACTCTAAAACCTCGTCTATTTTTGTAACAGGAATAATTTCTATATTCTCTTTTACTTCATCTGGGATATCTTTTAAATCTCTTTTAAAATTTTTCAAGGGGATAAGTACCCGCTTCATTTTTGCTTTATGAGCAGCTATAAGTTTCTCTTTTAATCCTCCAATAGCTAGAACTTTTCCTGTAAGAGTAACCTCCCCTGTCATAGCTAGATCTGAAGGTACTTTTCTATTTGATAAAATAGAAGCAATTACTAAAGACATAGCAATACCAGCACTAGGCCCATCTTTAGGAGTAGCACCTTCAGGAATATGCATATGAATATCGTAGTTTTTAAAATTTGCATTTTTTAGTTTTTTCTTATCAATTAAACCTTTTACTACACTATGTGCTATCCTTGCACTCTCTTTCATAACATCACCCATATTTCCAGTAAGTGATAATATCCCTTTACCAGAAAACTTAGCAGCTTCAATTTTTAAGAGATCACCCCCCACACTTGTCCATGCAAGTCCATTAACAATACCCACACTATTTACTCTATCAGCAGTTTCGATTTCAAAAACAGGGTTATCTAAATATTTTTCTATATTTTTAGTATTGATACTTACTTTTTTTAATTTTTCATCATACATAAACTCTTTTACAGCTTTTCTATAAAGTTTTCCAAAAACTCGCCGTAAATTTCTTACCCCAGCTTCTCTAGTAAATTTTTCTATAATCAGCTCAATAGTTGGCTTACTTAAATTTACTTCAGTTCTTTTCAAACCATGTTTTTTTAACTCTTGAGGGATCAAATAGTTTTGTGCAATATGAAACTTTTCATTTGGAGTATAGCTACTCATCTGAATTAATTCCATTCTATCTCGTAGGGGTGCAGGGATTTTAGCTGCATTATTTGCAGTTGCAATAAAAATACAATCACTTAAATCTATGTCAAAATTTAAATAGAGATCTCTAAAAGCATTATTTTGTTCAGGATCTAAAATCTCAAGCATAACTGCACTTGGATCCCCCCTATGGTTCGAACCAATTTTATCAATCTCATCAAGTACTATAACAGGATTCATTTTTTTTGCAGTTATAAGTCCAGATACAATTCTTCCTGGCATTGCACCAACATAGGTACGTCTATGACCTCTTAATTCATTGACATCTTCCATTCCACCTAATGCAATCCTTACAAGCGGTCTTTTAAGTGCTGTTGCAATTGAGTTCGCTAATGATGTTTTACCCACACCAGGAGGTCCCACAAAACACAAAACAGTACTATTTGTTTTCTCTGGTTCTATTTTTCTTTGTTCTAATAGTTGTTTTACAGCGAAATATTCAATAATTCTATCTTTGGCTTCATTTAAGGCATAATGATCAACATTTAACTGATCTTCTACCTCTTTTACCTCTATTTTATCTAATGCTTTTTTATTAAAAGGCACCTCTAAAGCTTGTTCTATGTATGTTTGAATTGTTGAAAAATCACCACTATCAGGGTGTAATCGGTTTAATTTATCAATTTGTTTCTTTACCTCTTTAAATCCCAATTTTGGCATATAAGGTTTTAATTTTTTTAGTTGTTTTCTAAAAGTGCTTATCTCTTTCTCTTTTTGATTATCATCTCCTAGCTCTTTTTGAATAGTGCGTAACTGCTCTTTTAAATAATAATCTTTTTGATGTTTATCAAGTTTTACATTTACTTTTTTATTAATTTCATTTTTTAGTTTAAAATTTTCTATCTCTTTTTTAATATGATCTATAATACCTAAGAGTCTTGTATTAATATCTTGTTCTTTAAATAGATTATATGCTTCATCATTTGTGATTTGGAGAACTGAAGATACTAAGTCTGCTATTCTTACGGGGTCATTATTCTCATCAATCGTTTTAACTAAATCAATAGGAAATTTTGTATTAAGTTTAGACAATTTATTTATATTTGTTTTTAAAATTTCTAAAATCGCATCTGTTTTTGTTTCATCATGTTGTGTATGTTTCAAAATATTTACAATCCCCATCAGTGGAGAACCATTGACAATCTCTTGAATCTCTACTTTTTCTAAACCTTGAAACAATACTTTGATTCTACCATCAGGAAGAGTGATTTTTCTCATAATATTTCCCACAACGGCTACATTATAAAATTCGTTTGATTTTTTATCTTTACTATTTTTACTTACAGCTACTGTAATAAGTTTATTATGTGTAATTGCATACTCAACTGCATTTATATTTTGTTCATCACTTATAAAGATAGGTGCTATCATAAAAGGGTATAAAAAAATACTCTCCTCTACTAAAATAGGTAATCTATCTGGAAAATTATCATAATCTGTTAATTTCATTATCTCTCTCTTCTATTTATATTATTTTATTCAAAAATGTACCTGTACCAAGGTACATCTACTTTTTTTATATTTTTTACATCACCCCAGCTTTTACTTGCTTTTTTTTCATAGTAAGCCTCTGCTTTTGGCTTATCAATTCTACCATATAATTGGGAAATCTCTTTATCAAAAATTGCTTTACTCATTAATAATCTTGATTTAATATCTTGTACTAAATATATATATTGAGAATTTGGATAATCTTCTATAAAATTATCAATTGCAATAATTGTTTCCAATAAAAGTTCTTGTTCTCTAAACTGGTTATTTAATGCCAAAAAATTAGATTTAATTTTTAAAAATCTAATATAATCTGCATTGTTATTGAAACTAAATTTTTTTAAATATTCATCAAAATAATAGTTTGCCATAGCATATTGTTCATCTTGCATATGAGTAACAGCTATAATCATAATAGCACTTGGTAATAAGGGTGAATTTCTATGTTCTGATTCCAAAGAAGTAAATGTATCATCAGCCCTATCAAGCTGATAATTTGATATTTGATTTATCATTTTATTGTACCAATAAATAGCCGGTTTATTATATTCTTTATCTTCTTTTGAAGCACAGCCTACAAACACGTAAATAAGTGATGTTACAAGTAGTATATGTGAAAAAATTTTATTCATTCTGTTTCTTTCCTTTAAAAAATAGATTTTATCCAATATATCCAAAATGAAAGTTAAAATTTGATCCTTAATTATATATCTTGAACAGCTTCGCTTATATTCGCGTAAAATTTTACCTTATCAAAGACTTGATTTTTATCAATTTTCAGTATTTGATTTCTATCTTCATCTTTTAAAACTATTATAATTTCAATATTATTTGCATCAAGTCTTGTTATTAAATCCATTAATGTAAATATTGCAGTGATATCTATAAAAGGAACATCAGCAATATCAATAATAACTTTTTTTATTCCCAGTATAGAATCTGCTTGTGTTTCAAATGCAGTACTAGAACCAAAGAAAAAAGCTCCATCTATTTTAATCACACGTATTTTCTTTTCTAAAAGCTCTTTATCAAGCTCTTTATGTTTATTATCACCTTTACCATCAAGGATAATTTTTGTTTCTTTTGTAATACTATATACAATTAAAAGTGAAGATAAAACTATCCCTAAGCCAACTGCTGTGATTAAATCAACAAAAACAGTCATAAAAAATACAACAAGCATAACAGTTAGATCATTTTTGGGGCTTGACTTCCAGATTTTTAAAAATCTATAATCTAAAATATCTATTCCTACTTTTATCAAAATACCTGCTAAAAGAGGCATAGGAATTTGAGATGCTAAAGGAGCTAAAAATAAAACAATGCTTAGTAACACAATTGAGTGTATCATTCCTGATATCTTATGTGTACCACCACTTTTTACATTTACAACAGTTCTCATCGTCGCCCCAGCACCAGGAAGAGCACCTACAAATGAACAAAGTGAGTTTCCTATTCCTTGTCCTATAAGCTCTTTATTTGGTTTGTGTTTTGTTCCTGTAATAGAATCTGCAACTATAGATGTCAGAAGAGTATCAATAGTTCCCAAAACAGCAAGTGTAAAAGCAAGAGTTATAATAACAGTATAACTATCTAAATCAAAAGAGGGTATCACTACTGAGGGTAAGCTTGAAGGTATAGCACCTATTCTAGCAACATCAAAATTCATATAAACACTTAAAAATGTGATAATAAAAAGTGCAATAAGTGGCGGAGGTACAATTTTTGATATTTTACTAGGCGTAAAAAACATAATCCCTATAGTAAGTGTAGCTAGAATAAAAGCATCAAAATTGATATTTTGTATATTTGATCCTAATGAAGTTAAAATATGTACCACGGAGGTATCACTTTGTAACCCTAGGTATGGATTAATTTGCAAAATTATAATAATCACACCTATCCCACTCATAAAACCTGAAATCACAGGATAAGGGATATACTGCACAAATTTTCCTATTTTGAAAATACCAAAAACTATTTGGAAAAGACCAGCTAATAAAATGGTACTCATAATAAGACTAATATCATGTCCTAAAGTTATAACAGCAGACGCCATTACAACAGTCATAGGACCCGTAGGTCCTGATATTTGTGTGGGAGTTCCTCCAAATAAAGAAGCGAAAAAACCTAAAACTATTGCACCATAAAGCCCTGCTGTTGGACCTAAACCACTAGCAACTCCAAAAGCAAGTCCTAAAGGTAATGCAATAATAGCAGTAGTAATACCAGCAAATAAGTTTTTTTGTAAATTCATTGTTGTACCTTTTTATAAACACTAAAATACCATATAAATACTTAACTATTTATATAAAAAAAGTACCCTTGGTTTGACAATATTCATTGTCAACACTATCTATTTAACTGTGTATCTCTTTTTTCTCCAGTTGCCAAAAATAATCCACCAATACCAAAGAGCCAACCACCTTGCTCTTGTACGATATTATGACTCATAAAAATACCATTTTCTTTTGGAACAACACCTTTTCCTCTGATGATACCATCACCACTTGTATAGAAGGTGTGCATTACTTTAATACCTCGATTTGGAGCTTCACCCACCATTGAATAACAAACATTTGTAGCATCACTATAATCTTCAGGGGTATTTTTTCCATTTAATTGATCGATAATTCTATTACTTAAAAATCCTGCAATACTCATAGCCATAGAACCACTTGCAGGAAGAGCATGGGTAGATTGAGAATCTCCTAAAATATAGTGATTAGGAAAATCTTCAACTTCAAAACCATCTTCAACCAATTGAATTTCATCATCTGTATTAAAAATTTTTCCAATGATTGCTGGTGTCTTATGATAAGGCATAACAATTGCCTCATTATATGAAATTTCTTTACTATCTTCAGAACCAATTTGCCAATAACTTATGATTTTTTTATCAAAATCAATATCTGTAATTCTTGCATTGAAGATAGGTTGAATAATATCTTTAGATGTTGGATTAGAAATATCTTTACAATATCCTAATTTAGACCAACTTTGTTTAAATGCCGCATGCTTTGAACCTAATTTATTATCTAGCTCAAGGATAACATAGACTTTAAGATTTTTTAATCCTTCCTTTTTAATCCTACTTGCTAAAGTAGAAACTCTCTCAGATGCTGCAGGAGGACATCTTCTTAGTGTTTTATCTCCATCATTATTTGTTTTTGGTGTTGGATTGATTACTAAACTATATCGTTCATTTGGATTTTCTTTTGCATTAGTAATTAGTTCTTCCCACCTGTGAGACATATTTGTCCATTCATCACCAGCATCCTGAATCATCGCTCCTGGTGCTAATAGCCTTGCTTTTTCTATTTTACTTTTATCCCAATTTGGAAACTGACTTTCATAGTCATATTCAATCCCTGTCCCTAATACTAAGGTGTCATACGCAATATTACCTTTTGTGGTTTGTAAAACTTTACTTTTAGTATCTCCACCTATGACTTCGCATTCTGTTATGATGATATCTCCATTTTTCATAAAGTCTTCTTTTACTTTATGGTAGTTAAATACCCACTGGGCTGGTGCACCAATCTCTTTTGCATACTGGGAAGCTGTTTTAGTTAAAAGGATATTTGAACCTGGGCAAGCATGAAATCTCTTGTTTTTTTCTAAAACAATAATCTCCAAATCCTTATTGCTATCAGTAGCTCTTAAACTTCCAGCAAGGGATAATCCTGAAATCCCACCACCTACAATAACAACTCTTTTTCTTTTTTTATCTGTAAAAATTGTCTCTTTTAAAGTATCCATACTCTTTTTTGTATTTAATGAACTTGGTTCTTTAGGTTGATTTTGACAACCAGTTAATGTTGTAGTTGCAGCTGCTGCAATTCCAAGTCCTGTAAATTTAAATAAATCTCTTCGTTTCACTCTGTACTCCTTATTATATTCTTCTCAATTATAACTTTTTATATAAAACATAATTTTGAATCCTTGTTCTAATAGTACACAATTAGAGCAAGAATAAGTATTAAGTATTTTTTTGATTAAAATAATACTTTTATAATAAGAATTAGAAAATATTATAATTTTTATTACATATATTACTATTCTAAATATAATTATATTTAGAATAAATCATTAAAAATATAGGTCTTTATAGGATTATTTCCCAAAGAAGAAAGAATAGATAATACACCCTTATACAAAATTTATCTAAAAATAAGTGAATCCAAAGTATTGATAATCAATATCATAAATTTTATAATTTCCCAAATATTGTGTAAAAAAGTATCACTTAATTCAGAATTAAATTATATCTTTCCTTTTCTCAAGACCACTTCGTTTGATATTGAGAAAGTAAGAAAATATTTATTAAAAAATTTTTATTTCTTCATTGTTCTATCAACAAGAAGATAAAGACCCAAAAAAGTAGCACTTACTAAAATAATACTCGCTCCGCTTGTTAAGTCATATTGATATGACAAATAAAGACCTATAAGTGTAAAAAAGGAGGATAAGATACCTGCACCTATCATCATTGCACCCAATGAATTTGATAACTTTTCAGCTATATAGATAGGTATAGTTAATAAAGCTATTACCAATATAAGTCCTACAACTTTTATAGCGATGACAACAGTAAGTGCGGATAATATAAGTATAAGAGTGTAAAAAAACTTCACATTGATACCGCGTAAACTTGCGTATTGGCTATCATAAGATACTGCTAATATTTCTCTATAAAATAGTGTAACTATTACAATAATCATTCCCAATAGGACACTCATATAAGTAAGATCTCCACCACTTACAGCTAAAATAGAACCAAAAAGATAACTCATAAGATCTACATTGTACCCAGGAGTTAAGTCTACAAAAACAATCCCTATAGCCATACCTACAGCCCAAATAAGACCTATGAATGTATCTATTTTATCTCTTTGATTTAAAGTTATGATTGCTATAAGCAAAGCAGCACTAACAGCAAACAGTGATGCACCTAAAAAAATAGGAAGTCCAAAATATACAGCAAGACCAATACCTCCATATGAGGTATGTGCTATTCCTCCTGCTAAAAAAACCATACGATTTACAACAATAAGGGAACCAATAATACCCGACGCAAAACTCACAAGAAGACCTGCTAATATAGCATTTTGAATAAATTCATAATGTAATATTTCTAACATATACAACTCTTTTCTTCATCACTACAGCTTTTTTCTTGTGTACTTTCCCCAAGCATTTGAAGCATCTCTACTTCACAAAAATGTCCAATCTGACTTGATTGTATTTTATTTCCTTTATTTGAAATATCGTGGTAAGTGATAACTTTGTTAATATGTGCAACTTTTGAAGCATAACCTAATATTACAGATATATCATGACTTACTACTATAATAGTAATAGTCTTATTTAACTCTTTAAGTAGGTCATATATCTGTTTTTGCCAACTTACATCAATACTTGCAGTTGGTTCATCAAGTATCAAAATAGAGGGGTGGCTACATAAAGCTCTTGCTATCATCACTCTTTGTCTTTGCCCACCTGATAAAGTACCAATTTTTTTCTGGGCAAACTCCTCCATCCCTACTTTTTTAAGCGCAGATAAAGCACAAGATTTTTCAAATTCATTATAACCAATTTTAAAATATTTATGTAAAAAACTTTGACTTTTAATCTCTTCTTCTTTACTTCTTATATGTCCCAGCATCACTACTTCAATAACTTTAATAGGAAAATTTGTATTGATATTTGTATTTTGTGGAACATAACCTATTTTTGAGAGATTAAGTGATGGTTCATCTCCTAAAATAGAGATCTTTCCTTTTTTTACTTGATTTATCCCCAAAATAGCCTTAACAAGTGTTGATTTTCCTCCACCATTTGGACCTATGATAGCTAAAAAATCTCTTTCTTGAACTATTAAATTTATATTTTCTAGTACAACTTGCTTATCGTAAGAATATGTAAGGTTGTTTATCTCAATAATTGACATGAATCTTCTTCTATAGTATTTATTCTTTTCATTTTATCTAAATATTTATTTCATAAGTATAAATTATGCAACTTACCTTATTCATAAAAGATTGAATATCTGTTCTCGCTATATTTTTTTATTTTATCATAATTTTTTTGCTAGAACATAGCCTAAAATCAATTACATCTTTAATTCTATTTTATTTGTCGCAAACTGATGTATCAATATCTGAATCAAATTTTGATAAGGAATAGAGTTTTCTAAAGCTTTCTTTTTAAGTTCATAAATATCATTTTCGCTTACTCTTAATGAAATAGCTTTTTTCTTTTGATTTTTGATATAAGATTGTAACTCTAACAATCTTTCATCAATATTACCCCTACTTTCCCATTCACCATTTTCAACACTTTGTAAAATATCTTGTTCATATTCATCTAGCTTGGTCATTTTGAAAATCCTTTATTATATTTTTTATTCATTTGTCTTGAAGGTATGATAGTTTTTAAAAATATTGATTTTTCATCTTCAACATAAGGCACTAAGTAAACATAATTTTTTATCTCAAGCAAAATAATAAATATACTTTGATTTGGATATCTTTCCTTGTTTGGATGCTCTATATCATCCAATAATTTTCCATTTTCAAGAGATATGATCACATCTTCAAAGCTTATATCTCTTTGCTTTTTTAAAATCTCATTTTTTTCAAGACTATATCTTATAGTTTTATTTTTAATCACTTTTGATTATCCTAATTTATATATACAATGTATTTTACTATGATAAAAAATATATGTCAAGATTTTGTATTATGATAATTTGAGTTATTAAGAAGTTAAAATAAAATAACACCTAAAGAAATTAAATTTAAAAAATGCTATATTTAAGGGGATTGTAAATGGAGGAGCCACTCGGAGTCGAACCGAGGATCAAGGATTTGCAATCCAATGCATTAGCCACTTTGCTATGACTCCATTTTAAAGTGGAGAATTATAGATAAAACAACCTTAATTTTTGATTATAAAAGCTTTTTCAGCAAAATTACTACTTGATTTTGTTATCCTACTGTATTAAAATAATAAAAGGTACAAAGAACTATGACAGATTTTACAAATGATATACAAAAAATTTATGATTTTATTAGTAAACAAAAAAATGATATAAATAAATTATATGAATATTTAGAACAAAATCAAGAGAGTAAACTCACCATCATTAAAGATTTTGCAGAAACTTTAGAAGTGACTTTAACTGATGATATGAAATTAGCTCTTATTACTAGAATAGTGAATTTAAGAGATGATAGTTTAGTGCAGGTTTTAAAACAACTAGATTTTAATGATGAAAAAATTATAGATTTGCAAGAAAAAGCATATCAATTTACAAAAGAGTATTGGCTTGATATGCATAAAAAAAGAGTTGATTTTATAATTGAGAACAATCTTTTAACACCATTTTATCAAGAGATTTTTAAAGGTGTTTATAATGTTGGGGTACAAATGTCAAAATGGCAAACATCTTGGACAAAAATAATAATAAATGGAATTAATAAAGAGTTATTGGAAAAATTTGATAATGATGATGAAAAAGTTATGGAGTATTTAGAATCAAACAATCTCTTTGATAAGGGTCATGATGGATTAATTGCTGATAGATCTTATTCTGTTTTAACAAAAGTAGATAATAGATATAAAAGTAGTGCTTATCTTACTGCTTTTAAACAAGAAGTAACTAATGTGGTTATTGCTTTAGAAGAATTTATCGATAATTTAGTAGAATTAGAAGATACAGTGTATAATCAAAAATGGGAATACTACCAATACTTACTTTCTATAGTGGCTGCATTTTCAGAGACAAATACAGATAAGCTCGTTTCAAAATGGGCAGAGGTTGATAAAAATTGGATGAAAATATCGACTCCTATTCAAATAGGACACCCTTTAGAGTACTATGAAGATCATTTTAGAAAAGCGGTTGCCTTAGAGTGGGATATACGACTTACAAATCCAAAAATTCAAAATAACAATCAAAGAGTTTCTAAAATAAAAACTATGTTTAGAGATATATTTCAACATATAAATAATGAAGAGTATAAAGATGTTTATAATTTTTCACTGAAAAGTTTGGATAAAGTTCAACTCTATTTAGGTCGCCCAGCACTCTTTTTTGGAGCAGAATTTAATGGTCTGTTTTCAGCTCAAGTTGTACCAAATGATGAGATAGTATCTAAAGAGTTTGGTAAAAAAATATTTGCTTTTAGTGATGAGATACTCCAAGCTCAAAGAGCAAAGCCATTTTTAAAACTCTCTAAAGAGATATTTGGTCAAGAGTTTTTAACAAAAGAGAGAAAGTTTTTATTTGATGAGCAAAATACTTCAAAATGGCATCAAGTGTATGATATCACTACTATTGGTCATGAATTTGGTCATATTTTATGGTGTGATGATGAAACAGAAACTATTATGAATAAAACAGCAAATTTTAAAAATATTGAAGAGTTTAAGGCTACAACTGGTGGTCTAGTCTCATTTTTTTCAGATAGTAGTTCAGATGAAAAAGAGCTAGAGGAGTTTGTTATTTCAGATACTATTAAAAGAGCTGTAGGACTTATTGGGTGGATGGAGGTTGATGAAGTACAACCATATTATTGTGAAGGATTGATTCATCTATTTGGATTATTTACAACAAAGGTATTATCTTGGGATATTCAAAATAAAAAATTAACCATAGATACATCTTCTACAACTATCATAAATTTAAAACAATGGTACATACAGACATATACAAAACTTGCTAGGCATTATTTAGAGAAAAAAGATGCTAGTATTTTTCTTCACGATTATGCAATTAAAAAAAATAATAAATTTACCTCTATAGATAATAGTATTGATAATTTTATACAACACTATTTTAAAAGATATCAAGAGATTGGGCAAGAGTTAGATACTACAGATAAGAAAGAAAACTATATAAATGGATAAAAAAGGGTTCTCTCTTATTGAAATAATTTTTGTTTTACTTCTTATTTCTATTATTATTACTGTAGCCGTATCAAAATTTGGTACGAACTTAGAGAATGCAAATATAACAAAAATAAAGTCAGACATTATTCAAATAAGAGCTGGAATAAATCTCTATAGAGATAAAATGACTTTACAAAATAAAGATATAAATCTTACTACACTTGATGATGATGGGACAAGATTATTTAGCAAGATATTAAAAAACCCTATTATATCATCAAATAAACAAGAAGCAAAAGCGTGGAGTAAAATATCAGATACAAAATATAAAGTTTTTGTATCCAATAAAGAAGCAATAGAATTTACCTTTGATGCAGTTAACTACACTTTTGATTGTGATATTTCAAATACATTATGTGAAAAGCTAAATTTATAATGTTTTTTTATACTCTTGCTTTACTTAACTCTCCACTAGAACCTTTAACCTATCAATCCAAAGAAAAAATAAAAATAGGCACTTTAGTAGAAGTACCCCTTCAAACAAGGGTAAAACTTCAAAAAGCTGTTGTTATTAAAATCGTAGAAAAACCATCTTTTAAATGTGTCAATATAGAAGAGATAAGTAGATATTTTTATGACACTAAAATGTTAGAGATAGCTTCTTTTATCTCTAAATATTATATATGTAGTTTAGGTGAAGCACTAAGCGTATATACACCATTTTACAAAGTAGAGAATATACCCTTAGATGAAAAAATAAATTATACAATTACCCTTTCAAAAAATCAAAAAAAAGCATATCAATTTACACAAAAGAATAAGATAAGTTTACTTTTTGCCAATACAGGAAGTGGTAAAACTGAGATATATATAACTGCTATAAAAAATATAATCGAACAAAAAAAACAAGCCCTTTTACTTTTACCAGAGATATCCCTAAGCCCCCAAATGGAGCAAAGACTTACAAAAGTATTTGGGGAACAAATAGCGATTTGGCACTCAAAAATACAAAAAAAGAAAAAAGAATCTATTGTAGAAAATCTATTAACGGGAAAAGTCAAAATTATTGCAGGTGCTAGGTCTGCTTTGTTTTTACCATATAATAATTTAGCTCTTATTATCGTCGATGAAGAACATGACGATTCTTATAAATCAGCTCAAAAACCAAGAGTACATGTAAAAGATTTATCTATTTATATTGGAAAGAAATATAATATTCAAGTTATTTTAGGAAGTGCAACACCTAGTTTAAATACTTTTCATAAAATACCCTATTTTAGACTAAAAGAAACTTTTTTTCAATCAGAAAAGAAAATTACATTTTTAGATGCAAACCTTGAATTAAATAATACAATAATAGATAAAATAAAGGAAACTATAGAAAATAATAAGCAAGTTATAGTATTTTTACCAACTCGGGCGAACTTTAAATATCAAATATGTAAAGAGTGTGGGAAAGCTATTGAGTGTCCATTTTGTTCAGTAAGTTTAAGTTTACATAAAAATAACAATGCTTTACAATGCCACTATTGTCACTACACACAAGCCATACCAAAAAAATGTCCTTTATGTCAAATAGGTAGTATTGAAAGTTTTAGGCTAGGCACTGCTGAAGTATATGAACAACTTAAAAATATTTTTCTACAAAAAGTAGTAGAGAAGTTTGATAGAGATAGTATCAAAACAAATACCGCACTAAAAAAAATACTCAAACAGTTTAATAATAATAAAATTGATATTTTAGTAGGGACACAAATGCTCTCAAAAGGGCATGATTATCATAATGTTACTTTAGCCGTTGTCTTAGGTATAGATTCTATACTAAATATGACTAGCTATAAAGTACGTGAAAAAGCACTATCTCTTTTAATACAAATCGCGGGAAGAAGTGGTCGTAAAGGCTTTGGAGAGGTTCTCGTACAAACAAAAAATAAAGATTTTTTTTCTCACTATTTAAAAAACTCTGATTATGAAAATTTTTTAAAAGATGAGTTAAAAAATAGACTTGATTTATACCCTCCTTATGTAAGAATTGCCCGTATTATTTTCAGTCATACAAAACCCTTAAGGGCAAAAGAGGAGTTAGATTATTATATCAATAAAATCAAAAATAATAAAAATGTCAATATTATAGGTTTTGGGGAGTGTAATATTTTTAAAATTGCTAATAATTATAGATATGAATTATTACTAAGATCTACTAATGTAACTAGTTTACTTAGTATTTTACATAGCATAAAAACCCCTTTATCTTCTGTGGATATGGATACTTTATATTAAAATATATATAAACCTCTTTAGATTTTAAGAATATTTATAATAGTATTTGATTATCAAAATATTTAAATATAATTACAACTAAGGCATTTTTTGACACTTGAACAAAAACTTCAAAACCTTCCTATATCTGCTGGTATATACCAATACTTTGATAGAGATGGAAAACTTCTTTATGTAGGAAAAGCAAAAAATCTTAAAAATAGAGTAAAAAGTTATTTTAAGTTTACTCCAAAACTACAACCCTCTCCTAAACTCTCAAATAGAATATATAAGATGATAAGTGAAGTTGACAATATGCACTATATAGTTGTAGATACTGAAAATGATGCACTTATTTTAGAAAACTCCCTTATTAAGCAACTTAAACCTAAATATAATATTTTATTAAGAGATGATAAAACATATCCCTATATCTATATGGATACAAATGATGATTTTCCCAGACTTGATATTACTCGTAAAGTTATCAAAAGTAAAAGTATAAAGTATTTTGGACCTTTTAGTACAGGCTCTAAAGATTTACTAGACAGTATCTATGAAATAGTTCCTTTGGTACAAAAAAAGTCCTGTCTAAAAGGGAAAAAAGCCTGTATATTTTATCAAATACAAAAGTGTTTAGCTCCTTGTGAGGGTAAGATAAGTAAAGTTGAGTATAAAAAACTTTTAGATGAGGCTTTATACTACCTTAATAATAAATCAAAGATTATAGAAAAACTCAATATAAAAATGCAACAGTATAGTGAACAGTTTCGTTTTGAAGATGCTATGAAAATGAGAGATAGAATCCAAACCATATCAAAATCACAAATTAAATCTACCCTTGACTTTGCAAAAGATGAAGATCTTGATCTTTTTGCAGTTGAACTTGACATCAATAAAGCCGTTATAGTAAAAATGTTTATACGTTGGGGAAAACTTATATCAAGTACACATAACTATGTCAATATTACACAGATCACTTCAAAAGAAGATATTTATAAAACAGCTATTGTAAACTATTATAAAGAAGATTTACCATCTATTCCATCAACTATTTTAATCTCAGATGAGATAGAGAACTATGAAGAGTTAGAGCATTTTATATCTTCAAAATATAATAAAAAAGTATCTATTATTTATCCAAAAATAGGATTAAAAAAACAGCTCACTCAAACAGCTTTAAATAACGGTATAGAACTATTAAAAATAAATAATACTTCTGTAAATAACAATACCTATATGGCACTAAAAGAACTATTTACCTTGGATAATATCCCTACACGCTTTGAAGCATTTGACAACTCTCAAATGATGGGACAAGCTAAAGTAGGAGCTATGATTGTATGGGATGAAGATAAATTTTGTAAAGAAGATTATCGTTTGTACCATTTAGAATCTAATGATGAATATGGTCAAATGAAAGAGATGCTTACAAGAAGAGTAGAAAGATTTAAAGAAAATCCAGCTCCTGATCTATGGATAATAGATGGAGGACAAACACTTTTAAATCTAGCTTTGAATATTGTACAAAGTGTTGGTGTAAATCTTGATATTATTGCTATAGCAAAAGAAAAAATTGATGCAAAAGCACATCGTGCAAAAGGTGCAGCAAAAGATATTTTATATACTAAAGATAAAATTTTTAGATTAGAAACTTCTGATAAAAGGTTACAATTTTGTCAAAGACTTCGAGATGAGGCTCATCGTTGTGCTATAGCATTTCACAAAAAACAAAAACGCAAAGAGGATAAACAAATATCGTTATTAAATATAAAAGGTATTGGTGAAGCGAAAGTTAAAAAACTTTTAAATTACTTTGGTACTTTTGAAGAGATAAAAAATGCAGATTTAGAACAGCTTTTGGAAATTTTAAATAAAAAAGATGCACAATTAATAGATAAATACCTTAAATAAAGGCTTCTTATTAAATTTGGAAATTCCTAGACTTATTCACGCGTTATTCACGTATCAATTCATAGCTTAAATATATATAAATGAAATCATTTATTGTATTATAATTACTCCTTATAAGAAAAAGGCTCTACTATTAAAAATAGGCTATAAACCCTTTAAATAAAGGATTTAAATTTAATTTTATATAATCTTAATCTAATTATAAGAAATAACAATTATACAAAAATAATCTCAATAAACTCCCAAATAATGGGCTTTGTTTCAAAAGAGTTTTTTTATATGTGACAAACTTTTTTTTATACAATTTATTGTAAAATAGCTCAAATCATGCATTTAAAAAGGTTCTTAATGTTTAAAATGTTTCTAAGTAGTTTTTTATTATCCTTGTCTCTTTATGCGTCCTATTTTGATGAAGCGAATAAGGCACTTCAAAATAATCAAACAAAAAAGGCAATAAAACTTTTTGAACTTTCAGCAAGAGAGGGAGATGATAATGCAAATTTTCAATTAGGCAAAATTTATTATCTAAAAAAATATAAAAGAAGAGATCTCAATAAAGCATTTAAATATTTTAAAAAAGCAGCAGATTATCATCATCTAAAAGCAAAATATAATTTAGCAGTAATATACTCACTCAAACAATTTAAAAAACATAGCTACAAGAGTTCTTATAAGCTCTTTTATGATTTAGCTACACTTGACTATGCAAAAGCTCAATATAAAGTAGGAATCTACTTACTCTATGGTATTGGGGTAGAAAAAGACTACACCATGGCCAGGGAGTGGTTAGAAAGGGCTTATTTTAAAAATAATTATAAAAAAGCAGCTTGTGCCATTGCAGCCATATATGCAAATGGTTTGGGAGTGATCCAAAATCTAGGTCGCGCAAGAAAATTATCGGAAGATAAAATAAAAAAGTACCCTTTATGTAAAAAGGTTTTTACAGATTTTCATCTCCATAAAAAAAAGTACGAAAAAGATAGGGGATTTAAATATGGATACTATAAATAATTTAAAGATGATGGACATTAAAAGTTTGTAAATTCATAGTTTTCTCTATCGCATTTTGTGCTATTTTGATCTGTTCTGGTGTAGGTTCTTTACATTCATTAAAAAACAATAAACTTGTTTTTGTATCTCCTGCTAAATCTGATGTCCCAATAACATCATTTGCCATAATATATTCTTCATCTGTCTCAACATCTGGCCAAAACACAATAATAGTATTATCTGCATCAGTTCTCACTATTATTTTTTGAGCTTTACCATTTCGTATCGCCAAATTATAATGTTCATCTATAAGTTTTTTTGCTTCTTGTAGTGCTTCTTCTCTTGATACGAAAAGTTCATTTTTTTTAAAATTAAATTGGTAATCTTCCTCATCTACAATTGTTGCTTTATATTTATATATTCTTTTTGTATTAAAATCACAAATAAATTTATTTTTCGTAAGCTCCACTTGAATATGATGGTTTTTATGCATAACCTTACTTGTAAAATATATCTCTTTTTCTAAAAAATCATCAAGTGTCCTCTTATCATCAACAACCTCATATTGTAACCCTTCTTCTAAAATCTTTAAAGCAGCTTTTTTTGAACCACTAAAATAAAGAGCAAAATAGTTTGAATTTTCTTTCATTTGTTGAAAAATATATTTTTCTATATCTTCTTCTATTTGTTCAATAGTCTTAAGAACAGGTTCTACCTTTTTATTTGTTTTAATCAAAATTGCATTGACAGGTTGAATTTTTATTTTTTGATGCTGAAATATCCTAAGTGCAGCTAATTTATTAATCTTTTTATTAGCATATAGTTTTTTTAAAGAATCATCATGTTCTAATTTATGTTTTGCTATTGATAAATATTCCTGTTCATCAAGCACTTTATATTTACCACTTTGTAAGTACAACTTATATGCATTTGTCATATCATTTACTACCTTTTTACTTTCTTGGAATTATAACATCTTTTTATTAGCACTTTTATAAAGGTAAAGTTATTGTAAATTCAGCACCTTTTTGTTCTTCATCTTTATATTTAAAATTAACGTTTCTTGCTACTATACTTCCCTCCATCCCATTTACTATAAATTTATATGTCATATTTAAACCTAGTCCAGTCCCCTGTGACTTGTGCTTTGTTGTAAAATAAGGTTCAAATATTTTAGATATTATCTTCTCTTGTATCCCTTTCCCATTATCTCTAAATTTAATTACAACATTTTGCTCCTCAAGTGATACTGTGATAAATATGACTCTATTTGTTTTTTTATTTCGATTTAAAGCATCTTTTGAATTATTAAAAAGATTAATAAAACACTGAGTAAGTTCATTATCATATCCATTGATTTTTATCTCTTTATCAATATCTAATATAACTTTTATCTCATTACTTTTTATAGAAGCGTCTACTAAATGTAAAAATGATTTTATATTTTCATCTATACTAAATAGTTTTTTAACCCTATCACCTTTAAGAAAATTTCGAAAATCATCTATCGTTTTTGATAAATATTGTGCATTATCATTAATTGCATGACAAGTATCAATAAATTGTTTGTCATCTAACATTCCAAACTCTTTTTGTACAAGCATACCTGTTGCACCTGTAGTGATAATTGATAAGGGTTGTCTCCATTGATGTGCAATATTTCCTATCATCTCTCCCATTGCTACCATTTTTAATTGCTCATGAATCATTTGATCTTTTTTATTTACATTTAATTTATAATTTTCAAACCGTTTTTGTATAATATAAGATAAAAATAAAGACAGAGTAATAATAACAAACAAAGATATAATAGAAATTATAATAATATTGTTAAATTGTTGCTGATTTAATTTTGCAAGTTCACTTTCCTTATCTTTTATAAGTTTTTTTAAATCATCAGTATAAAAACCAGAACCAATAGCCCAATCCCACTCTTTCATTTTCATAATATATGAAACTTTTGTTTGTTGTTCCTTTGTAAGATATGAATATTTCAAATAGCCTCCACCTTTTTCTTCAGCTAATTTAAGTAAATTTTGTACAACTTTATTTCCATTTGAATCTACAAAATCAATTCTATTTTTTCCAATTTCATTTATATCATAATGACTTAATAGTGTACCACTTTTGTCCAATATAAATATATAAGAGTCTTTTCCATAACGATAAGAAATGGCTTTTTCAAGAACTTTATTTTTAATGGTTTCTTCAAAATCTACAATATATTCACCTGTTCCAATAAACCAATTTAATGGTTTAAAATGTTTGTTATAACCAATTTTTTCATATGCTTTATTTTCATCATCTGGTTTATTATACCACCAAGTTAAATAGCCTTGAGACTTTTGTTTTATCTGTTTTATAATTTCTCTTGTAATATACATACCTTTCGTATCTTTAAAATTATAAAAGTTTGTACCTTCTACTTTTCTATTAATTGGTAATAAAACACATCTATAATCTAATGAATAGATAAAAAAATATCCTCTACCATTATTAAATCGAATATTAACAAGAGCATTTTTAATAATCTCTTCGATCTCTAAAGCAGTTTTAGTATTTTTATATTGATTATAAATATTAGTAGCAAGGGTATGAGCCATATTGACTTTTTCCTTGATATTTTCCTTTAATTTTTCTCGTGTTAATTTTTTTTCATCTAAAATATACTTGTAAAATTTATGCACTTCATTTTTTATAGTCTCTTTTTCATTTTTAAGATAGCTTTTTTCGATTTTTTCGATTTCATTTTCAAAGTTAGTATTATTAATATAAATAGCAGTAATAGTAGTAATAAATGCAATTATTATAAAAACAATAATTGGCACAACTTTTATATAAAATAATAACTTCTTTTCATCATCTTGTTTCATCAATATCTTTCCCATAAAATAAATTTAAATAAAATTTGGTGCATCATTTGCAAATAAAATAAGATCGCCAATTTGAGTCTCTTTTAAAAGCATATCTTGCATATTAGCTTTATTTTTTAAAAATATTGGTTTATGTTTTTTAATAACTTTTTCAAATAATTTCGCATTTAAATCCCCTGTTATAATAATCACATCAAATATAGCATCTATACTATTAGCAAATTGAACATTTGCTTCCATTGTTGACTCCACAAGACCTGGAGTGATGATAACTTTTCTTCCTTCATAGGTAGATGCAATTTGAACAGCTTCAAGCATCCCTTCTAAGTTTCCATTAAAACTATCATCTAAAATTAATTTACCATTTACCTTACTTAAGTGTAACCTATGCTCTACTGGCTTTATATTATGTAGTGCTATTTTTATCTCATCTATACTCATTCCCAATGTTTTTGCCATTAAAATAACAGATGTAAGATTTATAGCGTTAAAACTCCCCAATATAGGGGCATGAAAATGTTCCTGTTTGGTATCTATAGTTAAATCAAACCAAATTCCATTTAAATCACTTCTTGTAATATTTAAATTGCTAGGATATTTTGTAATAGTATCATATTGCAGCATAGGCACACTATCATGAACAAATCCATGTACAAGTTTAGGTGACTTTAAAATCTCCAATTTAGTATGAATAATATTATCTAAAGTCTTAAAATATTCTATATGTTGCTCCCCAACACTTCCTATAATAGCATACTTTGGTTCTATAAAATTTACTATCTCTTCGATATCTCCAGATTCCCTAGCTCCAGCTTCAACAATATAAACTTCTGTATCTAAAGGAAGATCAGAATTAACATCTTTTACTATTCCTGCTATAGTATTTACACTTCTAGGAGTCATATATACATTAAACTTTTTACTTAACACTTGATAGAGATAGTTTTTAATTGATGTTTTTCCATAAGAAGCTGTTATAGCTATGGTTTGTAAATCTCTAATTGTTTTTAACCTCTCTTTTGCTTGAGATTTAAAGCGTAAAAAAAAGATTTTTTCCAACAATGTAGTAATAATATAAGTAATAATAAGTGGTATTATTACTCCATATATATTAACATTAGAGAAAAATACAAATGTATCTACAACAAAAGTAGTAAAGAGTAAAATAGTTAAAAATCTTTTTACTCGATTTGTAATAATCAATGATTTATCTAGATTTTTATTCCAAATTACAAAACTAGTAAGATACAATAAATAAAAATATACAGTAAAATAAAAAGATGGAAGAATATAAAAAAGTATTAAGGGTGTTACAAAATAAACGATATGCCACTGTTGTTTATGGTGTTTGAAAACCACCCGTTCAAGTTTATAGTTATACCATTGTAGATTGGTAATCATATACCAACCTAAACTCATAACTAATAATATATGCGTAAAAATATCAAAATATTCCATTATCGTACCCCAAAAATTTTAAAGTATTATATCATATATTTTAAATGTTATTATTCTTAACTTACTATTTACCAAAAATGATCTTATCTAAAGTTTCCTCTTCAAGTTGTTCTGAAAAATATTGTGAAGCATTTTCCAAAGCGCTCTCTTGTGAAGTAGAAGATCTACCCAATGATGAAAGTATCGTATTTGAAATTATTTTGTTATTAGACATTACAGAGATAGTTGTTGCAACTTTTGCAATATTCCAACCTTTTGCAATACTATATTTTACCTTATTATTTAAAAGGATCACAACATCACTATTTGTGTTGTCTGAAACTCTATATTGTTCTTTATTTAATATATCTACTAAAGCATCAGCGAAATATCTCTTTTTATTATTAGTTTTCACCATAATAGCAATACTATTTTTTAATTCATCTATGGTATCGATATAACTATCATATTTTTTAATATATAAAGATTGATCAAAATCATTATTAATTGCATTTAAAATAATTGACTGTGTTTTTGCCTTTTTAATCATAGGATACATAGTCTGTAAAATATTTATTTGCTCTAGTTTACTATATTTTTTCAAAGAATTATATTGAGTAGTTAATCTTGCATCTCTTATATCAAACTCTTTCTTTTTATTTGTAAATAACTCTTCCCTATTTACTTTCATCAGTGCATAAAAACTACCATTAACTTTTTCACTTTTAACAACAACTGCATTTGTAAATTTTATCTTTTCAACATCAATTCTCACATCTTTTCGTACATCTTTTGAATAAGTACTTCCCGAAGTGCCATTGACCGTTTGCGTTTTTGAAGAGATACTTGAACCAACGCTGACTACAAGTTTTGATGCCATGGTATTAAGGGCATTAGTCTTAGCATCTTCGATTGATACACGCGACTGTCCCTCCCCATAAATATAAAGTGAACTATTAGCGGGAGCATTAAGATACCAAGATGGTATCTTAGCATCTTTCATAAGTGGTATATCACCCACACAAGCATTTAAAAACAATATTACAAATACACTAACCAACACAGATTTAAAATGTAAAATTCTCAAAAGCCAGCCTTTTCATGTGTTTTTTGTACTAATTGTCCAAGTTTTAAACTATTGGGATCGCCCTCTTCTACTGTTGTCCAAGTAGTTTTTGCTGTAATTTGTTGAGAGGCTCTTAGTTTTGTTGTAGTTTCCATAACATCACAACTTATAGCACCACTCATAGGATCTTCAATTTCTTCAAAAGCATATACCTTAAAAATTTGATTTTCTTCCACTTTTAAATCTCTTCCAATATTAATTTGTGCAATAATATCAGAATCCTTTGCTCTAAGTTGAGTAATATACCCTTTAACTGCAAAGTATATAGACAATTCCTCCTCTAATTTAGGCAAAGATTCTAACATCGCAGCTTTAATACCACCAACCACTTGATCATAATTTGGATTTGGTATTTTTCCAATATTTTTTTCCTCTTCTAGTTGTTTACTAAATACAATTTTACCTGTTTGAACATCCAATAATTTCACCGTCATTTTCGCTGTAATAAGCATACCATCAGTCAAAGAAGTACCCACTGCAAATAAAGCACCTACTAATTGTACTGCATTTTTATCAGATTGACTAGTTGCATTAGATACTCCATTAGCAGCTGTTGAATTATCTCTGTAATTTTGCTCTACATTATCTATTGAGCCTGTTATTATATATCGTACACCAGACATTTTTCCAAATTTTACAGCTGATTTAGGATCTATTAATCCGCTATCTTGAAATTTCAACTCTGCATCTATCTTATCCATATCAGATCGTGTAAATAGTTTTGCCCCACCAGAATTAACAACTATCGTTTCCAAAGGTCCTGTAACTGATGCAGATAATTTAGCATCTACACTTCTTTTTACACTTGATTTTCTTGATTTTCGTTTCACATTACTAGCATATGCTGCACCAAGACCAACACCAGCAGGAGAAGCTACTATTCCAGCAACAGCTCCAGCTTTTTTATTTACTTCACTATTAGAGTTTGTATCTCTCACTTGTGCTTTTCCAAAAGTAGAATTATTTGTAAAATCCATTATTGCAACAGTAGGCATAGCAGACTTATATTGAGGCATACAAACCTCTGGAATGTTCACTTTTGATCTTATTTTATTAGGGTAAGATAAAACATCAACCTTATTTCCACCACAACCAGCTAGTACAGCTATAGCTGTAATAGACAATAAACCTATTTTTACATTATTTTTAATCATGAATACTTCCTTCTAAAAAAATTATAACAAAAAAAGAATATTTACTTACGAAAAAAGAGAAGAGTTACACCTTTTTTTCTATTTCGATACAAATATCCCCACTATTTTTAAGAAAAAAATAATGATCCTCTGGATATGACTTAAAAAAGCTGTTTTTTATCAATTTTGCTATTTTTCTACCAGAGTAAATAGTTGTAGCTTTATCTGTTTCTCCCCAAAAGATTAAGCCAGGATTGTAAAAGCCTTGAAAATATGCAGAAAAATCTTCATCTACAACATTTTTAAATGTTTCATACATATTTTGACTCATATTGTCTACATCTTTACTTCTAAATATCTTCGTAATATTTTTTAATCCTAATCTATTTAAGAGTTTTGAAAATCTTATTTTCATTTTAACGAAAAAAGATTTCTTTTCTAAAATTCCAGCACTACTTAATAAAACAAGAGTTTTAGGAACTAAAGCAGTTGCTACTTTGCCACCAAAGGAGTGTCCAACAATTATCACATCATTTGGATTGATATCAATTTTATTTAAAAATATTTTTATAATATGTGCATAATCTAGAGTTGTAAGTATATAATCATTTGAACTTTTTCCAAAACCTGGCATATCTATATAGATATGTTTGAAATGTTGAAGTTTAGAACCAAAGGCTTGTTTCATTATCTCCTTATTTGCACCCCAACCATGTAAAAATACAATACTATTTTTTTTATCCCCATTTACTATTTCATAATTAATTAAAAAATTTTTACCAAAATAATCTATATTTTTTATTGCCATTTTACACCTTTTAAATTTAAATAAAAACTACTTCCCTTATCTTTTTTTGACTCAATTTTAATATCTATTTTATATTTATCACAATATGATTTAACGATATTTAGCCCCAAACCTACCCCTTGACTTAAACTATTTTCTTGATAATATTTATCAAAAATATTAAATAAATTTTTAGTATCTATTCCCACTCCTGTATCTTGCACCATTAAAATATCATTTTCTAAGCTAATTATAATTTTTCCATCTTTTTTATTATATTTAATAGCATTTAAAAGGAGATTATCTATAACTCTTTGAAAACCATTTTTATCACACACCAACATATACTCTTTTGCATTATAAATAATTTCTATTTCACCTTTGATATCATTATGTTTTTTAATACTTTTTTCTATAATATCACCTAAATTAAATTTTTCTATAGAGACACTGTCTATTTGTTCTTTTATATTATATTCCATTTGATTATAAAGATTTAATAATATCTCACAGGACTCATCTATACGCTTTAATCGAGAGATGTTTTTTTCATCTTCCTCTTTTTTTTGTAAAATTTTACTATTAATTTGAATAGTAGCCACAGGAGTATTTAGTTCATGTAAAGTCTCTTTAATATGATTTTCTATATTTTTTTCACTTTTAAATAATGGTTCAAATAACTGCAGACTTAAAAAATAATACAAACCTCCCCCCAATAGCAATAAAAATAGAGTTATAGGTAAAAAAAACTCTTGACTAAGACTTAATTGAGTGATTAAAAAATGGTACACAATAAATATGATTAAAATTGTAAATACAACTATAATCAAATTTGATAAAAGAAAATCTTTTTGCTTAATATTCAATCTTATAGCCAATATTTTTAATATTTGAGATATGAAATAGATTTGAATTTGCAAAAAGTTTTTTTATACTAGTAACATACACACGAATAGAACCCTCGCTATAGGTCTCATTTGTAGTCCAAAGCCTATTTATAATCATATCTTTTGTTACAATTGCATTATTATTTTGATAAAAAAGTTCAAAAAGTTCCAGTGCTTTTAAAGAAAATTTGATAATCTCTCCATCAACGCTTACCTCTTTTGTATCAAAGTTAAATTCAATATTCCCTAATTTTACAAGAGTTTGTTTTTTCACTCTTTTCATCAAAGAGTTAATCCGTAAAAGCAATTCATCCATATCAAATGGTTTTGTTAAAAAATCATCTGCACCATTTTTAAAACCTTGTTTTAAAGTCTCTTTATCTTTATACGAAGTAAGAAAAATTGTAGGTGTTTCATCTTTAGCATCCCTAATCTCTTTTAATAAATCTATACCATTGATATCAGGAAGATTTATATCCAAAAGATACAAATCATATTTGTTTTCATAAATAAGCTCCAACATCTTCATGGAATTATTAACATGCGTTATATTTATTTTTGAAAATTCTTCTAAATAATCAATAAGACTTGAACTAAAAAGTTCATCATCTTCTAGCAGTAAAATATCTATCATTATAATTATAAGAGTTTAAATTTACTATAATTTTGTCTAATTACATCATACGCAATAACAGAAACACTGTTAGCTATATTTATACTTCTAGCTTGATTTACCATTGGTATATTCACACATAATTCTTTATTATTCTCAAGTAATTCTTCTGGTAGTCCTGCATCTTCTCGTCCAAAATAGATATAATCATAGGGTAAATATGAAACTTCAAAATATGGTTTTTTTGTTTTTGTTGTTGCAAAAAAATGTCTATTTGTTAAGGGATTCTTCTCCCAGAACTCTTCAATATTTTCATACTGATACCACTCTAATTTATCCCAATAATCTAATCCAGCTCTTTTTACCTCTTTTGCTGAAATATCATTTCCCCAACCATAAGGTTTAATTAAATGTAAAACTCCACCTAAAGCGACTATGGTCCTACCTATTGTACCTACATTACCACTTGTGCGTGGTTCTACTAATACTACATTTACCATTAGAGTATTACCGTTTTATTTCCATAAATAAATACTCTATCTTTTAGGACTAAATCTAATGCTTTTGATAAAACTACTTTTTCTACATTTCGTCCAGCATCTCTCATATCTTCCCAAGAATAAGAGTGATCCACTCTTGTAATATCTTGTGCGATAATAGGACCTTCATCTAAATCATTTGTAACCCAATGAGAAGTAGCACCTATAATTTTAACCCCTCTTGAATGTGCCTGTTTATATGGATTTGCCCCTATAAATGCAGGTAAAAATGAATGATGAATATTTAAAACTTGATTTGGGAATGTTTCTACAAAATCTGGAGTTAAAATTCTCATATATTTAGCCAATACAATATACTTATAACTATACTTTTTTATTGCTTCTATTACAAGTTTTTCATGTTCTTGCCTTGATAGATTTTCATGAGTAATATACTCAAAAGGTATATTAAATTTTTCTACTAAATTTCTTAAGCTATCTCTATTTGAAACTACTGCAGTGATATTTGCATCAAGTTCCCCAGCCTCATATTTGATAAGTAGATCACCTAAACAGTGCATCTCTTTTGTAGCTAAAATAACAATATCTTTTTTTGCTTTTGTTGTTAACTTAATAACAGCGTTGCAAGGGAGTACCCCTTTTAAATCACTCAATAATTTCTCTTGTTCAAACTCTCCTGTGATAACTGTACGCATAAAAAAGCTATTTGTTTCATTGTCAACATATTCTGAATTACTTTCAATATTTAAATTATATTCAAATAAGATTTTAGAAATTTTATACACCAAGCCTTTCGTATCATCTGTTTCTATTAACAATCTATATTCACTCATTTTTTCTCCGACATATTATAATATAATGATTAATTTTAACTCTTATGGTATCACAAATTTAGTTTAAATAGTATAAAACCGCAAGTATGATGAAGATCATACCCGAGATTTAAATCTGAAATGCAATTTTTGAAAATAAAAACTAAAGGTTACATAAATATGTAAATAAACTAAAAAGTTTACAATTTAGTAATTTTCTAGGAAAATATTTAGTAATTTGCGATAAAATAAGACTTAAATTTCTAAAAGAGGGAAAATGATTAAAGATAATATTATGAAGATTACTGATATTGAAGATTTTGACAGTAATAATTTAGATACTCTATTGCATAAAATGTTGCATTACATAAGGATTACTACTAATTGTGAGGCTGGTTTTATTTATCTCAAAAAAGACAATTATCTACATTTTTCAATTTTTCAGAATGATTCTTTTTCATATGAAAAAATATATAAATTACAAAAAAATATAAAATTTCCCATAGAAGAAAATACAAATACACTGTTAATAGAATCATACTTACAATCAAAAATAATTATGATTGATGATATTTATCAAGATACAAATTATAATTTTACAGTATTTAAAGATTTTGACAGGAGTTTTGATTATAAAAGTAGATCCATTTTAACAGCACCGCTTATTGATACCCCAAATCAAGAAACCATAGGAGTAGTCCAGATTATTAATAAAAAAGAGAAGAATAAAAATATCCCTTTTACCCAAAAAGACAAAGACTTTATGTCACTTTCGAGTTATTTTATTGCCTTAAGTATAATTAATGAGAAGGATAATCTTCTAAATATAAAAAGATATAATCTTAAAATTAAAAAAAGAACGCAAGAACTCATTGAAACTCAAGAAAGGCTAAAAGAGCAAGCATATAAAGACCCGTTAACCAATTTATATAATAGACGATATTTTAACCCATCTTTGCCATCAATTTCAACTAAACCCTTTATCTAAGCCTTTTATAGCTTATTAAAAAAAATTACCTGCACTACATCTTTAATTATT